>OFRM01000613.1_pt1 | contig 14194 bp, 20 predicted proteins | sample 1543101 | NCBI WGS metagenome assembly OFRM01 (sample SAMN07774223, study PRJEB24372) | wastewater metagenome | isolation source: Exp Tend VB 0WW | collected 2016-02
AGGAATTGCGTGTTCATATGATTACGGGCTCCCCTTTGCCGATGGGCTTTGCCTCTAGCCAATTGTTACCCACGCCGCCCTCAGCGATAATGGGCACTTCCCAAGTCATGAACTCGTCTGCGGCGGTTTCCATTGCGTGTTGCAAGATGCCGAAAGCTGGCGCGACCAACGTTGCGGGACATTCGCCGACGAGCTCGTCATGCACGCTCATGAGTAGCTTGATATCGGGGTGGAATTTGCGTAGCTCATGAGCCGCCTTTATCATGCCGAGGCGCATCAGATCGGCGGACGTTCCTTGAATGACGCCATTCACCGCTTGGCGCTCGCCGCGGAAGCGTTCGTATTGGTCGCCTGACTGTGCCAACGGCGTGTAGATGCGCCGGCCGAACAACGTTTCAGAATAGCCGTGCTGGCGTGCGAACTTCTTTGTTTCCTCGATCCAGCCGGGGACGCCGGGGATATTGGCAAAGTAGTCAGCAATGAACTTCTCAGCTTGGCGCACGGGGATGCGCGCTTGCGCTGCCAGCTTCTTAGGTCCGCCGCCATAGATGATAAGGAAGTTGGACGTTTTGGCGTGCTGGCGTTCCTCCGGGGTAACGTCTGCGAACGCTTTGCCGAGAACCTTTGCCGCGGTAGCCTGATGAATATCCAAGCCGCTGTGGAACGCCTCAAGCAACGTCGGGTCGCCGGTGATGTGCGCCAGAACACGCAATTCAATCTGCGAATAGTCACCGGCGAACATGAGATTGCCAGGGCCAGGAACGAACGCACGCCGCACGACCTTGCCGCGCTCGCTTCTCTTGGGCGCTTGTTGCAAGTTGGGATTGCTGCAAGAGAGCCGGCCGGTATTCGTGAACGTGGCGTTGAAGCTCGCGTGTATGCGGCCGGTTGCCTTGTTCTGCGCCTCTAAGAGTGTATCCGTGAACGAGCTTTGAAGCTTGGCAACCTCTTTCCACTCTTGAATGAGGGGTATTATGGGGTGCTCATTTTCAATTTTCTCTAAAGCTTCCTTGCCGGTGCTTTGCGCGCCAGTCTTGGTTTTGACGTGCGACGGTAGGTGCAATTCCGCGAATAGGAGCTTGCCTAGATCCTGCGTCGACCCTAGCACAACCTCACGGCCGGCCATGTCGATAATCTCGCGCTCTAGCTCAACGATTTCCGTTTGCAGGCTGGATTTGATGCCCTCAATGGACGAACGGTCAAAGCCCACGCCATAGAATTTCATGTCCGCGAGCACCGGCATAAGGGGCGCGTCAACGGTTAGGTACGTGTCTATTAGGCCGTGAGCCTTCAATTCACTGCGAAGGTGAGCAAAGAGTGCCGCGGTAACGTAGCTATCTTCCGCCGCATAGTAAGTCGCATCGAGAATTGGAACGTCGGCGAACGTCTCGTGGCCAAGCTCGGTTACGCGCACTTCATCAAACTTCACAGTGTTGTACTGGAAATGCCGCATGGCCAATTCGTCCATGCCGTGACCATGCTTGCCGCCGCCTAGGACGTACGACATGAACATTGTGTCGTGTGTGCGGAGGCCGAACGTTAGGCCGTACTTGCTCAATAGCGACAGATCATAGCCGCCGTTGTGCAGGGCTTTGATTTGGTCGCCCTCAATGATCGGCCGGAGCGTGTAGAGAACGTCACCAAGCGGGATTTGCGGAAGGCTCTTGTCCTTGTGAGCAATGGGAATGTATGCGGCGTCAAAGTCCGTTGCTTCTGCGTTTACGGGGTAGGCTAATGACACACCAACAAGCTCAGCCGTTGCCGTGTCTAAGCCCGTCGTTTCCGTGTCGATTGTGAACCACGGCGCACCGGCCAATGCGTTGACATAGATGCACAAATCAACGGGATCGGTGATGCACCGGAATTTCTCGGGCGGGAGATAGGGAATAATTTGCATGTGCGTCTCAGCCGTCCAGCATGCACGCGGGGAGTAATCCCAAACGTGCGGCTTCGATTTCTCCCCGGGCAGTGACGCGGAACGTTCCAGGGCTTGCGTCTACTTCCTCAAGCAAGCCGATAGCGACTAAGCAGCGCGCGGCCTCGTAAGCGTTGAGGGAATTGGGGTCTACCGCGCGGTCATTAAACGTTGCGGCTACTTGAAGGACGCGGCGCTCGTTTCGATTGAGACGCATTTGGACTGCTCCCATAGTTAGAGCGCCGCGTTTTCCCTTCCCTATTAGATGCGATACGCCTTGACCGACATGCCCGGGATTGCCGAAAGCTCGGCAATGAGCTTGTCGATATCAGAGTTGCCCGTTTTGCCCTCAATCTTGGTGGCACCGGCCGGGACGTTTGCCGTAGCTTCCTGGTTCTGCGACGACATGGACGCCTTGAGTGCAGCGTCGCGCTCCGCACGGCGTGCAGAACAGCCGCATACGTCGGCCTCCTCGTCATCATCAACGCTATCGAACTCGTCTGCGTCATCGGCCTCCTCACTCTCAGCCGCCATCATGGCCGACACGAGATCCACGGCCGGGGCGTGCTTCTTGGCCGAATTCAGGACGGTTTCGGCGAGAGAAACGAGCGCCTTAGACCCGAGATTGGGCTCCATCGAGCACACCGCGGCGTAGTTGGTGATTACGGCGTTGCAGAGAGACGCCGCCACGAGAGAGCCGGCGAGCGCCGTAGCCTTGACCTCATCCTTGGGATTGCTGAGATCGAGGCCCAGCTTGGCCGCGAACGCAGCGGCCTCGGACTTAATCATGCCGACGACGAAGCTTTCAGCCATCTTGAGTGCGCCGTCATACTCATTGAGAGCATCGCGCAGGCCGTAGCTGCTATTCATATCCTTCATGTCTTTGTTTCCTTAGTGAGTTGCTTAGGCTCTTGGCCCATTTGTGGTGTGTGGTGTGTACTGTGACGCATCTTACATAAGTGCGTCGCTTAGGGTTTGCAACCAAAAAACTTAGGCCAAGCCCAAACTTAAGCGACAATCTGCAAGTGTTGTGTAAGGTGGGCAATTGCCCCATTCGTCCGTGTCCATGGGAATAGGGTCGTCGAAGGGTATGCCGTCGCCTAGATCGTCTTTTACGCAGCGTTCTGTGACGCTAATTAAAGTATAATTGACTTCGCTTAGGATCAATTCACGTATGTTGGGGGCCAACGTTGCGAACGTTGAGACTGTCGCTCCAAGGTCAACGTCTATTACCCCTTTATAACTTCCTATAACTGCCCGTTTTGACTCTACTTCCAACGTTCGCCATAGCTTAGCCAGGTCGGGGTGCTCTTTCGTGTACTTTGCCTTCCTGTACTCTCGCTCATCCGCATAACGCTTGGCTTGGATCTTCTGAGCCTTGAGAGCTTCTAGGAGTGCAGGCGCTACGTTGGCATTGGGATTGAACTTGGCCGCGGCCTTTGGGGGCCTTGCTTTATAGCCGCCCTCAGCCAGCATTGAGGCGATGCGTTGGCGGTCTATTTGCATGAGTAAGTCCCTGTTATTTCCTCATTTCGTCCGTTTCGCCCAACCGCAACGGTTGGCGTGTTTGGACATTGCCGCGTTTCTCTTACGGTTGAGCATGATCGTCTTGGCCCACGAGCCGCCGTTATCGTCGGCACGTTGGTCTAGCTCGAATGCGCGTTGGAGTAGTTTGGTTGTCATGTCACGCCCCTTCCTTCTCAAGCGTCAGCACTTCTACGGCTTCCTCTATCCATTGGAGCTTGCGGACAACGCGCGCAACCTCTTTAGATAGTGTGGCGATATCCTCTTTCGCCGCCATAAGCTCGCCGCGGGTAACGGGGGCGGTGGTTGAAATGCCTGTGATTGATTGCTTGATTGCGCTTTGGGTAAACCGCCGCTCTAGTTCCTCTAGGCGCGTAGCTATGCCGGCTAGCTCATAGTCGTCGTGTGTGTCTCGATGTCGTGCCATGTTGTTAATCATCCATTTTTGCGACAATGAAGCCAATCCAGTAGCCGGCTAGAACCATCTGGATAACGTCACCCGCGCCGACAGCGGGCATATGGCCGACGTAGAAACGTTGCCAGAGCATCCAGACAAACAGCACACTACCGAACAACAGAGGCAGCGTTACGCCCAGCACGAACACCACGAACGATAGTACGTCTTTCATTGCTTTAGGGCCTCCCGCCCGTCTTTGGTTATAACGTACTCGATGCAACCGGGCTTAAGCACTTGTTGAACCATGCCGCAGCCCTTAAGAAAGCCGAGCGTTACTGACATTTTGTGCCCCCACGTAAAGCCAGGGATCACGTCGCCATTAAGATGCCGCAGGATGTCGCGTTCGTAACGGTTGAGGCGCATTACCGCGGCCCCTTCGTATAGCCGATCTTAGCCAGCAATTCTGGACACCAGCCGTCCCCGACAAGCTGACAGTCGGAAAAGTTAACGTGATTGAATATGACAGAGCCTTTTGCGTCCAGGCGCACAATGCAACCGTCAAAGTGGCAACGCCTTACTGCCGTGTCCGTGATGTCGACGTGATCATCGACGAATAGGCGGTTGGCGACTGAGTATTTAGGGCGTCGAGTGCACATTTGCGGGGGCTTTCTCTGTCGGTTTGTGGGGGCGGAACTCCGGACGTTTGTCGAATTGGGTACGCGTTTCGTCGATTACCATTTGGATGCCGCGAAGCTCGTGTCCTCGCTTGAGGACACCGCGTTTTGCGGCTTTGAGGATAGCATGCACCGCGCGCTTGTCGCGGGGGGCTACGTGGTCCTCAATGTAATAGTGTGTAGGATTGGCAATAAGCCGGCGCTGCTTGCCGTGTTCATCAACAGCGGTATACCAGGGCAACAGGTCGCGGGTAGGCTTGTCCCGGGGGATATCAACGCCCATAACGTGCAAAGCTTGCAAGGCATACAGGCCGGCTTTGCGTAGCTCCTCAACGTCGTATTTAAACGCCTCCAAATGCTTGCGTTGGTTGTGTACGAAGTTGGGGGCTTTGCGGATAGCAAAGTACAGGATATCGACGAAAGGAATATGTGCCGCGGTTAGCTTGAAAGGCTGCCCATGGCGCTCATCCCATAGGGGAACGTCTTTCAGGGCGTACGAGCGAAGCTTAAGTAGCTCGTCCGTTGCCGCACGGATTTTGCGCGTCATAACCTGTGCCCTTTCGAGCGCAAGCTTGGCCGTCATTGGATCTCTGCCTCGGCGTTGCATATCCTATCCCGTTTGCTAACTGTGTTACCGCAGGTGTAAGTGATTTGCTTAGGGCCGACAAGGGGTTGCCGCAGGAAAATTGTGCCGGAACCGTGAAAGGTACTCCGCAGGCACTTTCAACGAAAAGAGGGGTAATCGACCGTTTTTGAAATGATTTTAAATACCCCCCCCTTACCTTAGTATGGATCTATCACTTTTAAAAGTAGTAGATCCATAATAGACCTTAGGGGGGTCTTTATAAATCACTCCTAGAAAGGTCGATTACGTTTTCACGGTTACGCCTTGAAAATGGTAAGCGGATCGCTTATGTGTTGCTTATCGGCTACGCTCGCCCTCGCGGTTTAGCTGCAACACGGTTGATTAGAAGGTGACTGAGAAAAGCAAGCTTGCCCGCGGTTTCGAGTCTGAGGGATTGACGCGGCGAGATCTGATTAGAGAATTGTCGGCTAATTACAAGGCGGGGTTGCTTGCCGCGGCCGGGGGCGAATACCCTACGGACGTTCAAGGGCAGTATGCGTTCCGGCTAGCTCGCGGCTACGCGGCGAACGATCTTTCGCAGACGTGGGATGCCTTGAATGAAAGCCAAGATCCGGCTTATTGGGTTGCGTGGCGCGGCTATCATAAGGAATATGCGCTAGAGTCGGCGCGGCAATGGCTGACGTTGGCGACGAGCGAGACGCGGTTTGCTTGGATGCTCAAGAGGCAGGCTAGGGCCGGCGAACGTCGACGCAAGCGTGACCCGAAAACGGGAAAACTCCTGCAAATTCTGCCAGTTGGCCGGCCACCCTCACTTAAGCATGCACCAAAGTTTGGTTCAGCAAAACCAGCTAAGTAATTGTTTTTGCTATATAATTCAATGGTTTGCGTCGTGTTTTGTGCACACGGCGCGCATAATTTCATACTATATAGGGTATAGGCGCAACACAGAAAAGCGCCTTAAACGCTCCCCCGGCTTGCGTTGTGGTTTCGCATCGGTACGCTATACGCTCGAAAAGCAAGCTCACTAAAAAGCCCTTGGGACGTTATGACTATACGTGCGGTGCGCGTGGCGTATCGCTTGTGCTTCCGACTGCGGGTAAAGCAGTCCCGAGCACGGTACAAAGCAGAAAAGCCGGGATTGCTCCCGGCTAGTCTGTATTCGGAACGTCGCGCCCTGGTAGCGCCTACTCGTGCGAGGCTCGTTTGTCGATTTCACGCTGTAGCCATGTGATGGGATCTTTGACGATAGGGTCGCCATAGACAGCGCCGGGGATAAGCAAATCGTCCGGTTGAATGTCCAGGACCGTTCGCATTGCCTCATGCCACACCCCGGTTCCGTCCTGCTGAGGCGCGCTACCCCAAGCCCATCCGCCGTGAAACCCGCGACGCGTACCGGCTGCATCACTGCTATAGCCCCATGCGAATGCAATCTCACGGCTGTAGGCCGTGCGAGCTAAAGCATACAGGCTCGACTTAAGGTCTAGTGGCGCGGTTTCTACTTTCACGATGGGTATGCATGCGCCTCCGGTTCCTTGCATGCCGGCGATCACGAACAATTCAACCGGCCGAATTTGAGACATGAGAAGGACGAACGCGAGCACGGCGGTTCCACGCTTGGACATATCGGTCTCACTTATCCCGGCACTTCCAACGCAATCATAGAATACCTTTATAGGGCCGCGAGCCGATTGCGCTTCCCATAGTGGTGCAAGCATCGAGTCGGGAACGCCTAGCAGTGCATTCGGGATTAGAGGGATTGCGCCGACAACGTTCGGACCCCAACGCATGACGTGCTCGGACATTAGACCTTGAGCCTGTATCTCGTGCATGAGCTTTTCTGCATCCTGTAGTGCACTCCCGCAGTTGCCTTGCTCGCAGTCATTGAGTGCACCGGCCAAATCATCCGCCCCGGACCATGAGCGGTCACTATTGGCCGCGCTGTATCCTCCCGACGTTTGACCTGCACTGATGCCCTTCTCTTTACGCATCGCGGCCACGAACGCGGGAACGTTGTCAAACCGCTCTATCATGGCGCGATAGCTTCCGTGTTTCTCGATAGGCATGTGTTGTCTCCTAAGCAGTGTGGTTAGAAAAAGTGAAGGGGATAAGCGTTGCGCTTACCCCCTAGGCATGGCTTTACAGTCTGACCTTTTGCCATTCGGCATCCGGCATACCTTTGCGCAGCACGCTTGATGTAACGTCTGCCTCGGACAATCCGGCGGCAAGCAACGCCTCGCCATACTGAGTAGCGCGCGGCGAAATCATCGCGCCTTTGATGGTCGCCGTCTTGAGCTTGCCACGCGACGCTTGAACCTTGGCTGACCATTCGACGTTGGCACACAACGCGCGCTCTAGAGCTTCATCAATCGGCCAATCGAGAAACACGAAGCGGTCAAGGCTGGCAGCGTCTAGGCGCATGCGTCCGACATACTCGATAGTTCCACCTAGGCCGATAGTGTTAGCGCCAGCGATGATTATGCAGTCTTTGTGACGCGGCACGCTGTCAGCGCGGTCAGGGAACGTTGCTAGGCCGTTGGCCAACGCCGCGTTCAACTCGAGAAACGCGGTTGGCGAGCTACCGTCAATTTCGTCGAACAGATACACGCCCCCGTGTTCCCACGCTTGGCGAAACGCTGTTGTGTTGTACTTGCCGTGCGCGTCGCAGTAGCCCGTTAGCTTGTAGGCCTGGTCAATGCTGCCGTTGAAATAGAACGGCAAGCTAAGCGCCTTTGCAACGTTGCGTGCTGCCGTCGTCTTACCAGATCCGGCCGGCCCATGCACCCAAACGTTGAGCCGTGAGCCGTCGCGCATGCGGGCGTTGGCCATCTTGAGCAACTTCGGAAAATGCTTGTGCTGTATGCCAACATCAATCGGCGGCAATTCAGGCGTTACGATGCGATGCGAGACTGTGTGACGCTCTAGAGCTTCCTTCACGGCCTTTTGTACTGCTGCCTCAATCGTGGCTGGCGATACAGAGTTAGCCGTTAGCTGTGACAGTAGAGCGGCCATTTGCGCGGCTACGTCATTGACTGGCGCGGGAACAACCGGCTTAGCCTCGATTACGGGGGCTTTCGCGTATGTGGTTGCCTCGATAGCCTTTGCCGCACCATTGGCCTGCGACGCGTCCTTAATCGTCTCGGTTCCGTTGATATCGACATACGCGACGCACGCGGGGATGCCTTGGCTCTTGAGCTTGGCTGCCGTGGCGAGCGCAAAACTTTCGAGCGAACTTGAGTAGACGCGCAACTGCTGCTCTACAATGTCCTTTGCCTCACGCAAGCCCCATCCGCCGACGTTGCGCACGGCTTTGATTGCTTCAATCTTGCGCGCGTTTTCCTGCCAATAGCTAGTCAACACAACGTTGAATTCGCCATTCACGCGCCGCGGCGGCATCTTATACATGACGTGCTGTTGCCCGTTAAACTCTTGCGCCGCTTCCTCGATTGCAGACTCGAATGCAGCCGCGCCATTGGCTTCATTCTGCTTTGCCTCTTGCGCTTGGCCGTTCGCTTCCTGCCTATTCATGACAAGCGGGAAATCTTCCGTGCGCCAAACGTGACGCATGAACGCAGTGAGCCGGTCCTTCGAGTTCGTGCGCTCGTCTCGCGAGAAGTCGAAAAGCTTCGTGTCATACTCTTTGCCCATGGCGCGGCTTAGATCCTGCAACGCACGGGTTGACCGCTTTTGCAGTTGCGCGGTCAAATCATCGCTGGGCGCGGGTTGGATATCCGCAAGCTTGATGTGGTCTAGTGTCGTGGTCATGATGTTGTCTCCTAAGTGGTTTGTTTAGGTTGTGGACGCGTTTAGACCTTTAGGTGGTGATAAGCGAACGCGAGAACGCTAAACACTCCGCACGTCAACCACGTGCGCAGCATGAGCTGATACACTGCGGCGGATTGAGCGGCGGCAATGAGGTTGTCGGCATCTGCCGAGCCGATCACATACACATACGTTGCTTTCATCGCGTGATATGCGGCGATACCGGCAACGATAGAGAGTAGATTGACCTTGTGATTGCGCATGTTCGTGTCCCCTGGTTGGTTAAACAGGTTTGGGGGCTTGCGCCCCCTTCCCCCGCTACTTGCTGCCTTTCGGCCTGTACTGGCTGACCGGCTGGATAGTGACCTGTTGTGTCATGGCGCTTCGTCTCCTAAGCGGCTGAACTCGTTCACTAAGCACACTGTCAAGTGATTCGCTTAGGCGCGCAACGTTTTTCAACGTACGGCTTAGCAAAATGCTTAGGCGTTAGAGGCACGTTTGCAACGGATGCCGGACTTACGCAACGCCGCGTGTAGGCTTAGGCAACGGCTCATGTGATGCGTCGCGGCTCGCTTGATTGCTAGCTCGCTGTCATATGCAACTCAATCCTCTATGATCCACACTCTAGAGTGATGTTCACGGCTAAGCAGCACGGGCGTACCGTCAACCGGCTCAATTTCAACGTAGCCAGACGGGAACAGTGTTTCCTGGAACGCGCGGCCATCGTGGTTGAATGTACGTACGATGACGCGAAAGTGATCGTTGCTCATTGGTTTGTACTCGCCTTAACGCTACCAGGGCGCGCGGTTAGTGGATTGTCGAGATACGGATCTGATCGGAAGTCATCCACAACGGAACCGTGATGACTTGGCCGGCTTGGAAGTCATCGCCCTCGATCACGACACGCAGGCGCTTGCCGTCGTTCACAATCACGGTGCCAGTGAACGCCTCAAATGGTCCTTCCACGTGGATACGTTGGCCAACGTTATACATTTCTCTGTCTCCTCAGTTAGTAGCTCGCTGCACTCTTGCGCGGCTCACTAAGCGAGACACTAAGCGACAAAGGTTAAGAGAGTATGAGCGATAAGCAGGACGCTAAGCCGGCTAAGCGCAAGCTTCGGACGCCTATGGATAGGGTACTTGCGCGACGTGAGGCGGGTTGGGGCGGCCGTCACGTGTTCGTATGGACAGACGAAATTAGAGCCAAGGTCGTTCAAATGTTTAAGGACGGCTCAACCTCAACCGAGATTGACGCCCTGCCTTTCATGCCGTCCGTGGTTGCACAACTAGACGAACAGAAACGCAATCCCGAGTTTGCCGCTGCTGTACAAGAGGCGCGCGCATACGGCGCGAAGGCAATGCTAGACGAAGCCAATGACCTTGCGCGGCAAGTAGCTGTTGCAGACGAGGATGGCACAATCAACGTTGACAACGTTCGTGCTGCTGAAGCTTACGCTCGCACCATCAACGGCTTTGTTGAAAAGGTTGCGCCTCGTGAATACGGACCATTGCTGAAACTTGGCGCTGATGCTGATGCCGGCGCAATGCCCATCATTCAGATTGTGAGCTTTGCCAAGGATGCCAAAGAAGCCAAGCAAACAGACGAAACGTCCGGTTAAACGGGCAAACGTCAAGCGTGCCAATTCACGCGAGGCTAAGCCAACGCACCATAAGAAGCGCAAACTCACTCGCGAGGAACGTTCGAAGCTCAATAAGTTTACGTGGCAGCAACGTTGGGTGTGGTTGGCCGCTTGGCGGCAACGTATCTATGCCCGCATTGCCGACAACAACCCATGGATTCCCGTCACACCAACGGGACAGATAGCGTGGAAACCCGGGAAACAACCGGCTTTCAGCATCCCTAACAAGGATGTGGACGCTTTGAATGCTGCATTCCATGCGCAACGTGCGGTCAAGCGTGCGTTGGAAGGCACGGCACCCCGCAGACCTGGCACCTAAATGGCGTAAGGCACTTTTTGCGCTAAGCCGAAAGAGGGGGTGGCAGGGGGAAACGGGGTACGGCCGTCTTGTAGTGATGCAGTCGCCCTAAGTGTCTCCTGATTTTTCCCCAGATTCGATTTACAGAGTTCTGTATGTGTACTGATCATAATCAACATGCGGAGCTAAACGTGGAACAGGCAAAAAGCCGAAATGCCGAAAGGCAAATGGCCCAACGGCGACGCGAAAGCGTGCCAACTAGGGCCGAACTAGACCAAAAGCGCCGCACTATGGCGCAGACTCGCAGCCAAAAGGCGTGCAACACATGCGGCGAGACTAAGCCCCTTAGTGAATTTTACAAAGATGCTAGTAAAAAGAACTTAGACGGGCACCGATATAGCTGCAAGATATGCGAAGCTGCAAGGCAGAACGCACGACGGGAGGCCAAGGGCGTTGTTTTGAGAGGGAAAAACTGGCTTCACCCCAGTAGCAGCCCTTTAGACGCTCAGATTTCCAAAAGCCTTGAGTATGCGCGTAAGCGATCTCGTGAACGTGGCAATACTTGTGATCTTGACGCGGAATTTCTTTTGGACATGCTGCGAAAGCACCCGCGATGCGCTGTAACAAACAGGGCTTTTGATCTTTCGCCCCCGTCCGACGGTGCACACTTCAATCGTGATCGGTTTTCAATTGACCGGATTGATAGCTCACGCGGCTACACCAAAGATAACGTGCAGCTTGTAACAGTGGCAGCCAATATGGCTAAAAACACCATGAGTAACGAGCAGCTTGTTGACCTTGCGGTGGATATAACAAGGCACGCCGGTTATGATGTTGTGACAAGAAAGAGAACGTTGCACTAATGCCCGCGTCTGACTTTTCCCCCGCCGCCGCGTACAACAAGAAAACAATTACCCTTCCGCACAAGTGGTCCCCGCGCTGGTATCAAATCCCGCTCTTTGAGGCATGGGATAACGGTATGAAGCGCGCGGCTCTTTGTTGGCCCCGACGCGCCGGCAAAGACACGGCATGCGTAAACCTGACAATCCGCGAAGCATTTAAGCGCGTAGGCAATTACGGTTACATGTTTCCAAACATGAAGCAGGGCCGTAAAGCAGTTTGGGAGTCGATCAATAAGGCGGGTGTGAAATTCTTAGACCAGGCTGCACCTATGGCGTTGCGCGATAAAACGCGCGACGCGGATATGTTCATTCGCTTCAAGAACGGCTCAAAGTTTCAAATCGTCGGCTCTGACAACTATGATACGTTGGTCGGCTCTAACTTGGCCGGCATCGTCTTTAGCGAGTACAGCCTTACGGACCCTCTTGCATGGCAATACCTTTCTCCCATGCTCGCGGAAAACGAAGGATGGATGATCGCAAACGGAACGCCGCGTGGAAGAAACGCCTTCTACAAACTAATGAACGACGCGGCGGCTGACCCGCTGTGGTATTGCCAGCGCCTAACGGTTGACGACACCAAGCACATGTCCCGCGAAGCGTTGGAAGCCGAACGGCGCGGCATGCCGCACGAGCGGTTCCTGCAAGAGTATTACACCAGCTTCGAGGCCGCTCTTATGGGGGCGATCTTCGGCAAGTGGATTGAGAAGCTACACGCGAACGGCGGAATTACAGACGTTCCATACGATCCGCGGTATCCCGTCGAAACCGCGTGGGATATCGGAGTTCGGGACAGCACCGTCGTTTGGTTCTTCCAACGCATGCCCAACGGCGCAATTCATGTCATAGACTATGCCGAAGATAGAGGCAAGGGCCTACCGTTTTTTGCCGGCGTAATCCATTCCAAGGGTTACAGCTACGCAGGACATATCGGGCCTCACGACCTTGAGCAGCCCGATTGGACGGCAAACGGCGCAACCCGCCGTAGCGTTGCCATGAACTACGGTTTGCATTTCTCCATCGCTCCCAAAGCCCCACTAGCCGATGGAATTGAAGCGGTGAGGGCGCGGCTACCCATGATGAAGTTCGACGCGGTGCGCTGCGCTCGCGGCATCCTGGCGCTTGAGCAGTATCGTTATGACTATGACGAGGAAGACGACAGCAACGGCGCAAAGCCCGTCCACGACTGGACCAGCCACGCCGCGGACGCCTTACGATACTTCTGCACTTCCCCGCCTGCGGTTGGCATCCTTCCCAATTGGGCGCTCAACCCCGGAATTCAGCAACCCGGCACCAACATATTCGGTATCCGCCCGGGCCAATTCAAAGAGCAATACCCCGGCATGATGGGCCACAGCGGCGGCCCTTCCTGGGCACAGTCAACGGACGGCCAAGACTTCGACCCCCTGGCCTTCATGCGTTCTCAACAACGGTAAGAGCGTTCCCTATGCAACCAGAGCCCGCCACGCCTCAACCCGCCCCTGTCCAGTGTGATGCAGACGGTCAATTGAGGCTCCCGGGCCTCTAGCTTCAAATTTGCGTTTCTGAGCGTTTGTGAGCCGTTTGGCTACCGTCGTTACCCCCGAGTCTGTGCACAAGCTAGCAGGTGCGTTTTTGAGCCTCCTAGCCAGCCTCAGAGCCCCGTATGCACCCCTACAAATGGGACGGGCGGGTTTGGCATTGGAATGGCCGACGACCCGCAACCCGTGACAGTAGACGCGAAAGTGCCTTGCGTAGCGTCAAACAACTACGTGCGACCCTCACAAAGAGGGCATGGACCTAGACAGCCTGACCAATGAGCAGCTTGCGGACCTGGGCAACGCCCTACGCGCCGCGGGAACCAAGCTCGTGCGGTTGGCAGCTACGCAAGAGGAACACGACAATGGACGTTAGCAACGTTCTGCCTACGCTCAAATACATCTGGCTAACGATCAAGCACAAAGCCTTTGTGTTCCGCGCCGGCCTCCGAACAAAGGCCCCGTTGTGGCGGCTCATAATCCACGACTGGTCAAAGTTCATGCCGAGCGAGGCCCCGCACTATGGCCGGTCCTTCTTCGGTGACAGAAGCGACAGCGCCGGTTTTCAGGCGGCTTGGCTAAAGCATCAGAACAGACACCCGCACCATTGGGAATATTGGATAAGCCGCTCGCCGCACATTCGGACGGAAGCAGACAGCAAGTTTATCCCAATGCCCGAATGGGCCGTAAGAGAAATGGTTGCCGATTGGCTTGGTGCCTCGCGTGCCTACGGCGGAAAATGGCCCACGTCCCGCAAAGATTGGGAGTGGTACAATAACAGCTTCATTCGCATTTTCGAGAATTGTCATCCCGAAACGCGGAAGCTTATTGACGCCGTAATTGACGAGGTATTACCCAATGCTTGAAATCTTCCTGAAATGGTTCGCCGTCTTTGCCTTTGGCGCGGCCATCATCGAGACGGGCAAGCCTGTTGACCTAACCGACCCGGCCGCAAAGTTTGAGCGCGCCAAGATCGAGCAACAGC
>OFRM01000615.1_pt1 | contig 14180 bp, 28 predicted proteins | sample 1543101 | NCBI WGS metagenome assembly OFRM01 (sample SAMN07774223, study PRJEB24372) | wastewater metagenome | isolation source: Exp Tend VB 0WW | collected 2016-02
GTTGTGCTTGTGGCGCGAGCTTGATACCCCCCCCTTGGTGTGGGCGCGGGGGCCGTCGGCTTTGCCGCTGTGGTGGTGGCAGAGTGCGCGGCAGTTGTCGGGGTCGAGTGCTGCTTGGCGGCCTTCGGTCTGCAGCAGTTCGAGGCAGGGTACTGGCCAGTGGTCGGCGATGGTGGCGGTGGCGGTGCAGCCGGCGGGCCATTGGCAGGTGTGGTTGGCGCGGGCGAGGACGGTGGGGCGGGTGTGGTTGCGCCATTCGGGTGAGTGCCAGATGGTGTTCTGGGTTCGCCGGGATCGGTATGTGTTGGTGGCTGGCATCTGGTCGTGAAATAGCGAGGGCCCCGATGTCGGGGCCCTGTGACAGCTAGCGCTTGTGTGGGTGGGTGTGTGGGTGGTTGCCCTTACACGCCGTCACGGGCCGTGGCTGCCGTGACAGGTGGAGTGTAGCTGGTTACCTGGATGCTAGTCAACTGGCCATGCGCATCGTAGTGATGTGCCGTAATCCATGACACCGCGCCTGACGAGTTTGTCGACTTTTGCGCATGCCATCTTCTCGGGGACGCCGAGTGATACGAGTTCGTCGACGACGCATCCTCGGAGTCCGGCTCGCCACATTCGTGCGATGTCGATGACGAGCTGGTCGGGTATGTCTGCGCACTTGCGGTAGAGGCTAGACATCATCATCGGCGACGTAGTTCGATGATGAGGATGGCGAGGATCGCGATTGGGATCAGTTCGATTGCCCATGCGATGAATGCGAATGTGACGCGTGCCGTGATCTCGAGGAAGTCAACGAGCACCTGGGTTGCTTTGTAGTGCTTCATCGGCGGCCTCGGATTCGGAGGATGTGGTGGTTGGTGTCGGGGCGGGTGCCGGGGATGTGGCCTTGGACGTTGGGGCCGATGGCTGGGATGCCGCGGAGGCGTTGCGCGTCGTTTTCTGCGCTGCGGCGTGCGTGGATGGGTGTGGTGGCGAGGGTGTTGGTGAGGTGGGTGGCTTGGATGATGGCTTGGTTGTAGTTGCGGAGTCGGGCGCGTCCCCTGCTCATGAGTCTGCCTCCGGGGTGGTGGTGTTGTGGAGTCGGCGGGTGGCGGCGTGGAGGTGGTCGCGGACTGTGCTGGGTGAGAGGTTGAGGCGGTAGGCGATGGTGCGGATGCTTGCCCCTGCGGTGTACCACTGCCAGATGTCGGCTTGTCGTTGTGTGAGGCCGTTCGGGTGGTTGTTGGTGTCTGTCATGCGTCGGCTTCTGGTGTTTGGTGGGGTTTGCGGCCCCATTGGATGCCGCCGACTGCGCGTCTCCACCATCCTGGTGGGCGTCGTCGTGGTCGTTTCCGGCGGCGTGGTTTTGGTGCTCCTGGTCTCAACGCCATACGTTGCATCCTGCTGTCGTGTTGCGGGTACGTGTGGTGCCGTCGAGCATGTGCACCACAGTGCCGGTGGGGATGTCCCACCACCCGCACTCTTGGCCGTCGTACTGGTAGACGCCGACACTGATTCCGGCGAACGTCTCCCGCCAGCCCGTCTGCCGGGCGGTCACGTCTCGTCCTGTCCTGTTCGGCGTCGCACGATTCCCGCATGCTCGTGCACGTAGTCAAATCGCACCCGGTGACCGCACCTGTCGCATCCTCCCTTGTACACACCGAACACGGTGCCGTCGTCGTTCATCCACCATTCGTAGTCCTCACGCCAAGTCGGCGTCGCTTCGTCAGCTTGAATCGCCACCTTGAGCCGAATCCCGGCGTAGGTCGCCTTGCATGCCTCGCGGCAATTGGGACACGTCCTCCAGTTATCAGCGCTCATCGTTCACCGTCCTCATCACGACAGCAGCCAACCCATTCGCAGCGCGGGCCCTTCAGTCGCGCGCACTCGCGTCGACACGCGGCGCACATGCCGACTCCACTCTCATGCCTGACAACGAACGGTGCTACCTGGTCGCATCCAACGCATCGTCTGATTCCCGTCTCAGCGCTCATAGTTCGGCGTCCTGGATGGCTTGGGAGAGGGCACGTAGTAGGGCCTCATGCCGCCCACTCGTTGAGCGTGGCGGTGTCCTCGGTGGTATCCGCCTGCTGCCCGTAGGGTCCTTCCAGTTGTCTTATGCGGAGGCCGATAAGCTCGGCGCACTGCGGGACCACCCCGTTACCGAGACATCGGAGTCGGTCCATCCGATGGGGCTGCCCATGAGCCACTCGACCCAGTCCGCGTTCAGTGGACCACCACCATAGCCCTTCGACGCATCGGTCGCCGTCGGCGTCGGCCACATGTCGTGCCTGGCCATGTGCCCAAGTGAGGGCCGAGGTCGCCCACGCTTCCCGGAAGAAACCGCCGTCTGTGTCCCATACGCGGCTGCGGTCGGGGTCGGAAGTAGCGACACACCACCACCGTTTACGTCGGTGATGGGCACCGACGTCGGACGCACCGAACACCGTCCATTCCGCATCGAACCCGATTGCGGCCAGGCCCTCGAGAACTTCTCCGATCCCAGATCGGCGAACAAACTCAACTGTGGGACCACCCATTCTCCGCCCGCAAGCAGAGCAAACGCGTCTCCAACTGGCTCCTCGTCCTTGGGGCCCTTCCGGTTCAGTTCCTGGATTCGATGCCGCAGCGTGTCGCATCTCGCCGACGCCTCCGTCCATGCTGCTCGGTGCCCACCATCCCTGACCAGTGACTCGCGGATCTCCTGACACCGCAAAGCGAGCTCGGCCTGAGGACGCTTGAGACGTAGATAGGGAAGCACCGCCGAGAGGAACTGAGCGGCCTCCGATCCCGTCACTGTCCACATGAACGCGGCAGCCCACGTATCCGTCGCTTGACGAGACACCCTTACCGTGCCACCGAATGAGTGGAGCAACCGGAGAACTTCCATCCCCGCTTTCGTCATCCCGACGTCGACGCGCGGTGCGCGTGAGAGGGCGCGTGACTTCTCGATGTAGACGCAGCCCTCTCCGTCGATCACTCCAGCCGCATATGCAAGTGTCTCCGGTGCGCGGTGCGGCGTGCCATGCGGTGATTCCCGGGACATTTTCGAGGATGACGTAGCGTGGTCGTCTGATTGCGATCGCTCGCCATATCGCTGGCCAGAGGTGCCTTGGGTCGTTTGATCCAAGGCGTTTGCCGGCGACACTGAATGGTTGACAAGGGAAGCCTGCCGCAATTACGTCGCACTCCTCGGGTTCAATCGTCCAGACGTCACCGTGTACGGGTACGCCAGGGAATCGGCGTTCCAATACTTTGGTGGCGTACGGCTCCAGCTCACATAGTTGCACCGTGGTATGCCCTGCCCACTCCAGGCCTAGGTCCAGTAGGCCGACGCCGGAGCATAGGCTTACTACGCGCAAGCTCATGGTGTGCCCTTGTGCGCCGACCCCACCGCGTGGCGTGTGACGCGCTCCACCATTTTGATGGTGGCTACGAGCTGGCGGGCGGTGAGTCGGGTTGCGACCTCGGTGCGGGTGCCGTCGGCGGCGATTGTCACGAGGTCGGCGAGTCCGTTGTGGTGTGTGATGGTTGCGACCGCGCCGAGGTCGGCCATTAGTGCGTTGAGTTGGTCGAGGGCCGGTGCGGCCTCGTCATACAGGGTCACGTTATTCTCCTCCGTGTTCGCTGCCGGTGAACCCCGTCTTGTCGTGGAACACGATGACCCTGATCACACCGCAGGAGGCGGATGCGACGTCCTCCAACGTCCAGCCGGCGACATGGTCGGAGATCAACGCCACCTCCGGCGGGGTGAGCGCCGTCCGGTTCGATGTGAGGTCATCGAGCCAGAGCCGGCGGTACCGTGCGTCGACGATGCCGGATCGTTGGATGGCGTCACGAACGAACGGGCGGACACCGTCGGCGTCCGGTTTCTGGTATTCGGGGTCGAGGTCGATTTGGCGTCCCATCGTGGTGGTGTCCTTCGGTGTTGGGTGTGCGGCTTCCCGGATCTGGGATGGTTGTGGCCGGACGGTGCGTTCACGGATCAACTGGTCGATGGCACGTTCCAGTTGGTCTGGTGGGATGTCGTCGACGGCTGCGGCGTATTCCTGGATGAGGCGTGGCGTCCACCCTGTTGGCCAGATGACGCCGAGACGGTTGAGGGCGCGTCGTCTGGCTGCCTGGTCGTCGGTGAGCTGTTGGTGTGTCACTGGTTCATGCCTCCTGATTCCGCTCTCGCATTGTCGGCTGCCAGTTGTAGGTGTACGTAGACGAGTGTGTGTTTTTCTTTATTGGTTAAAAGGTGGAGGTGGGACGCGGGCGCCCGCCCGTACGCGCGGGCGTTACGTTTTCCGTTGCTATTGACGTCACTCAACCGTGACGGTGCCGTTACGTTTACCGTTACGTTGGCGTTACTCATTGCGTTACGTTTTCGGTGCGTTTTTTGGTGGCGCGAAACTTGCTTTGCCGACGTCGAGCGAACCATGCGTCACGCTCAGGACCTGGCTCCGATGGCGGGTTGTGTTCCAGCCAGTCGTGTGCGATCCATCCTGTGCCGTTCCGGTCAAGCCACGCTGCCTTCCCGGGTGTCGCCGGAGTTGACAGGGCTTCCAGGTCAGCTTTCTTGATGCCGAATTCCTTGACCATGAAGTCAGGGATGTGGCCGTCTGTGCCTTGCTCGTCGATCCACATCCACAGTTCGACGAGGAGGCCGCGTTGCGCTGGTGTGAGAGCCTTCCATTTCGTGCTGCTTCGCAACAGGTAGTCGATCGTGACGCTCACCGGTGCACGTCCCTCTCGTGGTGTTGGATTGGTCCGGCTTCGGTGCCTTCCCCTGTATTAGTGCTGACGACTGGGATGCCGAGGATGCGACGAGCCTCGGGCACCGGGTGACGGACCTCGCCGCGAGCGACACGCTCCACGAACTCCCTGAGCGCGTCCTGGTTCATGTGACGTATGAGGAGGTCACCGATAACCTGTTCGGGTGTATGCGTGACATCGCCTCCGGTATCCTCGTCGAGAGTCACTCCGCTACCGCCACTTCATCGACCACCATCTCGAACTGCTCGAGCTCGTCATCAGCCGATGCGAGGTTCTTCAACGCCTGCCGGTAGTAGCTGGCTTTCAGTTCCACCCCCACGCCGTACCGGCTGTTCCTGACAGCACCGTATACCTCAGAACCGACACCCATGAACGGGGTCAGGACACGGTCTCCGGGGTTGGACCACAGGACGACGCATCGTTCGATCACGTCGAGTTGCAGGGGATGGACGTGTTTCTCGTCTTCCTGGTCACGGGCCGGACGGTACGGCAATACGCGGTCGATTCTGATGTCGTCCCAGAACGCGGACGCGTACTGCCGCCACACCCAATGCGAGTACCGGTTTTCGATCTGGTTTCCTGTCCAGCCACGGTACCCGAGGAGTTCCGCCGGCGGGTTGCGTTCACCGGCGTACGACATCAACCCGATTGGATGGGTGATCGGTTCCGGGTTGTCACCGGGTTTACGGAACACGAGGAGGTAGTCAGCGGATGCGTTGCTGCACCGCGATGAATCATCGACGATCGTTTTGTGGGCGAGGGACTTCATCATTGTGCGGTTGCGGACTGCGAGCGGTTCTTTCCAGATCGCGTATCGTGCGACGTACCCGAAACCGGCGGCCTGGTGGGCGCGGATGATGTCACCGGAGAAGTCGAGGATCGTGTCGCCGCGACCGGTGTTCGACAACGGGATGTCCATGCAATGCACGGCGGTCACCCGGCCTGGCATCGTCACGCGGTGGATGTCACGGATGACGTACCCGTAATGCTCCATGAACTCCGCGTAGTCCCGGCTGTTCGATAGGTCACGTTCGTTGCTGCTGTACTGGTAGAGGCCGGCGAACGGTGGGCTGTACACGGACAGGTGGATGGATTCGCCGGGGAGGGTGGCGATCACTTCGACGCAATCCCCGTTGTACACCGCCCACCGGTCGGTGACCTGTTGATCTGCTACGCCCATGCCGGAACCTCGATTTCTTTCGTGTAGTTGGTTGGCGCCCGGTTGATTATGGTCGCCGCGTTCATGTGCGCGACAAGGCGGGCGAACATATCGTCCGCCTGCCGAGACTTGCGTTGCAGGTTCTCGAGGGCCCCGTTACCGCCCTCAGTGGTGACGATGTCGATGCGGACTGGTTCGGTTTGGCCGTACCGCCAGGACCGGCGGACAGCCTGGTAGTACTGCTCGTAGCTGTGCGACGGGAAGAACGTCATGTGCCGGCAGTGCTGCCAGTTCAATCCCCACGCCCCGATCACTGGTTTCGTCACGAGCACACGGATATCCCCGGTACTGAACGCTGCGAGGATCTCCTCTTTCCGTTCGATGGAGTCCCCGCCTTTGAGTTGGACGGCTCCGGGGATCATTTTGGTGAGGAGGTCGCCTTCCGCGTTCAGTTGGCACCACGCCACGGCGGCGGCGTCATGCGTGACCATGGCGGCTGCCGCTTCGCACCGTTCGTTGATCGTGCGGCGCTGTTCCTCACGTTCCTCAGACAGCCCTGATGCGACGACGTCGAACAGGCGGTCTGGGTGGGGTTGCGTCGCGTTGATGACGAGCTGGTCGACCACCAGGTCGGGGAGGATGAACCGGTCATCGGGGTATCCGACGTCGGATGGTTTCCGGCACGCGATCGCCCATGACGCCACCCACCGCCAGAACGCCTCCTCGGCGTGACCCTTGAACCGCCATTTCGCTGCTTGCCCGTACCCTCGTTGCCCAGTGCTGTTGTTCATGTTGTTCACGAAGAACCGGCCGAGCATGTCCGTGTACCCGAGTTCGCCGAGCGCCTCCGATGACGTCCCGAGTTCTATGTAGTCGTTCGGCGCGGCGGTCGCGGTGCACAGCAACCGGTACCGGTGCTTGCGCATAAATCTCGTGACTTCGTGGCGGCGTTCACCGTCGAACGCTTTGATCGCACTTGACTCATCGCACACAATCCCGCCGAACGCTGTGGTGTCGAAATGGTGCAGGCGTTCGTAGTTCGTCACCACGATCGCGGCAGGCACCGAACCATCACGGGACTGCGCCGCATCAAACCCGAACTTCGCGGCTTCCGTCACAGTTTGCTGGGCGACCGCGAGCGGCGTCATGATGAGCACCGGTTTCCCGGTGTGGCGGTACACCTGCTCGGCCCACGCCAACTGCATCGGCGTTTTCCCGAGACCACAATCAGCGAGGATCGCGCCGCGCCCTTTCCGGGTCGCCCACTCCACGAGATGCCGTTGAAACGGGTAAAGCCACTCAGGGAGGTCAACCGTAGCGAATCCGTGGTCACCACCTTCCTGCGTTTTCCGGGTGATGAACTCCGCGTACCCGTTCACGGTGTCCCCCTTCTGGCGTCGTGCAGGCGCATGAAGACGGCGGCTTCCCGGTTCGCTTGAATGATGAGGCCAGCCATCACGCGGCCCTCCCGTTGCTGGTGCAGTGCCGCTCGAGGATGCCGGCGGCGATCGCGCGTTGCTCGAGGGTGAGGTCGCAGAGGCGGGGGTTGAGCCAGACTCTGCCGTCGGTGACGTTGAAGAGGAGTGTGCTGGCTTTCGCGGTGCCGAATGACCGGATGGCGCGGACGAGCCTGTCGAGTGGGAGTTCTTGGAGTTCGGGGGTGGGGTGGCGCATGATGTCGAGGGCGACGGCGACGCCTTCCCTGGGTGGTAGCCCACGGATTTCTTGGAGGATGGTGGCGCGTGTGGAGCGGATGTGGTTGGCGGCGGCGAGCGCGGCGAGGCGCTGTTGGTGAACGGCTGTCGTGTCACACACAGCGGTGCTCATGCCTCACCGCCTTCGACATGCAGCTCTACGCGGAAGTCGCAGGAGTCGCACACAACGTCGCACCCTGGCTCGACCACCTGGATCTCACGGATGTCGTGACCGTCAACGTCGTGGAGCTGGTAGAACAGGCTGATTGCAGCGGTCTCGCAATCCTGCTGCACTCTCTTGCGAGCAAGGTCGCTCATTCCCCCACCTGCGCTTCCGTGCGGCGAAAGCGTTCACGAACGAGGAAACGCCTCGCTTCCTTCAGATCAGCGATCAACCGGTCGATGTCGAAGACCGTGAGCATGAAGTCAGGGCCTCGCAACTCGACTGACTCGATGCCGGCGTCCTCGTTGTACAGCCACCACCGGCCGTTGGCTTTGCTGGTGTGATGGCCGCTCATCTCCCAACCTGCGCTTCCGTTGCGCGCCGGTAGAGGTCGAGCAGCCACTCGCGGTCGACGCTGACGCGGTCCACCTGATACGTGCGGGTACCGATGTCTACCCGTGCATTCGCCTCGGGTGGAAGGATGCGGATGGACGTTTCCGTTTCATTCCGGAAGCGCTCGCGCAGGGAAAAGCGTTCACGGCTGGCAGCCCTTAGCGCATCGCCGCGTGCCTTCGCTGACCGGCAGCGGTTGCACAGGCCGTCTTCTCCGGTCGCTTCACGATCACACCGCGATCGGTACCCGTCACGCAGGGGACTGTTGCTGCACCTGGCGGCGTTCATCTCCCCACCTGCGCGATCTGTGGCCGCTCATAGCGGGCGTCCACCGTCAGGTGCGGGGAGACGTCCCTGCACAATGTTTCCTTGCTATGGTGCGGAGCAACACGGCTCGACGCACAAAGCTTGTTAGATGTAGTCCATCTGACGGACACTTCAGAACCCCTTACGTTTACTGGGTTTACGGGGCATACCTTCTCCCCGCTGCTAGTATTTCTCCCGGTTACAACACGACAACGGGAGAGAACATGTTCGTGAACATCGCCGTTGGCCAGACCGCTACCGCAAGTCATGGGGCGTACTAGATGGCCATCCGAAAGCGGTGCAAACACGCGTACGGACTCACCGGCCAGGGAAAGATGCGGGCGTGGCGGCAGTGTGGGTGCGTGTGGGGCACCGACATCTACGTGGACGGCGTCCGCTGCTGGAAGAACCTCGGCCGCGACGAACACGCCGCGAAGATCGCCGACGCGCAGTTGCGCCTGGACGTCATGCAGGGGAAACGTCCGACACGTGGTGCCGGCCACGGGTTCGCGACGCTCGCGGACGAATGGCTTGTGGAGAAGGAAGCCGCCATCGACGCACGCCCCGGCAGTGTGAGCGTGTGGCGTACCCGCGTCAACCATGCGAAACGGTTCCTGGGGGACATCCCGGTCAGCGACCTCCGCCAACACCACGTCAACAGCCTCGTCGAAGCGTTCACCCGTGAAATCGGTGCACCGACAGCAGCGAACGTCGCCGTCACCGTGAGTGCGATCATCAAGTGGGCTGCCGCCCGCCATGGCATCGACCCGCCGCAAGTCACGTTCCGGGGCGTCGTCCAACACTCCCGACGGCACGGGGAGCAGTCCCACACCGTTGCTGAACTCAAGGCCGTTATCGCTTTGCTCGCGGAGCCGTACCAATCGTTGGGTTGGTTCGCGTTGCTCACCGGGATGCGGCGCGGTGAACTGCTCGCACTCACCGTCGACGACGTCGAACCCAACGGCATCCGCGTGCACGGCAACCTCGATGTGTCCGGGCAGATCGGCCCGACGAAAACCCGTGCGGGCAAACGGTTGGTGACCTTGTCGCCGCATGCGCTCGAGGTCGTCAAAGCCCGCGCGAAGGCTGTTGGGGCCGGGAGGTTGTGGCCGGTGACCCTGCATGCCGCTGGGGACGCGTTGCGTGACGCGATGCGGGCCGCCGGCGTCTACAAGCAGGGGAAGGGTTGGCACCAGTTCCGGCACGCCCACATGGCGCTCCTCAACGAATCGAACATCAGCATCCGTGACGCCGCTGCCCGTGTTGGCCACGGCGCGAACTACGCGCAGTCCCTGGCGTACGGGTGGGCGTCCGAACAGGTGGATGCAACCGCCGTCGATGCAGCCGTCAAACGACATGAGAAGAAGAAGCGAGCTGGTCACGAGTGAATCCGAACATTCCCGGAAGTCGACACGTGGAGTGCTCCGCCCTTCGCTGTGACGTACACCTCAACGTATCCTCCTGGAGCGACTATCCGAAGCACCTTGCCGCGACCCGGAATGTCAGCGATCCGCTTGACCACAAGATGCTCACCCCAAGCAAAACCGTAGATATCCGCGTCGGCTTGCGCGTTCGCCCACGCTCTCCGCTTATCCGTGGTGGCCTTCACGCTGCGCCTACCAGACGAGTACGAAACCGGCCGATTCCAACAACCTCACGGGCGATATCACCAGCGGTGAGCTTCACCCACATATACCGCATCTGTCGAGCGTCGGCGCCGAGATCCCATTCGATGGTGTGTTGCCACACCTCGGTGACGTCGTCCTGGGTGGCGTGCGCAACGATCTCTTCAAAAGTCGGATGCTCTGAAGCTGACCGGAACCTCACATGGTCCAGGAGGCATGGCTTCCCGCCGTTTGTCTCATCCCATGTCGTGGTTGACAGGTGGAGGAGGTCGACGCAGTAGTCGCACGCCTGGCCTGGTGGTTCACCGAACAGCCAGTGACCGTTGTCGTCGTCGAGTACTTCCTCCCCGATGCTCATCGACCACCCGGCGTAGAACGCCTGTCGGTTCTCCGGGGACGCCACCAGGTCGAGGACAGGGGCTAGGTTGACTTCGACGCGGCCGCAGACGTCGCACCGCATACAAGGACCGACGTTCATGCTGCTGCCTTCCTTCCGTTCACAACGCCGGGGATCACATACCCAGGGTCCGGCCGTGTGGGTTCCACCGCACCGGCGACCACCCACCCATCCAACGAGTCGGCGGACACGTACCAGCGGCCCCGGTACTTCCGGGCGACCACCTGGGTGTCGGCGATCAGGAGGCGCACGAATGCTTGGGAACGTCCGATGTGGGCTGCCGCCTCCCGGACCGTGAACACCCGGGCAGTCACGAGCACCCCCACGCCGAGTTCCTGCGAGCAATCCCAGCCGCTCCTGCCATGATGACGAAACGCAGCTCGGAGTCGGCCCCCATGCCCCGCAACCAGAGTCCGTGCCTAACACCATCCCACCCGACGATCTCCGCGCCTGTACGTGCGAGGAGCATTGCGTGCGCACGCGAGAAGTGTTTGGCGCGGATGCGTGCATGCCGATCCGGATTCACGGCATGCGGGACCGGTCGGATCATGTTGTACCGGATACCATCCACACCACACGCCAACACAAGGCGACGGCCTAACGAGCCGTACAGGGGATCGCCGGGTGCAAGGAAGCGGCTCACCGGTTGCCTCCTTCGATCCTGCGTGCTTCCGCCATCGCGTATTCGGCAAGCTCACGGGGCGACAACCCCGCCGGAATGAACACGGGCTCACTCCTGGCGTCGTAGTGCAGGCAGTAATCATGGTGACGGGTCGCGTGCTGGTCAGATGGAAGGAACCCGCCCTCATCGACCGCAATCAGCTGCCACCACCGGAACCTCGCTGTCGTCTGGAACTCCAGCACTGGCCCGCAGACTTCTACTGCAATGCACTCCGTGGCGCGGATCCAGCCTGCCGTCATCTCCAGGTGCATGGCGTCGGGCCGGTCACTGTACGTGACGATGGCACGGACCACGTCAGGTGGAAGATCAACCGCATCGGCGATCGCCTGCAACGACTCCACACTCATGCTGCCTCCTCCTTGGCCGTGTCAGGCCCGTTCAGTGTCGCGACGACGATCGGCCAGTCACTTGGCCGCCACACACGCACCAGGTGCCCCGCCCCCTCGAGCAGGACGTGCACACGACGCTGCGCGGGCGTCACCCGCCCGCCCTCACGTTTCAACTCCGCGAACACCAGTCGGGTACCACGAACCAGTGTGAGGTCCGGGAACCCTGGTTCCGACCTCCGGCTGTCATGCGTGTGGTACGTCCACCACCCCAACTGTTCCGCGACGGTGGTGACGTGTACCTGGAACTCTCGTTCCGTCATTACGTTCGCGACGGCATCAGGGAACGGGCGTATCGCGCTCTTGAGGTTCTTGCCGGTGATCCTCACGCCGGCCATTCCTGGACGCGCAGGTCCTCAGGCCACTCGGACGGGTCAGCGCCCGCGCGGTGTTTCAGGTTGAGCGGTAAGTCACTGCCAAAATCCCAAACGACCGGGTTCGCACCGAGCTGCTTGACGAAGCAGGCGACACCAGCCTCCCGGCACTGCGCGATCGTGTCCCTCGCCCACTGCACATCGAACGTCCTGGCGTTCGGACCTGACTCGCCGCCAACGATTACCCAATCGATCGTGCAGTGATTGTCACCCCAATCGCACGCTCTGTCCTCACGCACGCGATTCTCACCGCATTCGCCGCACGTCGCGTAGTCGGTGAAGTCCACCGGCCCGAGCGCGGGCTCATACGACACGCCACGAACAGCGGCGGGGGTGGCGAGCAGTTCCGGGATACGCAGATCGGCTGATGATTGGTCCTCGACGGACGTCAACAACCACACGTTCGGCAGCGGCCATTCCCGCAATGCACGCCAGCTGGCATCTTCGTCGCCTGCCATTGCCGCGACCGCCACGCGAAACGCCTCCATGAATCCGAGATTGAACAGGATGCCGCGCATCCGCTCCGGCCGTTTCGTCAGGATCTGGAACGTGTGGTGCGGAGCGAGCGCCATGACGGCGAACACCTGCGCGACGAACTCGACGGGCACGTCGTCGTGAAACAGGTCGCTCATCGAGTTGACGAACAACCCGGGGATAGACGCCCACTCACGGTCAAGAGACGTAACTGGGTTCCATGTTGCGTCGGTCCAGGCGATACCTGTCTTATCGCCCATGGCGATGCTCCTTCGCGGTTGTCACGGTCGCCGGCGATACCCTTGACCAGGACCGTGGCTGGCCTGAAAGGAGGAACGCCTGAGCGTTCTCGTCGGGTGTCGCTACTCCACCGGCTGGTAGCCCCCGCCGCTGCTTGCAGTCAGGTGCGGGGTCACACGACAGCTCGTACGCACAGCAGCGTGTGAGGAACCTCATCACTTCACCACCACGTTGATCTTCAACCCCGGCTGCCGGGGTTCCGGGACGAGGCGGTCCCATGCGACGATGTACACGGGCTCCGGGTTCGTGACATCCCCCAACCCCAAGGTCAGGAGCTGGACTGAGACGTACTCAGCGGCGACGGCACGCACCTGGGCGGTGTCAAGTTCGAGGACTTCACCAGTCGCCGGATCAAATGTGACGGCCATCGTTCAGTCCTGCACGCGTCGGATTTCGTCGGCAAGCTCCCGCTTACCGTGCAGGCGGTATCGGCCGGGGCCGATACCGTTCACGCCATGCTCATCCGTGTGGATCAGCCACGCCTCACCACCATCGGGGACGGTGAGGTATCCGAGCAGCACCCCTGCTCCGGACGGGTCTCCAGGCGTCCATGTGCCGTCGCCCATCAGCAGGTGCGTGTTGCCGGTCGCCTCACCACGCACCACGGCGACACCGTTGGCGGGGATCGGTGATGCCTCGCCGAACACGTCGTCCGTCGGGATGACAAGGACATCGCCCTGCCGTTGCGGCCCAGACAGCACGGGGACCGCCAAGTCAGCCAACGCGGTATCCGGGCATGTCACACCTGCGGTACCAAGAATCTCAGTGAACGTCGCCATCATCGTCTCCTAGGTTGCGCGCTCAAGAGCGCGGTACGTGATCTCATCTGTGTCGTACGCCCATGCCTGCGCGGCAACCGGGCTGTGAATGTCGGCTGGGACGGTTTCCGCGAATGTGCGGCGGCCACCGTCCCGATCCAGTGACGCGTTGCGCATCACCACCACACGCACACGATCGCCGTAGACCTGCTGGTCCTCTGGCAGGTCGTACAGATCAAGGGTGTGTCCGGGGTTACCCGGGTCGGCTTCAGATGCGACGGGTGTGACGCCGAGGTCGTTGAGGTATCTGTCCCACCCGTAGTTCTCGATCGCGCACCGGCGGATCTCGGTGTTCGCTTCCGCGCGGATCGCCTCGACTGTTGGGGCGGTGATCACCCACTCCGGTACCCGCAGTCCGCGCCATGCGAACACTTCGAAACCGTCGCGACATTTGATCGCCGGACCGTCCGCGCGGTGCAGAACGCCGCGCTCCAACGACTGCACTTCCTGGCGGTCAGCGACCAGGCACACGTTTTCACGCGGAGTGAACCACCCGCACGTCTCCGTGACTGACATCCAAGCATCAGCAGCGGCATCGTCAATGTCTGCGTACTTGACGCCGAGCAGCCTCGCGAATGCATAGTGAGCAACCCAATACCTCTCATGCTGGCCCCAGAGCTGGCCCCTGAGCTGGCCCCTGAGCTGGTCCCCGAGCTGGCCCCTGAGCTG
>OFRM01000616.1_pt1 | contig 14179 bp, 13 predicted proteins | sample 1543101 | NCBI WGS metagenome assembly OFRM01 (sample SAMN07774223, study PRJEB24372) | wastewater metagenome | isolation source: Exp Tend VB 0WW | collected 2016-02
GGGTTCCAGCTTGTTGAACTGACCGCTCGCGGCTTCAAGCTTGAACCCGCCATTGAGCGACGCATAGTCGATGCTGAAGGGCGAGCCGTTCCAGGACAGGTTGCCGGCCAGGCTGGCGCTGCCGCGTCGTACCGCGTCCGGGTAACCGATGCGCGCCAGCAGCTTGTCGACTGCGGTGGACCCCTCGCTCAAAGTCGGCGCAAGTTGGGTGCGCGTGAAACCGGCGATGAGGTGACGAGCGGCCGCCTCAAGCCCCCGGTTGCGGCGCGCGTCGTCGTCGAGCACGTTGGCGTCCATCAGCGCAGCGTCGGGGACCTGCACAATCTTGGGCGGCAATGCCTGTGGCGCAGCCTGTGCGGGCGGCTGTGCGACGTTCGGGATTGTTTCCGGGCGCGGAGCAACCCCGGTGCTCGCAAACGCAGCAGCGAGGCGCGGATTAACGCTCATCGGCTGGTCGATGACTGACTCCGACTCCCCCGAGTCGGCGAGCATCTGGGCATACCGGCTGCCCTTGAGCGGCGAGGGCGGCAGGTCGACCGACGAGGCCACCTTCGCCACCGGCACCTGCGACGGCGCAATTCGGCTGATGTCGGCCCCGCCCTGCTCGAGTTGGCCAACGTGCTCCAACTGCGCCTGAAGCTTCTTCAACTCTTCTTCCTGCGTCAGGCGCTCAAAGTCATCTTGCCAAGCCATGATGCGCCCTCCTCAGGGATTCTTCTTTTTCGTGGTGCCGCTCGCGTAGTCGAGGGCCGCGTTTCCAACGCCCGCCGCCGCCTGAGCTTCGGCTGCGCCCTGGCGCTCGTACCCGGCAGCCACCCCGTTGACGGCGTTGGCTCGGGCGTTCCGCCGCAGCATGTCGTTGTCGAAGCTCTGCTGCGGCAGATTAAGATTGTAGTAGTTTGCCCGCGCATCCTGACCCGCGTTGAATTGGTTGATGTGGTCTTGCGCCGTCGCTGCGGCCGCCGCCTGTGAGTAGTCGGTGTCGCGAATGCTTCCAGCCAGCGAAGCACCCGACGTCAACGCCGAGAGCGCTCGTTGACGCGCCGCCATCTGCGACTGCACACCGGCGTTTGCAGTCGCATTGGTGGCGTCCTGACTCGCCTGTGCGTCGAGGGCCATCGATAGCCCGCTGTTGCCCATGCCTCGACGCGCCGCCGACTGCGCAGCGCCCGCGCGCTGGCTCGCCGCCATGCCTGCGGCGTTGTTCGTCGCCTCGTGCAATGCCGCCAGGTCACCCTCCGACTGACCGCCCGTCTCGTACTCGTTTTGCAGCTTCGACAGCGCATCCATCTGCGCAGTGCGTGTCGATGGGTCGGTCTGGATGCCATACAGCGACGTACTGCCCTGGTGGTCAGCGACTGCTGAATCGAGCTTCGGCAGAATCTCTGAGCCGTACTGTTCGGCAATCGACACGCGAAGCGCCTGTGCCTCGTCGTCTTTGCCCTTGTTGAGCAGGCCGCCAATGATGGCCGCGGCTGCTGCGATAATTGCTCCCATTTCCATGGCGTAACCTCAGGGCGTGTTGTTGGTCTTTTCCCAGTTGCCGAGGCCAAACCAGCCCTTGGTGTACGAGTAGTCGCTGTTGCGTGCGGCATCGACGGCGTCTTGACCTCCACTGACGAGGCCTCCAAGTGCGTCGTCTTTGCCGGTCGACTGGTAGTCGTCGATGAGCCCTTTGACGTTTTCGTCCTTGCCGTACATCGACGCAGCCCAGTTCGAGGCCTGGCGCCAAATCCAATCTTGATCGCCCGTCTGCGCCTGCAGGTCGCTGCCGTACTTCTTGCCGCCGAGTGGGTCGGCCATCCATGCGTCGATGATCGCCTGTCTTTGGTTGTTGTGTTTCGTGCGCGTGGCCTCTTGCTGGTTGCTGTACTCCTGACCCTTTTGCTTGAGGTGGGCGGCGCTAGTTCCGACCTCGGCATTTGCGATGTCCTTCGAGTTCTTCGACTGCTGAGCCGACAATCCCCACTGCTTCTCGAGGTCGCCCAGGTGAGTTGTGCCGCCCTGACTCTGGTCGAATTTCCACGCAGAGAGGTCAGCCTCTTTCGCATTCGGGTCGACCTCTGCCGACGATAGCGTCTTGTCGAAGAGATTGCTCCCGTGCGCGGTCGTCATGTTTCGGTAGGCGGCTGACATGGCATCCTTGCTCTTGAGATAGTCGCTATACGAGACGGTTGCGGTGATGTCGCCGCTGCCGCCGTTCTGTGCGTTGACGACAGCAGCGGAGCCCGCGTTAGCCAGTTTATTGGCCGCGTCGGTCGACTTCGCGGTGTAGTCGGCGAACGCGGCCTGCTTGGCACGGTCGATTTCGGCCTGGTTCAGGCCAATCAACTGCGAGTAACTCACGAAGTCTGAAGGTCCGTCAGCCACTGATTGCCTCCATGACGAGCGTGTATGAAGTACTCACCGCGACACCCCAGACGCGGACAATCTGAATGCCGCCGCTCACCGGCACCCACTCGACGGCAGGCGACGCAGAAAGCCCAGTCGATTGCGAGCCGTAGAGACCGAGCAACGCCAAACCCACGGGCGTGAATGGGCAGCCCACGGTGATGGGAAACGGCGCAACCCGGTAGCCGACCGAAGCGCCTGTTTGAAACTGCACCTTGAGCACTTTTCGTTGTGGTGCACCCTCGAGCGGCTCGATGCGCTGCTGAATGTCGAGAGCGAAGTCGTTGAGCGGCTGTTCCAGACCCAGCGGTGGGTCGAAGTCCTCGCGACGAAACTGGATGCGCTTGCGGCCGCTCATTGTGACCGCCGCGAGAATTTCGAGCCGTCGTCACTGACCATCATGCCGAGCCCGGAGAGGCCGAAATATTCGCCGTTAACCGCGTGCGTTAGAAAGACCTTGAGCGCCTGCGCGCGACGCGCAGACATTGGCACTTCGACACGCACCGAGCGAGGACTTGTAGTGATGCCGAGCGCTTCAAGCGAAGAACCGCCAGATAGCTCGGTCGTAAAGCCGAAATTCAACTGACTGGGCGGATTCTGCCACCCCGCCGCGTCTGCGCAGTCGAAGTGAGCAACCACCTGCTGAAAGTGGCTCCATCCGAGTGGGTTTTGCATCTGCCACTGGAAAACAATGGTCGCGAGAATAGCTGATGTCGCCGTGGCGCTGTCCTCGTCACTGTAGTCGGTCGCGTCGTACGAGTTGCGCTCCGCATAGACGTACGCCACGCCTCCGTTGCGGTACTGTCCGAGCAACAAGCGGTCGTCACTCATTCGAGCGAGGCCAGCAGAGTACCGCACGCCGCTCTGAGTGCTGCCGGTGCTCCACTTCTGCGAGCGCGTGTCGTAGACGAACCAGCGCTGGCAGCCCTGATTGGTGCCCCCGAGGTAGGTGTTATTGGTGCCGCTCGGGAAGTAAAAGCGCACCTGGTGCTTCGCGTTGTACGCCACAGCAAACGCATCAGTCGCAATGGTGGCGAGGTCGGTCGATGGGAGACTCGTAGGTAACGGGTCGAGATTCACCAGCGACTCAACGAGATTATCGATGGGCGGATGAATGTACGTCACCCCGCCGTACGTGATGCGCGCGAAGCCCTCGAGCCCCCAGGCCCAAATGGCGTCATCAGCAACGACGGCGAGGCGCTCGCTGCGCAATCGAAAACTGAGGTCGACTGGCGCAAGCGAGAAATCAGCGTAGCTGGTGCCGGTAATCTGCCAGATGCCGAGCGTCGTGAAGACGAAGAGCCGGTCACGGAAGGGCACCAACTTGATAATCCGGTTGTCCTTTGGGCCAACGGCGATGAAATTGACGGGCGGCACCGCGTCGGCACGGTAAGGCTTCGAGAAGTAGAGGCCGTTGGTGTTGGTGTCGCTCGAGCCAGCGCTGTGACCGCTTGAAACTCCACGCCAGTTCGCCGCGGTGGTCGTGATGGTCAGTGCGGTGTTGTAGGCGGTCGACTCGAAGAACAGTGTGCCGGGCGAATTGCCAGATGACGACACATACATGCACGTGACGCCAGTGGTCTTAAAGTTGGCGTTGAACTGCCCGACGAAACCCATGCACGTCTCCTCGATGTTGTTCGAGGCAGACGCGTAGCCGGTCTGTATTTTGACATCTTGCGCAGTCGCAATCACGGCAACAAATGTGAACGTTGTCGTCTGTGCGACACTTCCGGAGACCTGCACGGTGATGGTGTCTCCAGCCACCGGAAGCGCCAGCAAGGTGATTTGCGCTCGGTAGAGACTTGAGACATTGCCGTACCACATGACGTCAGCGAACTGCGCCAGCGTTCCAGCGGTCGGCGGGCACGCATCCTCATTGACGACGCCCTGGAACAGGCCGTTTTCGCCATCCGGCACCGCGATGGTGTTGGTGTGGAGCTTTGCTTGTGCGACGAGGTACGCGTCGGGTGTCGTGTCGTCGACATCGATGCGGTCGCCGACGACGGGCGTTCCGGCGAGGAATGCCTCCGCCAGGAGCGACATCTCGTCGTCTGGGTCGGCAACAGATACTTGTGAAATGCGCGTCGCCCAGAGTCGGTAGAACCACGACGTCGTCGGATTCGAGGACGCAGTGAGTACCTGCGCCGGGACGTAGAAGGAAATACGCGGGTCCTGCACGGCCCCTGTGTAGCCAGGAGCGCCAGTAATGTTTCGAACGACGGCGCGGCCGGTCGGAGCGCCACCCAGTTCGACGCCGCTCGCGTCTTTTCGGTGCCACGTGAGTCGATACGCCCGCGAGTACCCAACTGCTAGCAACGTTCCACCCACTCCGCGAAGTCCCGCCGTCCCAATCACCCCGCGCGGCATTCCAGCGCCGTACGCAAACGCGTAGTCACTCTCGATGCGACGCACGCCGTAGGTGGTGGTGCAGTAGATATTGTTGTTCGACATCGCGAAACCCATGCGAAGGCCACTGCGCATTGTGGCCCCGTCTGGCGGCGCAATCGTCGCCCAGGTACTCGCCTCGTTTCCTTTCACGACCGTCTGCGTGCCGCCATACGGCCCAGTTCCGCCCGTGTGCACAAGCACGTCTTGCCCGAGTTGCGGCGAGGAAAACATGCTCCAAAAATTCGAAATACCGTTCGCACCGCGCGAGAACCCGCGACGCTTGCGCATGACGCCGGCCGAGTCGAAGAGCATGTTGTCACTCAACAGGCACGACGCTGGGTTGCGCGCGAGTTGCCCCGGCGACGTCACCATACCTGCGAAGTCAGCGAGGACGAGTTGAGACATTCACCACCCCCACCAATTGTTGAAGCTTCCGAGTCCGGCGAGGATGCCGCCCGTCAGCACCTTGGGGTTGCCCTCGCTGCGCGGTCGCAGCAGTTGTTCGACGTCGAGCATCGACTTCTCAGCATCGCCGAGTTGCTGTGCCGCCTCGCTCTGATAGCCGCACGCCATCAAAGCGCGGGCGACCGTCAGGCCGACCAGCACGCCCGACAACTCTTCAGGCACGGGCACGACCGGCGTGTACCCGGCAGGGTAGGCGTAGTCGCCGACACGCACGGCGCGCGTGAGGTCGGACGTCGCCACGTGAAACTGTGTCGCCGACACGCCGGTGATGGCCACACTGACGTTGGTGGCGTCGTGCGCAGGGCCCTGGCTGACAAAGTCGACGCTTCCGGCAGGCACACCCGAGGTAAATTGCGAAATCACGAAGGTGGTGCGCCCGACCGATGGAGTGTCGGCGGTGACGGAGGCAATCAACCCACCCGGATCGGTCCCGATGTACGACGTCGGCAGCGTCTGCAGCGTGCGAAGGGCGCCAGGCCGCATGTAGTACCGCAACCGCACCGTGCCGCTTGCGCCGTCTGGCTGCAACACGAGGCCGCCGCCGTCGAAGTAGTACCCTTGAGCGTACGTCGTGACAGTGGGGTAGCCGTAGGTCCGCTCGGGCATGAGGCGAGGCAACGGTCGCAGGCCACCGCCCGTCATCACTAACTGCACGTGACGCACAGCTGCACCGGCCGCCCGCAACGGGAGTTCAACGCGGCCATTCACAGCCGTCAGGTCGACACTGGCCACCAGGTATTCCTCATTCAGCCGACGCAGCATCGGCAAGATGCGCGTCTGCACCTCCATGTCGGCGTGGCGAAGAATCGACACGTCATCGAGCGCCTGTGTTGACGCGCTCGGCAGCATGCCGAGGTTTCGCACCTGTGTGAGGAACTCGGAGGCCAGCACGGGTTCACCCCTTCTTTTTCAGAATTTCTTCCAGGTGTGCCATGTCTTCGGCGCTCAGGTCGACTTCACTCACGCCCGAGGTCGACTCCTCTTCGACGGGCTCGGGTGGCTTGAGTATTTCGCCCATGCGTTTGCGGCCGGGCGCGCGCAACACCTCCTGCACGAGCTTCGACGCCATTTGTCCGGCTTTCTTGTGGTCGTAGGCCATGGTCGACTCCTCAGGGGGTGATGTACTGCAACACGGTCGGCCCACCGGTTCCGCTGCCGAGCTTGCCGGCGTTGGCGGTGGCAACCGTCATGCCGGTGCCGCTCGCGACGACGGTGCAGCTCTCGCCGAGCTGGCCGGTCGCCTGCGCAAAGACGAGGCAGATAGCCGACGGGACGGGAATGGCCACGTTGACGGTGATTGTGGTTGCCGATGCAGGCCCGAGACGCTCCCAGTCGCTCGCCACGCGCTGTTCCATGAGGCCAACGTACACCACTGCGCCGCTCGACACCGCGCGACACCGGCCGACCAGCGACGGGTGGCGATTGATGGCGAGCGCCAGCGAGGTTGCGTCAGCCGCGTCAGCGCCCGACATGTCGAACTGGCCGAACTGCGTCGGTGCGCCGTTGACGGCCGTGAAATCGGTACCCCAGACGCGGATGACGGTTCCCGCCAGCACTGAAGCGAGCGTCATTTGAGCGACACGGTTGGCGGCGCTCACCTTTCGGTTGACCGACGCATTGGCATTGATGGCCGCAGCAACCAAGACCTGCGTCGCGGCGTCGCCACCGGCGGCAGTTGCTGTGACGAGCGTGCCGTCGATGGTTGCGCCGACAGCGCCGGTCAGCGTCGAGCCAACGAGCGCGGCGACAGCCTGGCCCGGGTACGCCTGGTCGCCCAGTGCCACTGTGTCGTTCGATCCATAGGTGACAGAGTCGCACTGGATACCGCCCGATTCGGCGGCCTGCAGGAACTTGATGAGTTCCTTCATTCCGCGCTTGCCGCTCCAGTTGCGCCCGAAGGGTCGCCTCGAGTTGATGAAAATGCTGACGCCGGGCATTGGACGACTCCTTGAGTGCTGCGTGTGAGTGCGGCTGAGGCCTCGAAGCCTCGCGCGGGCCATGCGTCGGAGGTCGACGCATTCCCGGCCGCAGGGGAATCAGTACGTCACGCCTTCGAGTGACAGGCAGTGCTTCGGCGCGTCGAGGTACAGGTTGTACTGGCCCATGGCGCGCATTTCGGACGCGGCACCGTTGGCCACCTCAAGCGCGTACTCACCACCCTTGCGGGTAAGGAACGAGACGTCTTGAGGGCCGACGCGGTGAGCTTCCTCGGGCACGTACGCAGTGATGCGGCCGCCCTTCTGAAACTGGTGCCCGATGACCTCGAGCACATTGTTGCCGCCCATCGAGTACTCGATGCCGGAAAAGCCGTTGTCGGCTTTCTTCTGCGCGCCGTTGTAGCGACGCAGCGAGGCCTCATCCATGGCGAACTGTTGGAAGAGACGGTTTGGGACGATGGCGCGGACCCTCGAGCCCATCACACCGTAATCGAGCGGCGTCGCGAGTTGCTCGATGAGTTGAGCCAGCTTGATGTTGCCAACGTTGCTCGAGCGGTTTCCGCCCCAAATGGCGAAGTTGGCACTGTCGATGCCGTACAGCGCGGTCGGGAAAGTGCCGCCCGAGTACGCGCCGGTGCCGACTGACGACAGGTACGCCAAGCCAAGAGGTTCGGCACCGATGCCGGTGGTGGCCGGTCCGCCGGTTTCGTAGAAGATTCGGTTGCCGATGGCGAGCGTCGAGGCGTTGCAGGCGCCCGCGGCGTTCGACGTGTGGAAGAACCGAAGCACGCGACCCGTCACAGCGACAGGCGCGGTGGGCACGGCGGGGTTAACTCCGATGAGAATCAGACCGTTTTCGCCCGAGGTCGCCAGCACGGTGTTGGCCACGGTGTTTGTGATGGCTGGGACGGCCGTGTAGATGTCGAACGGCGCGCCTTCGCTCATGGCGAAAATCGCCTGCGCCCATGTATTCGGGTCAATCGACACGTCGAGATAGTATCCAGAGATGCCGTCGTACGTGGTGCCGACTGGTGTGGTGCCGACCGCCTCGATGACACCGAGGCCTTCGGGGTGACCGCCGTGCAGCGCCAGCACTTCGCCGCGCTTGGCCAACGCACGGCCGAGACCGTAGATGACCTGTTTCGATGCGCCCTTGACGGCTTTCTTCAGGTCTTCCTCGCTGCCGCTCACGTCTTTCAGCGAGCGCATCATCGCCTCGTACGTGACGAGCGAGCGCCCGTAGAGCTGCGCGCCTTCAATCTGCGCGTCGGGCACTCGGCCGGCGCGCGGGTTGACGTAGACGCGACCGGCATAACCAGGAGTCGTCTGCGGGGGCGCGTGCGAGATACCGCTCTCGTACGTCACCATGATGCTCTGGTGAAACTTGCCGCCTGCGGTCGACTGCGGGTCTTCCAGGGGCATGTCGCTGATGATGGGAGTCTGAAACTTGAAGGGGTCGAACACAGTCGAGCCCCAAACGTCTTTCCAAATGCCTGACAGCTGAGCGTAGTCGTTGATTTGTGGCATGGAGCCACCTCGTGAGTTGGGTTGTGGAACTGCCGCGCGTTGGCGCCGGTAGCCGCTCCACGTCCCTCACGAGGTAGGCGTCGCCCTGAGGTAGGACGCGCCCCGCTGCGAGACTCTGCGGGCCTGCTCAATGCTTACTGCACTGCAAAACTGCAAAAACTCTACTGCGACCGTGTGTCACACGTCAAAGTCAGTACCGCAGGTACCCAGGCTCACCGAGTTTCGGTGCGCCCGGCTGTTGCTGTTTGGTCTGCGGCCTTGAGGTTGCGACCGGCGCGGCCGCCTTGAGGCCGCGGCGCGTCAGGTGAACGCGCGCCAGTTTGGCGACACGCTCGGCTCCGAGGGCGTCGTACGTCTCATCGTCCGACATGCCATCAAACGTGCCGAACACAGCCTGCTGGGCGAGCTCGTTCGCGCGCGCCACGACGCGGTCAGCGTACTGAGGGTCGAACGGGTCGACGCCGACGTCCATAGCTTCCTGCATTGCGCGGCCGACGTGGGGCGCCATGACTTCGGCCTTGCCCGCGGGCAGGTTGAATGCCTTGAGTAGACCGCCGGCCATTTCGACGACCTTCGTGCGAGTCTCGTGCATCACCTGCTCTTCGAGCTTCGCCTGTTCGGCCTGCTTCGCCTTCGCCTGTTCGGCCTGCCACTTCTTGCTTTCGCCCTGAAGCCGCTCGTTCTCCTCGAGCAGCGCTTTCACCTCGGGCGAAATGTTGGCCTCCAACTCGGCGCGTTCGGCCTGCTGGGCCTGAAGTTTTTGGAGCAACGCGACGCCGCGCTTGCCGCCGATGGCTAGAATCGCATCGAGCGCCTCTTCGTCGTTACCCGACTCAATGGCCTTCTTCGCGGCCAGAACCTTGTCTGCCTCGGTGCTTTTCGCGCGCGCTTCTTCGACGAGCTTCGTTGCCCCGTGCCCCTTGAGCATGAGGTCGTACGCAGCGTCGGGCTCGAGGTCGGCCAGCGAGCGCTCCTCGCCCTTGTACTTGAGCGACTTGCCGAACGACTTCCCGAATTCCTTCCACGCCGCCTTGGGGTCAGCCTTGGGCTTCGACTCTTCGCCGCCATCGATGGGCGTCATGTCGGGCGATGACTTCGCCACGGCCCGGCCAGCACCCGAGTTTTGAGGGTTTTGAGGGTCGACCTTCGTCTGCTGTGTGGGCTGATTGGGCGTCACGGGTGCTGCAGATGGAGCGACATCAGGCGGCATTCAGGCCTCCGAGTGAGGATTTGCCCGGCTTCTCGCCGGTGATGGGGTCTTGCGGTGGCTTCGGCAGGGGCGGCGATGACGGCCCCTTCGGCACGAGTCCTGGTCCCTTGTCGTCGCCGGGCTTCGTCGGGCCACCGGGACCAGGAGGTCCACCAGCGTCAGGTGGACCCATGGGTGGGCCGCCCTGCATTGCCATCATTTGTGTGGGCAACGGCTTGCCACCGCACGCCGCGAGCTCGTCGGGCGTCAGCGCGCGCCACAAGCGGATGGTCTCCTGCAGCACTCCGCTGACTGCGGCGACCACCTCGGGGTTGTTGCGGGCCTCGGGCGAGTCGAGCACTGAGCGGTACTCGCCGTACGCGACCCAGTGCATGTCTGTCTTCAGTAGGCGGATGTGCGGCTTGCCATCGTCGACGAAGACCGGCTCGCCAGCCTGGGCCGACGCATGCGGGTCGACGTTCGGAAGGCCGACGCCGTCGCGCAGCATATTTTTGTGTGCAGCGATGAGTTCGAGTTGATTCTTCTCACCCTCAAGCATCTGCTTGGTGTCGCCCGTCGTGTAGACCGACAAGAATTCAGAGCGGTTCGCCCAGCCGTGCTCAGCCATCTTCTCGGCGAGTGACTGGCGGGCTTCGTACCCACGAAGCATGGGGTTGATTTGCTCGGCACTGAAGCGACGCACGCCTGCAACATCCTTCTTACTCCACTCCTTCGCCTCGTACCGACCCGACGCACCGGCAATCTCCGCAATGCGAGGCTCAGCCGCGAAACGCTGCGCCAGTCGAAGAATGCCCGTCACATTCGACGACACGAGGCGGATGTATTCGCCCTGCGCCGTCTGATGGTACTGCACGGCCTGCGCACGCTGCAGCGCCTGCGCGCTCGCGGGCATGCCCTTGTCGGGTTCGCCCATGACCGTCTTATTGAGCGCGGCCGACTGACGAAGCAGGTCGAGAAACAGCGACAAGCCCTCGAGCATCGACGGGTTGACTGCCTGGAACTGCAACACCTTCGGCTCGCTCTGTGACTCGAGAACCGTGATGCCGGTGTTCGCAATCTTGATTGGGTTGATGCCTGAAGCACCGCCGGGCCCGGGCCAGATGTGCGGCAACCCGAGCATGTTCATTGACGTGGCCGTGGCGCTCGTCGCGACGTCCACCATCTGCTGAATTCCGCAGAGGTCGAAGTTCGAGCTGTGGCCCGTGGCGGTGCCGACGATGCGCTCGGGGCAGTACTCGTACGCGTGCAGTTCCTTCGCGTCGTACGGGTAGCCAACATCTTCGGTCTTGCCGTCGCCTTCTTCATCATCAACAGGCGACGCGCGCAGTGCGCGAGCCGAGTCGTACAGCACGCAGTCGGCATCGACGAAACGCACGATGCGGCCCTTCGGCAGCGCGGCGGTCGGTCGGTGGCGCAGCTCAAACAGCCACACGCTGTCTTCGACTTCGAGACGGTCGCCGAACAACTCATCAAGACTCGTGAAGTCAGCGCCGCCTGAAATGTTGTCGACCCAGTCAGAGCCCTTTGCTCCCATCTGCTTGAGGCGGTCGGCGTGCGCCGGGTACTGTGCCGCGAGGTCATGACGGCCGCGAGGGCGCTTGAAAATGCACCATTGACGGTGCTCAGCGCGACGAGCCGCGGGGTCATACGCGATGCGCCACCATGGGGCGGCGAACACCTCTACGTCGCCCGCGTTGACAACTTTGCCCGTGTCGGGGTCTTCAGCCACCGGCTCGCCTGCTTTGCGGTCCCACCCCTGCACCAACGAGAAACTCGACGTCAACAGGCCGCCGCGTACACAGTCGTGCTCGACGTCGCCTAGGTTGAGTTCGCGCTCGAAGTGTTCGCGAATCTGGTCACCCAAGAGCGACTGCGCCAGTGATGTCGCGTCGGTGTTGGTTGCGACGGGCTTCAGAGCGGGCCGCGAGCCAGCAATCAATCCCAGCACCTGTGTCACCAGTGGCTTGATTGCATTGTGTTGCATGCGAATAAACTCGCCCTGCTGCCCTGCCGCCGTCACGTGTGCGGCGCTGCTTGAGCCGTCGACCCCGCGCCCGTAGTAGGCCGACATCAGTCGTCGAGTGCGGTCGGCCGTACCCATGGCCACCATGCGCTTGAGGTGGCGAGACATGCGCTCACCCGCGCGACGCACGAGTTCTTGCGGGTCTTTCTCGGCAGCCCAGTAGGTCGACAGGTCCGTCACGCGCAAAACCGTAACACGTACACTCAGTGCGTGTGAAGCGTCTCTACTTTGAGGGCTTACTTGCGACGGTAATGGTGGCGAATTTCGTTGAGGTAGCTGGGGGCAAACTGCTCGCACCAGGTTGCTACCTGTTCGGCCGCAGCCTGCTGCTCGGTCGTGAGTTTCATCGGCCTCTTCCTATCAGCTTCGCCCACTTCTCAAGCCCCGTCGGCTCGGTGCTGGCGGGCATCATGTGCGGCGGCGGCTTCGGGCGGCAGTCGCGATTCCAGCGCACCATGCGCACGAGGTACACGAGGCAGTCGATGAGGTCGCCATGGTCCTTGTCGGTGCGCTCCCACTCGCTGCGCGTGCGGTTCCAGACCGTGGCGTAGAGCTGCTCAATGAGGCGCACACAGCGTCGGTGGATGCGAATGCGGCCTTTACCGAGCATGGCGTTGCACGCGTCGACGGCCAGGTGCTTGTCGTGCTTGTCGGTGGGAAAGACCGCGAGGCCGTGGTCGTTGGCGAGTGTGTTGAGCACCAGGCCTTCATTGTCGCCAATGCGCATGTACGGCTGGCGAGGGGCGTTGGTATTGATTGACCGCTGCAGAAATTCCGGCAGCTTGCCGAACTCTTTGAGCCAGTCTTCCGCGCCCAGCAGTGTCCCGTCCCAGCGGTCGGCGCCGTACAACGCCCGCTCGCGCGTCTTGATTTCGCCCACCCATGTCCCGATGGTCGTCGCGACGCTGCGCAGTTCGAGTTCATCCTCGATGGTGAGTATCGCCGTCGCCGGGTCATAGTACGCACCCAGCCATGCGTGAGGGTCGCCAGTCTTGCCCGGGTCGAGCGCCTGGTACCCGTCCCAGTGCGTCGGCCGCTGCCAGTCGCCCACCACCTGCGTGGCTAGCTCGACCGTCCAAGACGGCATGGCGGCGCGGCTGTCATCAGTGACGATTTCGGCCAGGTACTCGCGTCGGAAGTACGTCGACGCCAGCAACTGCGCGCGCGTCATGCCGAGGCGTTCGCACTCGAAGCGAATGACGGCTTCATGGTCGACGCGGGGGTTGTTCCAGAACGTGTCGTGCTCGTACCGTCCTGCCGCCTGCGCAGCACGAATTCGCGCCGTGTACGGGTGGCCGACTGACTCGGCGGGACTCGAGAGGTAGAGCGCCTTGCCGCCTGTCGTCTGGAGCGACGGAAGCAAGGCAGCCTCGACGCCGGCGAGGTCCTGATAGAAGCCCGCCTCGTCGAACTTCTGTCGGTGCGTGCGCGGGCCGCGCCCCTTGTCGAAGCTCTTCGCGTCAGTGCCGAACAACTTGAAGACCGCGCCCGTCCTCGGAAACGTCCACTCGGTTTCGTCGCTTGCGCTCGCCACCGGCCGCATGTCGCGCGGCATCGTCGCGGTGATGGTGTTCCACGCGGGCAGCACGATGTTGGCTGCCGACTCCTTTGTCTTCGCGCAGTACCTAACGATGGCTTCGGGCGTCTTCGCGCAGAAGTCGATGTCGTCGGCGATGGCGGCGAACGTCTTGCCCCGCTGGCGGCCGATGTTCCACACCGTCGACGACAGCGGCGGCGTGGCATGAAAGCGCTCAAGCCAGGCGCGTTGGCCGCCCGTGGGCCCAGCGTCGTCGAGCAACACTTCGAGCGCGCGGCCGCGTCGCCAGAGTTCTTCGAGTGCACCGGCGCTGAGTTGGGCGAGGAGGTCGGTCATTTCTTGGCGCGGGCAATCTCAAGCAGTTGCTCTGCCGTCAGCCCAGCAAACGGCGACGCGGTGGTGGCCTCAAGGTCTTCAGGCGAACTCGACGGCTTGCCCCAACCGTATTCCATCCACAGCCGCATGGCCGACGTCGCGTCTTTGTCGTCGCCGCTCGCCATGATTTCACGCAGGCGGCGCTGGATGGTGTCGAGGTCTGTTTGGCCGCGAAATGACTCGCGGAATGCCGCGTAACCCGCCGGTCGACCCGCGGGGTTCGCGTTGTTGCCGGGTGGGAACGGTCGGCCCTTGCCCCTTCGCGGTTTCCCGCGATTCTCGCCAGCGTCGCTCATTTCTCGCCACCCCATAGCGCCGGGTCGTCG
>OFRM01000617.1_pt1 | contig 14173 bp, 17 predicted proteins | sample 1543101 | NCBI WGS metagenome assembly OFRM01 (sample SAMN07774223, study PRJEB24372) | wastewater metagenome | isolation source: Exp Tend VB 0WW | collected 2016-02
GACTTTTGTAGCAAATAGATTTGGTAGTAGCCCGAACCTGTACACAGACTGGGAAACGAATTTCGATAACGCATCTAATGGTTCGCCGCCAGGCGGTCGTCACGCTCGCTGCATGAATGCAACCAACGGATCGTCTGTCCGGATATCAAATATCATCGTTCGTGGTGGAACGGTTGAGCAGGTAATACGCGCCAGTGGCAGCAACGTATTTATCGACACCGGAGAGATAAGCGGAGGCAATGCTTCAAATGGCGCATTGTTGTACGCAGATCATTCAGCACAGATCTATTTCGATAATTTGTTCCTTGATAACTCGAATCAGATGTTCGTAGAGGCAAATAGTGGCGCGGTGTACGGCGTGTGCAAGCGCGGCCCAACATTTGCGGCGAATCAAACACAGCTTGGCAGCCAGATCATGGAGGCGTATGGCGCTGAAATGCGCTACAAGCACGGCGTAAAATTTCAAAACGTTTTCACCCTAGATGAAAGTATCGCCATTAACACTGGCACTACAACTGGCTCCAAGATCGGCTATACCAGCAGCCAGAAATTAGGATTCTGGGGCGCAACCCCAATAACCCGCCCAACAGTAACTGGCACTAAATCTGGCAATGCAGCGCTTGCCTCGCTCATTGCCCAGCTTTCCGCCGCCGGACTTATCACCGATAGCACGACGTAACCCCAAGCCCGCCCCGCGCGGGCTTCTTCATTTCTGGACTGACTGACGATGCAAACCCCACTCACGCCACCCGCAGCAGAGCCGCTGACGCTCGCAGAGGCCAAGCTGCATCTGCGTGTTGATGCGGACATGACAGACGATGACAGCCTGATTTCCGCGCTGATCGTCACTGCTCGCCAGCAGGCAGAGCATCGCACTGGACGGGCGCTGGTGGCGCAGCAGTGGCGCTACTCGGTTGAAACGTTCCCGGCTGATTCGCTGGAGCTGCCGCTGCCGAAGCTGCAATCGGTTCAGGCTGTTTCGTATCTCGACAGCAACGGCACCCGCCAGACGCTGGTGAATACTGAATATGACGTGATAACCGACGAGCTGGTCGGCCGCATCATCCCCGCCTACGGCAAAAGCTGGCCATCCTGCCGCGAGCATCCCGGCTCGGTTCGCGTGGATTACACCTGCGGCTATGGTGCAGCGGCTGATGTGCCGCAGAGCATCAAGGCATGGATGCTGCTGGCTATTGCCACGTGGTACGAAAACCGCGAAGCACTGACAGCCGGCCAGCCAGTTGCCGAGCTGCCGCGGTGTTTCTGGGAAGGTTTGCTGGATCCGTTCTGGGTGCCGGGGGTGTGATGCCAGCAGGAAAACTCAAGCACCGCATCCAGTTGCTGGCGCGTGTTGCCGGTCAGGATGCGCTGGGCCAGCCGGTTGAGGTGTGGCAGACAGTCGCTACAACTTGGGCGGATGTGCGCTTTGTCAGCGGTATCGAAACCATCAAGGCAGGGCGCGAGACTTCCACTGGTCGCGTCAGCGTACAGATTCGTCGGCGTGATGGAGTGACGGCGGCGATGCGCATGCTGATTGGAGCTGATCTCTATCAGGTGGCCGATGTGGTTCCAGATCGCACTGGAGCCTATCAGACGCTTATTGGTGAGCGGATAACATGAGCGCACGAATCAAGGTGGATATCGGCAAGTTCAAAGAGCAGTTGCGGGCCACCGCCGATGTGCTGAATCAGGCGACAAGGCCAGCAGCGCAAGCGGGCGCTCAGCTGGTGTATGAAAGAGCAAAGCTGATCGTAGCAACTGAACTTGTCAGTAAGCGCTCGCATATGTTCCACGGAACACACGCGGTTTATGGCCCGTACAACCCAGGCACGCTGCGCGACTCGATCTATCAGGTATTCAGCAAGGACAACAGCTTCACCGACGTGAGCACCTATCACGTGAGTTGGAACGCAGACAAAGCGCCATACGGCGGCATGGTCGAGTTCGGAACTAGCAAAGCACCAGCGCATTCGTTCATTGGCCGGGCTGTTGCCGAAACACGGAAACAGGTTAGAGAAACCATGAAACAGCGCTATATCGACGAGGTCAACAGTAAGCTATGAGCATGGAATCCGATCTCGTTACGCTGCTGAAAACCATCTGCACGCGAACGTTTCCCGATGTTGCCCCTGCGTCAACGTCGCTGCCGTACATCACATGGCAGAGCCTCGGCGGTGAGCCGCTTCGTAATCTCGACAATACCGCAGCAGACAAACGGCACACGCTGATGCAGATCAACGTGTGGAGCGCAACTAGAGCGCAATCGCTGACGATGGTCAGACAGATTGAGGATGCGATGTGTGGATCGGCGTTATTTATAGCCAAGCCGCAGGGCGAGCCTTTATCTACTTACGAGCCAGACGCGCCAGCATACGGAAGCATTCAGCGATTCGACATCATCGCCGCCAGATAGACCTCAAATCAAATTGAAACCAACCCGCTTCGGCGGGTTTTTTATTGCCCGACGAGGGCGCAACCAACCCGCCAAGTGCGGGGTTTTTTTCGTCCTTAAGAAAGGAACACCATGGCATATTATTTTCCGGAAGGCAGCTCTCAGCAGTTCAGCAGCACCTTCGCGTCGGCCAAAACCGTCTCCGCTGTAACAAACGCCAACCCGGCTGTGGCAACCTCAACCGCTCACAGCTACGCCACCAACGACGAGATTCTGTTCACTTCCGGATGGGAAGATGCGACCGATACTGTCTACAAAATCGAAGTCGTTGACGCGAATAGCTTCAAGATTCTGGGTCTCGATACCAGCAATACCAGCTTTTACCCATCCGGCAGTGGCACCGGCACCGCGCAGAAAATTTCCGGCTGGACAGCTATTCCGCAGGTTCTGACCATCAGCAGCTCGGGTGGCGATGCTCGCTTTACTGAGGTAAACCTGCTGGCCAAGCGCAACGGCGTGAAAATCCCGACTGGCTTTAATGCAACATCTGTGACGCTGACTTTGGCGCATGATGCAAGCAACGCCAACTACCAGACCATGATCGGCATCTCGCGCACCTTGTCGAAGGTTGCATTCAAGCAAGTCATCTCCGGCGGTGCAGTGACCTATGGTTATGGCTACATGAGCGCATCGGAAATGCCGAAGCTGAACAACAACCAGGTGAACACCGTTGATGCAGCGCTGGCCGTTCTGGGTCGCTCGATCTCCTACTAATCCTTGTTTGCCACGGGCCCGCTTCGGCGGGCTTTTTCACGCCCGCAGGTCGCTCCTGATAACGGGCTTTTTTACTCCATCAGAAAGACAAAGTCATGGCAAAGATCAAGCTGGGCGCACGCCCGAAAAACTTCAATGCACCGGTTAAATTCAAGATGCTGGATGGTAGCGATGCGGTGATTGATGTTACATTCAAGTACCGCACCCGCACTGAGTTTGGCGCTTTTCTGGATGAGATTTACGCGGAAAACAACGTCGCAAAACCGGATGATGGCGAGGACAAATCCACGCTACTGGAGCGCGCCTATCAAACCGGTGTAGAGCGCCACGCAGACCAGATCATGCGTGCTGCCGAAGGCTGGAGCCTAGACGAACCATTCAACGCTGAAAACGTGCAGGCGCTGTGCGACGAATTCCCCGCTGCTGCGCTGGCGATCATGAGCGTCTACCAGTCTGCTATCAACGAGGGCCGGCTGGGAAACTGAGGCAAGCGGCCAGCGCCATCTATCGCAAAGAAGATGCGCAGGCCGCAAATAACCCGTTTCTTGCCTCAATCGTCGCACTGCAAAACGCCGACGTTGAGGTATGGCCGGAAAACTGGCCAATCGTGCGCCTGTTCTGCCGACTGTCAACGCAGTGGCAGATAGGCATGAGCGGCGCGGTTGGTTTGCGTTATGAGGCTGTTTATCCGCTGCTGGATCGTCAGTATCAAGGCGATGAATGGGATCAGGCATTTGCTGATCTGCAGGAAATGGAGCGCGCCGCACTCAGTGCGATGCGTGATGAAGACTAGTGCTGGCAATGCGCCGGCCCTTTTTATTTGGTGAACAATGACTGACCAGCTGAAAATCCAAGGCGTCGTCGAGATGAGCGCGGAAGGTGCGGAAAGCGCACTGGATCGCGTTGGCGAAAAAGCTGGGCAGATGGCGGAACGCCTGCAGCGCGAAGGCCAGAAGGCTGGCGCTGCGGTTGATGGTATTGGCTCTGGCGCGGACAAGAGCGCAGAGCAATTTAGCCGCGCAGAAGGCAAGATTGCTGCGTCGATCAAGCGGGCCACAACCAACCTTGAGCAACTTGGCAAGACCGCATCGCAGAAACTGGAATTCCAGATCAACGAGAAAGGTCTGGACACCAACAAGTTTCAACCGCTGCTGGCCAAGCTGCGCGAGCTGGAGGCTGCCAATGTCCGTGTTGGCATGTCTGCCGCGCAAACTACAGCAGCACTTCGCAACGTGCCGGCACAGATGACAGACGTTGTCGTGTCGCTCGCCTCTGGCCAGCAACCGTTGACAGTGCTGCTGCAACAGGGCGGGCAACTCAAGGATATGTTCGGCGGCGTTGGTGCTGCAGCCAAGGCAATCGGCGGCTATGTTGCTGGGCTGGTCAACCCGTTCACGCTGGCGGCTGCGGCTGCTGGTGGCATTGGCTATGCCTTCTACTCTGGCTCGTCTGAGGCCGACGAATTCCGCAAGAATCTGGTTCTCACCGGTAACGCTGCCGGCCTGACCGTTGATCGTTTTAACGCGATGTCGAAGGCCATCGGCGGTATTGATGGCGTAACCCGTGGCGCTGCTGCAGAAGCACTGACTGCGATGGCAGCATCAGGCAACATCGGCGCAGCATCAATTGAGCGACTGACAACGACCGCGTTGCGCTTCCAGCAAGCAGGCGGGCCGGCGGTTGCCGATACCGTCAAGCAATTTGAAGCGCTCGGAAAAGAGCCTGTTAAAGCGTCGCTTGAGCTGAGCGACAAAACCCATTACCTGACGCTTGCGGTCTATGAGCAGATCAAGGCGCTTGAGGATCAGGGAAAGACCAGCGAAGCCGCTGCCGTTGCACAAAAGGCATGGGCGGATGCCATCGACCAGCGCACGCCGCAGATGGTGCTGCAGCTTGGCTACATCGAAAATGCCTGGAAAAGCATCAAGTCGGCCGTGGCCGAAGCGATTAATGCCGCCAAAGACTGGGGCCGTGAAGAAACCATCCCGGAAAAAATGCTGCGTCTGCAGCGTACTGCCGGCCGTGCCCAGATGGGCATTGACGACCCGACCCGCTACACCGAACGCACGCGCCTGAAAGCCATCCGCGATGCTGCGCAGGCCGAGCTGGATGTGCTGCGCAATGCTGGAAAGGAAAAACAGGCGCTGGCGGACAAGCAGGCTGCCGATGCCGAGCGCGAGCAACAGCGTATTGCCGCCAATTCGAGTGTCGACAAGCTTATTGAGGGGCAGCGCAGCAAGCGCCAGCAGTATGCCGAAGAACTGAAAAAACTGGATGCTCAGCGTGCTGGCGATCTGATCAGCGAAGAAAAATACCAGCAGGCAAAGGCTGCACTGGCGAAAAAGTACGAAGAAAAGCCAAAAGCGGCCAAGGCCGACAAGGTCGAGAACGCATATCAATCGATTCTCGACTCTCTGAACAAGCAGCTTGGCTCTGCAGAAAAACTCAATGCCGTTGAAAAACTCAACGTCGAGTTGCAAGAGAAGAAATACGCCAAGCTAAGCCCGCTGCAAAAAGAAAATCTGCTGCTGATTGCGCAGCAGATCGATATGCAGAAGCGCGCAGAGGTTGATGGAAAGGCCACGCTGCAGTGGATTGCTGACGGTGCCGATGCGCAGAAAAAGGCCGCCAAGGCGCTGAATGACGAGCTGACAAAGGCCACTCGCGAAGTAGCCACCTACGGCATGAGCCGCTCGCAACTTGCCGAATACGATCTGCGCCTGATTGACGAGCAGATCGCAGCTGAAAAGGCGCTGAATGATGAAATCGGAGTGGGTGGCAGCGAGGCATTGCGCAGCCTGGAATTGCAGAGCGCCAAGCGTCAAGAGATTCTGGATCAGGCCAGCAAGCTGGATCATCTGGATGCTGGCAAGAAGGCGGCAGAAGAAGCCGCCAAGGCTGCGCAGAAAGTCGCTGCAGAATGGGAAAAGGCGATTGATCGTATTGATCAGGCTTTCCATGATGCGTTTGTGAAGTCGATTGAATCCGCCAGCAACGGCATCGATGCGTTTGCCGACAGCCTGCGGACATCGCTCAAGGCTGCGGTGGCTGATGGGCTGTACCAGCTCACTGTTAAGCCGATTGTGGTTGGCTTTATGGGCGCTCTGTCTGGCGGTGCGGCTGCATCGTCGGCTCAAGGTGCTGGCGGTGCCGTGGCTGCTCAGCAAGGGCTTGGCATCCTTTCCGGGGTGCAGGCGGCCTGGTCTGGCGTGAATGGTGGAGTGGCAAACGCCGCCACCGCATTTGCTACGTCCGGATTCGGTCAAGCTGCTGGGCTGTCTGCTGCGCCGGTAGAACTGGCCGGCCCGACCATGACTGGTGAGGCGCTGACTGGAACCGCGCTGACTGGAGCCGGCGCTACGTTCGCCGCTGCCGCCGCCCCGGTGCTGGGCGCGCTGACCGCCGCCTACGCCATCGCTGAGATGCAGAAGTCTGGCTGGGGTTCTGACAATACTGGCAAAAACTACGCCAAAGACTTCGCGCTATTCGGCGGCACTGCCGGCGTGGTGGTGCTGGATCGACTGTTCGGCCATAACCGCACCGTCAGCAACGATGCCCAAGGCATCACCGGCACGTTCGACGCGACCGGATTCAGCGGCCAGACCTTTCAGGAAAAGTCGCAGAAAGGCGGTACATTCAGCAAAGACAAGCGATGGACGGACTACGGCGCTATCGGTGCCGACATGGACAAGGCGCTGGATTCGATGCTGAAGCAGGCTGTATCTGGCGTGCAGACCATCGGCAAAACGCTCAACGTCGAAACCGAAGCCGCGATGCAGGGCTTCAGCCACACCTTTGCGCTGCAGTTGTCCGAAAACGGCGACATGAGCAAGGCCGGCGAGAAGATCGCTGCCGAGCTGAAAAAGGTGCAGGACGAGCTTGTCACCAAGCTGGTGCCGAATATCGAAGACTTCGCCCGTTATGGCGAGAGCGCTGCCGATACCTTTGGCCGCCTGAATCAGGAAGTCACCGCCACCGATGCCATTCTGCTGGCGATGGGCAAGGATGCATCTACCGCGTTCGGTGCGGTAGGGCTGGCGTCAATCAAAGCCCGCGAGGACTTGATTGATCTGGCTGGCGGGCTGGATGCGCTGGCCAGCAAAACCCAGTTCTACTACGCCAATTTTTTCACCAGCGACGAGCAAATGCAGCGCGCATCGGAGCAGGCGCAGAAGGTGCTAGGCACCGGCTTTGCCGAGCTTGGCCTGAGCATCCCCGCCACCCGCGAGGCGTTCCGCGCTCTGGTTGAGTCGCAGGACTTGACCACCGATGGCGGGCGCAAGCTGTTTAACGCGTTGCTGGACCTGTCCGACGAATTCGACACGGTAGCGGATGCATCCGATGCCACCGCCGACAGCCTGAAGAAAACCGCCGACAAGCTGAAAGAGGCCACCACCACCGCGCAACAGGGGCAGGCGTCGCTGTTTGATGTGTTCGCGACTGATAGCCAGAAGCTGGCCGCAGCGCAGAAGCTGATTAACGACGCATTTGCGGGGCTGGGGAAATCTGTGCCGGCAACCGCTGGCGATTTCCTTGATCTGGCAAAAGCCATTGACCCAGCCACCGAGGCGGGCCAGTCGCTGATTGCCACGCTGCAGAAAGTCTCCGGCGCGTTTTCCTATGTTGAGAAATCAGCAGCAGACAGCGCTGCAGCGAAGGTGGCAGCCGCTCAGGCGGCATCGCAGGCCGCAGCGCAAGCGGCGCAAGAGGCCGCACAAGCGGCAGCGCAATCGTCTGGCTCTCGCCGGTCGGTCATGGATCAATTTGACCCTGCTGGGGCATTGAGTCGGGCGCAGACTGACATTGCGGCCACATTCGCAAAACACGGCGCAACCGATTTGATTCCGACATCGCGGGCAGGCGTATCTGATGTTGCTGGCCGCATCGACACTAGCACCGCGCTGGGCCAGCAGCAGATGGCTGATCTAGCGTCATTGTCTGGTGCGTTCGACGCGGTATTCGGTGCGCAAGAATCGGCAGCCAGGTCGGCGGCTGATGCCGCTAAACAGGCAGCAGACGAGCAGGCGCGGCTGGCACAACAAGCAGCCGATGCCGCGCAACGTGCCGCAGAAGATCAGATGCGGGCTGCGCAGCGTGCCGCTGACGAGCAAATGCGGCTCGCCACTCAAGTCCACGACTCGATCAGCGGCGCGCTGCGCAGCCTGCTTGGCCAAAGCGAGCAATTCGAAAATCAATCCCGGCAGATGGCGCAAGCCACGCTGCAATCGGCGCTGGTGATCGCAAAGGCAGGCGGCTCGTTGAGCAATTTTCAGGGGCTGGATGCGGCGCTGGCGTCAGTCAACAAATTGGACAAAGCAACGTTTGCCACTGCCGCCGGCTATGCGGTGGAGTTTGGTCGCACCGCCAATCTGTTGACGCAACTGGAGCAGTACACCCGCATCAACGGCAGCCACGCCAACGGGCTGGATTACGTGCCATTTGACGGCTACGTCGCCCAGCTGCACCGTGGGGAGAAGGTACTTACCGCATCCGAATCAGCAGCAGCCAGCGCAACGGCGGATGAGGTCAAGGCGTTGCGATCAGACCTGAACGCCATCGGTGCGGCACTGGCCACGAACACGCAGCGGACCACGCGCCTGCTCGAAAAATTCGACGTCGAAGGCATATACACAAGGGTTTAACGCATGTCCGCACCAGTTAAAATTATGCCGCCGATCGATGTCACCTACGCCAAGTTGACGGCGTCGAATGTGGCGGAAACCGAGTACGGCAATTACGCCGCCGGCACTGCCTATGCCGCTGGCGACCGCGTCATTGTTCCGGCCACTCACGACGTCTGGGAATCGCTGGCAAACGCAAATACCGGCAACACGCCAGCGAGCAGCCCGACATGGTGGGTGCGAGTCGGCCCGACCAATCGCATGGCGATGGTTGACACATCAGTATCGACGCAGACCACGCGAGCCGGTGGAATCGATGTCACCGTCACGCCCGGAGAAACCATCGATACGCTGGCGATGTTGAACATCAATGCCGCGTCAGTACGGGTACGCATGACCGACCCGACCGATGGCGTTGTCCACGACCATACCAGCGACATGATCGCCCCGCCGTCCGAGTCTGAGTATTTCGCTTGGTTTTTTGAGCCAATCACCCGCATTGATTACCTGGTTGCCACGCTGCCGGCCTATGGCTCTGCTGCGGTACGGGTTGAGCTGATAGATACCGGCACCGCTGCATGCGGTGTGATGGCGCTTGGCCTGTCTCGCAATATAGGCGAAGGCACACTGGCCGGCGCTCGTACCAGCATCACTGACTACAGCGGCAAGGTGCGTGACACGTGGGGCCAGTATCAGATCGTCGAGCGAGGCTACAGCAACCGCGCCAGCATCAGCACGGTGGTCAAGTCGAACATGGTTGACCCGGTTAGCAAGCTGCTTGCCGCCAGACGCGCCCGGCCCACTCTCTGCATCGCCTCAGATCAGTACAGCAGCCTAGTGTTGTTCGGCCTTATCAGCTTCGACGTGACGATCCCATACCCCACATACGCCATGTGCAATCTAGAAATTGAGGAAATTATCTGATGGCAATGACCCCATTAACCGGCATGCCGGCAAGAACGCAGGAACAGTCGACGTTCAACACGAACGCAAACGATTTTTTTAGCACCAAGCTGCCGCTATTCGTCACCGAAGCCAACGCGCTGCAGGTTGACGTTGACGCGAAAAAAACCTTGGCAGAAGCCGCCGCGACCACGGCCACCACGAAAGCTGGCGACGCTACCACTCAGGCCGGCATCGCCACCACGCAAGCCACGCTGGCGCAAGACTGGGCAACCAAAACCAGCAGCGCGGTATCGGGCGGTGAGTTTTCCGCCAAGTATCACGCGCAAGCCGCTGCGGCCAGCGCTGCCAGCGCGGTCAACTCGCCCGGCACGCAGGCGACATCGATCACCGGTATGACGATCAGCAACGTCAGCCAGTCGTTCATGTTGCAGCAGACGGGTAAAAACTTCGTCGTCGGCCAGTGGGTGACGATTGCCGATGCCACCAACCCGTCGACAAGCTGGATGGCTGGCGGCATCACGGCATTTAACTCAGGCACTGGCAATATCACCGTCAACGTTGTCATGTCGGTCGGTGCCGCTACGCTGTCGAATTGGGTGGTCACTGCCGCGTCGGCGTTTGTCGAAACTCCGACATTCGGCGGGCGTTCGGCGCGCACCTCAAACACCGTTTTGGCTGGCTCCGATCTGGGCAAGCTGATCGACATCACCTCCGGCACGTTCACGCAGACCTTCACCGCAGCAGCCACGCTGGGCGGCAACTGGTTCTGTCACATCCGCAACAGCGGCACGGGCGATATCACGATCGACCCGAACGGCAGCGAGCTAATCGACGGCCTGACTTCATATGTCATGTACCCCGGCGAAACCCGGTTGGTTACGTGTGATGGTACGGGCTTCTATTCGATTGTCTTGAACTCCTTTTACAAGGTTTTTACGGCGACCGGCACATTCGTAAAACCACCCGGTTACGAAATGTTCTCTGGCATCAAATGGGGCGCTGGCGGTGGTGGTGCGTCCTCTCTAGGCGGAGGGGGTGGCGGTTGCAGCCAGTTTGATTTTCCTGCCTCAGCAATCGGTGCCACGCAGTCAGTCACGATTGGCGCAGGCGGCGCTGCGGGCGCAAAAGGTGGTGATACCACGTTCATTTTCACTACTCAGGGCGGTGGTAAAGGAAACGCGTACCACGAGGGCGGCAGCGCTTATGGAACATCGGTAGCTGCGGTGCCGTTCCCCAATGACGCCGTAAGTGTTGCAGTGAATTATGCCCACCCTGTTTACGGCTTCTATGGCGGCGGCAACGACATAGGCAACAGTTCGTTAAGGCACTCCGTCTACGGCGGCGCGTCGGGCGGTGATTCTGCCGCAGGTACGTCAATCTTCGGCGGCGCTGGCGGCGTAGGTGCAGGATCTGGCACGGCACCGGGTGGTGGAGGTGGATCAACCGGCGCTGGTGCGCGGGGCGAATTGAGAATCTGGGGGGTGCTGTAATGCGTGCGCATTTAATTGATAACGGGGTGGTGGTGAATACCGTCGAAGTTGACTCGCTGGACGTGCTGCCGGGTTTGGTGGCAGCGCAGGGCAATGAAGGCATCGGCTGGAGCTTTGACGGCCACGAGTTCACCGCGCCACCACCGCCACCGCCGGTTATCCCGCAGTCAGTCACCATGCGCCAGGCGCGTCTCGCGCTTCACGCTAGTGGCTTGCTCGCCAGCGTGCAGCCGGCAATCAACGCCTTGCCAGAGCCGCAGCGCACACAAGCTCAGATCGAGTGGGACTACAGCAACGGCCTGGAGCGCGGCAATGCCTTCGTCGCTACACTGGGCGCGGCGCTGGGGCTAAACGCCGCCGGCATCGATGCGCTGTTTTTGCAGGCGGATCAACTATGAGCGTGCAACTGGCGATGTACAAAGCCACCGGCAACTGGCTCAACCGCCTGATCTGCTGGTGGACGGGCAGCCAGTACAGCCACTGCGAGCTGGTTGTCCGTGGCACCTGCTACAGCAGCAGCGTGCGTGATGGCGGGGTGCGGGCGAAGGTCATAGCGCTGCCGGCGGACAAATGGGACGTTATCGAGTTGCCTTGGGCTGACGACACCGCCGTGACCGACTGGTTTATTGCTCACGAGCGCGACCGCTACGGCTGGCTCGATCTGCTGACCGGGCAACTGCTCGGCATGCAGCGCGATTATCGTGGCGTGTTTTGTTCCGAAGCCTGCGCCAAGGCGCTTGGGCTGCGCAACAGCACGCGCATGAGCCCGCAGGCGTTGCTGGATGCATGCCTCGGTATCAACAAAAACGCAGTGTTTATCTGTAAAACCTGAAAGGCCGAGATGAGCCCAACCCCAGAGCGCCGCGCCACAGACCCGTGGCGGGCAGAGATGCAGGCCAAGATTGAGAACCAAGAACAAGAGCTGGCGGAGATACGCAAGGAACTAGCCGAAAGCACCGCCATCATCCGGGAAATGCGCGACATCCTCGTCACGGTTAAATCCGGCGCGCGGATGCTGGGATGGGTGGGGGCGGCCATCAAGTGGCTATCCGGCGTAGTTGCCGCTGGCGTGGCGCTGTGGGCCGTGTTCGGCCAGAACACGCCAAAATAAGGGGGGAACATGAGCTTCGAAACCGCATTCCGCTTCACGCTTGGCCACGAGGGCGGGTATGTCAACGACGCCCGCGATCCAGGCCTTGAAACCAAGTTCGGCATCAGCAAGCGCAGCTACCCGAATCTCGATATCAAATCGCTGACGCTGGATCAGGCGCAGGCCATCTACAAGCGCGACTACTGGCAGCAGGCCAGCTGCGAGCGCATGCCGCCAAAAATCGCCATCGCCGTGTTCGATGCCGCCGTGCACCACGGGCCGAAGACCGCCGTCAAGCTGCTGCAGCGAGCGCTGAAAGTGGCCGATGACGGCGAGTATGGCCGCATCACCCACGGCACGCTGCAGAGCCGTGACACCAACGAAACGCTAGAGCTACTGCTATCAGAGCGCGCCATCTACCTGGCCACCTGCCCCGCGTGGCCGACGTACAAGCGCGGCTGGCTCAAGCGCCTGTTTAACCTGGCCCGGAGCAATTTTTCATGAGCCCGCTACTGCTTGGCCCGCTGGTTGATCTGGTGGGCAAAATCTCCGACAAGGTGTGGCCAGACCCAGCAAAAAAACTCGAAGCACAAACCGCGCTGTTGCAAATGCAGCAATCCGGCGAGCTGGCCATGCTGGAAAAACTCGGGCAGAGCGACAGCGCCCAGGTCGAAGTCAACAAGATCGAGGCGGCCAGCGACGACAAATTCAAATCCTGCTGGCGGCCCGCGCTGGGCTGGGTCTGCGTGGCCGGGTTTTCGTATCAACTGCTGGCGCGGCCGTTTCTGCTGGGCGCTGGCTACGATTTCCCGGCGCTGGATATGGAAACGCTGTCGGCACTGACTTTCGGCATGCTGGGGCTGGCCGGTTTCCGCACGGTTGAAAAACTCAAGCGCTGATCGTCGCGTATTCAATCACCACCGCCTGCCCCCGCGCCAGCAGCGCCAGCCGCACCCGCGCCAGCAGCGCCGCATGCGCCGTCACCGGTAGTCCGGACATGTCCGGGCGTGCGGCCCATAGCACCGCGTCATAGCGGTAGCGGTACAGCCGTACCACCTCTGGCGGATGGCCCTGCCTGGCCGTCTGCTCATCTACCACCGCCAGCTCCTGGCGCGTGGCCTCGGCAAACTGCGCATCGATGCGTAGCACCAGATCCGCCACATCCTCCGGCACGCGAGATCGCCCGGCCTCCCAATACTGCACGGACCGCTGCATCACGCCGGCACGATCTGCCAGCCACTGGGCTGATAGCCCGAGGGATTCGCGGATTGTTTTGAGTTCGGCTGGGGTCATGGTCACTCCAGAAAAGATTGAGCCCGCCGGAGCGGGCGGGTGATTAAGCTGCTGGCAGCTCGTCGAATTTCACAACCTTCCAGCCGTGGCGGGCGACATCGCTGCGCAGTGTTTTTTCGACGGCCTGAACGGTGTGCAGTGTGTCGAAGGTGAAGTAGACGCGGCGCACGCCATCTTGAGAAACGATGACTGCGTGCTGGTTGTTGTGGCGGCCAGTGAAGATGTTTGTTTTCATAATCTGCTCCTCAAGCTCGATTCGCGCCAATCGCGAATCCATGACTGTATTATGTTCCATAACGCGAACAAAAGCAATGGGGATTTTCAGGGTAAAATGGCGCATCGCTCAAAATAGTATTAGACAGTTTTTTGGCAAAAAACGGGGGCAAAAAAACCGGTGGTTAGCCGGTTTGTTTTTTGCCTTTGCCGGGCATGGCTTGCTGATGGGCTGGCCGTGGCGGGTTAAACAGTACATGGCTCGCCATCATAGATGGCCGTCTTACCCTGCAGAATCAACGCAATCGCCTTGTGTTGTTCTTCGCTGATTGCGCCAGCGGTGTGGATGCTGCTGCCGGTGTCTACCTTGGCGCGGTAGACGAAAAAGACTGTG
>OFRM01000618.1_pt1 | contig 14168 bp, 9 predicted proteins | sample 1543101 | NCBI WGS metagenome assembly OFRM01 (sample SAMN07774223, study PRJEB24372) | wastewater metagenome | isolation source: Exp Tend VB 0WW | collected 2016-02
GCGTATCTGAATTATTACGTCAATCCGAATTATGCTTTGCTATCGTCGATCAAATATGGCACGGGCGTTGATCATAATGGCGTATTGATCAGTGTTGGCGGACAAGCCAGCACCCAACTATCGCAAAAACACCGGCTCACCGCGCGGGTTAGCGCTAATTGGGCCAATGGTAGTTATTTGCAATCTTATCTGGGGTCAAATAGCTTGCAAACTTCACCCAGCGGGATAGGTGCGCTACTCTCTAATTCCAGCCTTTCCGACATCCGTTTAGGGGCAAGTTGGCAATGGAATCTTGACACTAACTGGTCATTAACCACTGGTGCTTCGATCAAGCATGTTATCAGCGATACCAATAACCCACTGAACTTTCAGCGTAACCCGGTTACTGTTTATTCGTCGGCCAGTTTTCGTTTTTGAGCCGCGATTCAATCGCTCCTCTATCGCATCAATTTCATGCGAATTTTATCTGAACGTTTTTCACCTTTGCTCAGCGATATCTGAGAAAATTCGCATCATTTATTTTTTGGCGCAATAGCGTAAAGAACCATTCCACATAGTGGATCGCGCCACGCCTAAACCGTCACCCCATTTCTGGAGATATCGATGAAGTTTCGCTTTCCTATCGTCATTATTGATGAAGATTTTCGCTCGGAAAACACCTCCGGTTTGGGCATTCGTGCGCTTGCCGACGCGATGGTCAAAGAAGGTGTAGAAGTTTTAGGTGTGACCAGTTATGGTGATTTGTCGCAATTTGCGCAACAGCAGTCACGCGCTTCCGCCTTTATCCTGTCGATTGATGATGAAGAGTTCGGTGCTGGCACCGACGAAGAAAGCGATTACGCACTCAAACCACTGCGCGCCTTCGTCGAAGAAATTCGGCACAAAAATGCCGACATTCCGATTTATTTATATGGTGAAACCCGTACTTCTCGCCATATTCCGAATGATATTTTGCGCGAACTGCATGGTTTTATTCACATGTTCGAAGACACGCCAGAATTTGTGGCGCGTCATATCATTCGCGAAGCAAAATCTTACCTCGATGGCCTCGCCCCACCCTTCTTTCGTGCCCTCGTGCATTATGCCAATGATGGCTCGTATTCTTGGCATTGCCCCGGTCACTCCGGTGGCGTGGCCTTTTTAAAGTCGCCCATTGGTCAAATGTTCCACCAGTTTTTTGGTGAAAACATGCTGCGCGCTGACGTTTGCAACGCAGTTGAAGAATTAGGACAATTGCTGGATCACACCGGACCAGTTGCCGCCTCTGAGCGCAATGCAGCGCGAATTTTCAATGCTGATCATTGCTATTTCGTGACCAACGGCACCTCGACTTCCAACAAAATGGTATGGCATTCGACTGTAGCACCGGGTGATATTGTGGTGGTGGATCGCAATTGTCATAAATCGATTTTGCACTCGATCATCATGTGCGGTGCGATCCCCGTGTTTTTGATGCCAACCCGCAATCACCTCGGCATTATCGGCCCGATTCCATTGGAAGAATTTACGATGGAAAGCATCCGCAAAAAAATTGAGGCGAATCCTTTTGCGCGCAATGCAAAAAATAAAAAACCACGCATTCTCACCATCACACAATCGACTTACGATGGTGTGCTGTACAACGTTGAAACCTTAAAAGACATGCTCGATGGCGAGATCGATACTCTGCATTTTGATGAAGCGTGGCTGCCACACGCCACTTTCCATCAGTTTTATGAATCGATGCATGCGATTGGCAAAGACCGCCCACGGGCAAAAAAATCAATGATTTTTTCGACGCAATCGACCCACAAACTACTGGCCGGGATCTCCCAAGCCTCACAAATTCTGGTGCGTGAATCAGAAACCGTGAAACTGGATAAAGATAGCTTCAACGAAGCTTATCTAATGCATACCTCAACATCCCCCAACTACTCGATCATCGCCTCATGCGATATCGCAGCCGCCATGATGGAAGCACCGGGTGGCACTTCGTTGGTAGAAGAATCTATCTTGGAGGCGCTCGATTTTCGCCGAGCCATGCGCAAGGTGGATCAGGAATGGGGGCAAGATTGGTGGTTCCAAGTTTGGGGGCCAAACACGCTTTCTGAAAATGGTATCGGCAGCCAAAGCGACTGGATGATCAACGCCGAAGACGATTGGCATGGCTTCGGTAATCTGGCATCCAACTTCAATATGCTAGACCCCATCAAAGCAACCATCGTTACGCCCGGCTTATCGTTAGAAGGTAAGTTTGCTGAATCCGGCATCCCCGCATCGATTGTGACCAAATATTTAGCCGAGCACGGCGTGATTATTGAGAAATGCGGGCTGTATTCATTCTTCATCATGTTCACCATTGGCATCACCAAAGGACGCTGGAATACCTTATTAACTGCGCTTCAGCAATTCAAAGACGATTACGACAAAAATCAGCCAATGTGGCGCATTTTGCCCGAATTTGCGGCAGCGAACCCACAATACGAAGGCGCTGGCTTGCGCGATTTATGTCAGCAAATTCACGAAGTCTACAAGGCCAATGATGTTGCGCGTTTAACGACAGAAATGTATTTATCCGATATGCAGCCTGCCATGAAGCCGTCAGACGCCTTCGCTAAAATGGCGCATCGGGAAATCGAACGGGTATCAATTGATCACCTAGAGGGGCGTGTCACGGCGATTTTGTTAACCCCGTATCCACCCGGTATTCCTTTGCTGATTCCGGGCGAACGCTTCAATAAAACCATCGTCGATTATCTGAAATTTGTGCGTACATTCAATGAGCAATTTCCTGGTTTTGAAACTGATTGTCACGGCTTGGTGAAAGCGGTTGTCAATGGCAAACGAGGATATTTTGTTGATTGTGTACCAGTCGATTGCGAATCAGTGGAATGAGATTGGATGATTTGAATCTAAATCAATCAAAGACCGATTACGCTCTTTGGCTAATATGAATTTGATACTAGAATACAGCATCATTTTCATTTAAATTGAGTAATTAGAACATGACAGGATTTGATTCTCTTCTACCGATTATTCCATCCAAAGTTGCGGTCGGCGAGGCGGCGCCTTGGGCAATTTATGATTCTTGGGGTAATTTGCTGCATCCACTCGGCGAGATCATTGAAAACCAAGAGCAGTTATCGAATTTACTCGAAAATGGACATTACACTGATGCCGGATGGGATAGCGTAACGCCTGTCCATACGACGCAGGAAATAGTCAATAAATCTGCGCACGAGGTCACTTCGGGTATCGGTTCATCTTCCAACGTCGTTAAAAATTCGGGGTCTGAGCACAAAGAATCCATCATGCTGGATTTGGATAGCGTTCGTTGGCACGTCGGTGAAGCTTTTTATTTGCAGGTACATGATAATCCCGCAATTCGTTATACGGTCAAACTGATCGGCTTTGTCAAAAATAAATCGATTCTGGTGAGTGCGCCCTTAATCGATGGGAAAGTCGCCTTAATCAGGGATGGGCAAACCTTTATCGTCAGAGCCTTTCCAGGGAAAAAGGCGTATGCTTTTTCTTCATCCGCACTCAAATCCGTATTTTCACCCCACCCTTACCTGCATTTATCTTACCCCAAGCTAGTACGCTGCACGACCATTAGAAAAAATTCTCGTGCCACGGTAAAAATCATTGCCTCAGTCACTATCGGTGAGCCGGGCGAAACCGCTGCGGCAACGCTTACCGATCTGAGTATGGGGGGAACATCGGGCATCATTAAAAAACCTCTAGGCAAAAAAAATGATACCGGTGTGATCAAATTTAAAGTCAATGTCATCGGTAGCGATGAATTTCTTGCCCTGAATGTGGTACTGCGATCCATCACACCAACGGAGAACAGCAATGAATTCCGGCACGGCTTTGAGTTTATTGATGTACCAACACAATCTAATTTAATTTTGTCAGCATTTGTGCATCAAACCTTAGCTGAAATAGAATAAAAAAGCGGGAAAGCGAGGCTTTAAATACGACGCTTTCCAATGGCGATCTGAAGGAAATTTGAAGGAAATTTGAAGGAAATCTGAAGAAAATTTCACGCCTTCGGCAAGGTCACACCATGCTGACCTTGATATTTTCCATTGCGATCCTTGTACGAAGTTTCGCAAATTTCGTCACTCTCGAAAAATAAGACCTGAGCACATCCTTCACCAGCATAGATTTTAGCGGGCAGAGGTGTGGTATTCGAGAATTCCAGCGTGACGTACCCTTCCCACTCTGGCTCAAACGGCGTGACATTCACAATAATCCCGCAGCGCGCATAGGTCGATTTGCCAAGACAGATGGTTAATACGGAACGCGGTATCCGAAAATATTCAAGCGTGCGCGCCAATGCGAAAGAATTGGGCGGAATGATGCAGACATCACCTTTGAAATCAACAAATGATTTTTCATCAAAATTTTTCGGGTCAACAATCGTGCTGTTGATATTGGTAAAAATCTTGAATTCGTCTGCGCAACGGATATCGTAGCCGTAAGACGATGTGCCGTAGCTGACGATTTTTTGACCGTCTTTTTCACGTACCTGATCAGGCGAAAATGGTTCTATCATGGCATGCTGCTCAGCCATACGACGTATCCATTTATCAGATTTAATACTCATTATCGCTCCAGATATTCAAAATTTAGGCGAATTTTACGCTAAAAGCGACCCGTTTTATATAGTTAGCATTGCTGGCACGACGGCAAATGATAGCAATTAAAGGTTGACCGACATTTCTACTGGCTTCTTTGCCAACGCAATGCCATTTTTGACAGCGGTCATTTCGGCCAAAATCGAGATGGCAATTTCTGCCGGTGTTTTACTGCCGATATACATACCAATCGGTCCATGTAATTTGGCTAGGTCGTCTTCTGTCAAATCAAACAGTTTTAAACGTTCGCGCCGCTTCGCATTATTCACTCTCGATCCAATCGCCCCGACATAAAACGCATTGGACTTAAGTGCCTCCATGAGCGCCAGATCGTCTAACTTTGGATCGTGCGTGAGCGCAACCACTGCACTACGTTGATCGAGCTTTAATTGGAGCACCACATCGTCGGGCATATCGTGTAGCAGTTGTACGCCGTCGAGTTGCCAGGTGGCGCGATATTCTTCGCGTGGGTCGCAAACGATGACTTGATAGTCTAGGCCTTTGGCAATGCTGGCCAGAAACCGCGATAACTCCCCTGCGCCAATGATCAACAAACGCCAGCGCGGCCCATGAATAGTGATTAACTCATTCGACGAAAGCTGCAAAAGTGCGCCGGGTGAGGCACTACTTAATGTTACTTGCCCAGATATCAAATTGAGATGTCGCGCGACCAATTCATGTTGCGCTAGGCGCGCTAATAATTGATCAATGCCCGAACGCACCGACAGTGGTTCGATTGCTAATTGGATAGTGCCGCCGCAAGGCAAACCAAAACGATGTGCTTCTTCTGCGCTGACGCCATAAGTGACGATCTCAGGCAAGCTGCGATGAATGCCATGGGTGCGCACACGTTCAATCAAATCATCTTCAATACAACCGCCAGAGACTGAGCCAAGCACCAAACCATCATCACGAATGGCTAGCATGGCACCTTGCGGGCGTGGGCTGGAACCCCAGGTTTTGATCACCGTGACAAGCTCACAACGATGCCCTTCATTTATCCAACGATGGCAATTTTTTAGAACCTCAAGATCGGTACTATCCATATTTATACTTTACAAGTCTATCGTCAATCTGGTCGTTAAATGGCTTTAAAGCGCGGTACCAGCACACCATCGAGCTCGACGTCTTCAAAGAAAACCGCTTTCGGACGCGTCCACCAACTACCGTTTTGTGCTTTATAAACGATCACTGGTGTTAAATCAGATTCCTGGGTCGCCTCGGCAACCAATTCATAAATGCCGCCTTTATAATGTCGAAAATATTGAGGTGCAGCACCATCTGCGATTGCAGCTTGCTTCATTTTAACTGCCGAAAATGGTGGTTGTTTTGAAGGATTCTTCAGAAAACCGCTAACCTTAGCAGCACTTAATTTATTGATGGCCTGAAGCAGCGCTGGTTCAATCTGTTGTACATCATAATTTTCGCGCAGTTTTTGCCCTAGATGTCGCATTAGATTCACCGTCACTTCGGCATCAGCTTCGGCACGATGTGCGCGGCTGGCAAACTGGATATTCAAACTTTTACTTAACGAACCCAGAGCATAACTAGATAAGCCGGGTAAAATGCGGCGCGCCAATTTAACTGAGCAAATCGCTCCGTTATGAAGAGATACTTGATTCAATCGAGCTGCTTCGGCCAGTAAAAATTTTTCATCAAAACTGGCGTTATGCGCCACCAAACTATCTTCACCGATAAACGCCAATAATTGTGGAATAACTTCAGTAACCAATGGTGCCCGGTTCACCATCGCTTGTGTGATTCCGGTCAGCTCGGTAATAAAAGGCGACAGATAAACATTGCTATTGATTAAGGTAACGAAGCGCTCTGTAACTTGATCGCCATGTAATCGTAATGCGGCCACTTCAATCACTCGCCCACCTTGGTCTGGGCTCATACCCGACGTTTCAAAATCGATGACCACCAGCGGTTTTACAAACATACAATTCCTAGTATTTTCTATTAATGACGCAAAATTTGGGGGGGGTAAATTGAAGTGTAATTCTGACTGCGTAATATTTTCTTGAGTCATCACCAGAAAACCACATTAACAAAATTTGTTTCATAGTACGCTGCTTGTTGTTTTCATCAATTCAATGTTATGCGTCATTTTCCCAGAAAAACAATCATTTTAATGCTACTTCGACTTCTCAACATTGGTGAAGCAGATTTGCTGTTCGACGCGATTTACCGCAGGCTCTGGAGCTCGGTGCTAATCAGCTCGCTTGGGATGCAAATTACGCTACTAGCGCTGCCATTAACCGCAGCCGTATTGCTACATGCCAGCCCGAAGCAGATGGGGCTACTCACCTTCATGGAGATTTTGCCGTTTGTGCTGTTTTCTTTACCGTCAGGCGTCTGGTTAGATCGGGTGCGCAAATTGCCGGTTTATATCATTGGTGAGATCAGTATTGCGATTGCTGTCGCCAGTGTACCTTTGGCTTGGTGGCTGGACTCTCTCTCAATTGAGTGGTTGTATTTTGTCAGCTTCATCATCGGTAGCGTGAATACAACTTCCGGCTCGGCGGCGCAAATTGTGCTCACGCAAATTGTCTCCAGAGAACGTTTAGTAGAAGCATTTGCCAAGAATGCGTTAGCCACTTCCGGCTCGGAAATAACCGGGCCGGCAATTGCTGGCGCACTTTTTAAAATCATGGGTGCGCCCCTTGCCTTGCTCAGCAATGCGTTGCTGTTGCTGGCTTCCGCCCTTATTTTGCGCGGTATTACGATTACCGAAAATCTGAATGCAGCGACCAAGCCACATTTTTGGCGAGATTTAAAAGAAGGTCTGAGCTTTGTCGCAAAAAAACCGCTGCTGGTGGCGCTAGCTGCGACAGTTGGCCTGTGGCAGCTTAGTTACAATGCCGCTTTGGTGGTGCAGATTTTATTTGCATCCCGCGTTTTGGGTTTATCCGAGCAAGCCATCGGTTTGAGCTATACCGGCATGGGCATTGGTTCAATCGTCGCCAGTTTATTTGGACATCGAATCAGTCGCGCAATTGGCCCAGGTTTGAGCATCATTATCGGTATTACCGTTTGTGGTGTGGGTTGGTCAACACTAGCGATTACGCCAGCGAATGGATTTGGCATTGCGGCATTTGTCTTGATGCTATTTTGCTTCGCGATTGGCGGTGTACTGATTTTTATTAATTTTCTTGCCTTGCGCCAAGCTATTACTCCTGAACCGATGTTGGGACGGATGACCAGCACCATGCGTTGGCTGATTTTATTACCTGCCGGACCAGGCGCACTGATAGGTGGTTGGATGGGCGAACATTTTGGTTTGCGCTCATCATTAGGCTTCGCTGGAGTCACCGCCCTGTTACTGGCGTTTGTTACTTGGCGCAATTCGGTTGTACGTAACATTAAATCACTGCCAAGCTTTGCCCACTCGTCACCAGAAATTGTCACGTAATCTAGGGTTTGTTGACCTATAAATTGGGCATTGCTTAGAAACCTTAAATAGCGAGATAATGCCAGTTTGCTAGCGATCGCTCGAATTAGCGAATACCAAGCAGTGGCGGTCATTTTGCCAATTTGCGTAGTGTCTTTTTTCAGATATCAGGAACCCTTATGCCAGCGCCCTCCCCAGTGACAAAAAGCAGCTTCAAGCCCTACATCCCCGATGCGGCACAGTTACCAGAAATGACGCCACGCGCATTGCTGATGGGCGTAATTTTGGGGATGATTTTTGGTGCCTCCTCGCTCTACTTGGTACTTAAAGTTGGTTTAACAGTCAGCGCTTCGATTCCAGTTGCGGTGATTGCCATTACGCTGTTTCGCTTGGGTAACAAGATGGGCGGTAAAGACTCCAGCATTCTAGAAAATAGCATTACGCAAACAGCTGGTTCCGCTGGTGAATCGATTGCATTTGGTTTAGGCGTGACGATGCCAGCTATTTTGATACTGGGTTTTGATTTGGAAATTTCACGTGTCATGTTGGTTGGCGTGCTTGGCGGTTTGCTGGGTATTTTGATGATGATCCCGATGCGCCGTACCATGATCGTCGAAAAACACGATGAATTAAAATACCCGGAAGGCACCGCCTGTGCTGAAGTCTTAAAAGCGGCGGCAACTGAAACCTCGCGTGCTGCCGCCGGTGAATCAAGCAATCCTCATGCACAAGATGAAAATGCCAAGCGTGCTGCCATTATTTTTGGTGGTTTTGGCGTCGGGATTCTTTATAAAGTCTTGAACGTCGCTTTCAAAGGCTGGAAAGATACGCCTGAAGTGGTATTTGGTGCACCGCTAAAAGCTGGTTCGATTGGCGCTGAGGTGTCACCGGAACTACTTGGCGTCGGCTATATCATCGGCCCGCGCATTGCGTCGGTGATGGCGGCGGGCGGTGTGATGTCTTATTTGCTGTTAATCCCGATGATCAAATTTTTTGGCGATGCGTTAAGCGTACCACTCAACCCAGGCACTAAATTAATTAGCGCCATGAGTCCACACGAAATTCGCGGCGCTTATGTGCTGTACATTGGTGCTGGTGCGGTGGCCGCTGGTGGTTTGATTAGCCTAGTGCGCGCCATGCCAACCATCTGGCGTAGTTTGTCTGCCGGGTTATCAGGCTTTGGAAATCAAGCGGGTAAGCCAATTAATCAAAACTTGCGCACTGACCGCGATATCCCCATGAAGTGGGTAGTGATCGGTAGTTTAGCCATTATTGCTGTGATTACTTTGGCGACGCCTTTACACATGAATTTATTGGGCGCGTTATTGATTTTAGTGTTTGGCTTCCTGTTCTGCACCGTCTCTTCACGTTTGACTGGTGAAATTGGTTCTTCCTCCAACCCGATTTCTGGCATGACGGTCGCTACCTTGTTATTCACTTGCCTGATATTTTTGATCATGGGTTGGACTGGCGGTCAGTATTATGTCACTGCGCTGTCAGTCGGTGCGATTGTGTGTATTGCTTCTAGCAATGCAGGCACCACCTCACAAGATTTAAAAACCGGCCATATTTTGGGTGCAACACCGAAGCTGCAACAATATGCGATTTTGGCGGGCGCACTTTCGTCCGCACTGATTCTAGGGCCGATTTTATTGAAACTGAATGATGCTGGAACCGTCTACGTGCCAGCAGCACAAGTCGCACCGGCGTTACATACAGACGCCAGCAAATTGACTGAAACCAATCAGTTGCAGGGGCCGCAGGCAGAGCAAGATCAAGCCACTTATAAAGTCTGGCGCAAGAACGACAGTGTTGGTGGTCCAGCAGGTAAATATCTGGTGAATGATGCTGGCCAAGCGGTATATTTAGTTGACCCAGGTATTAACGGCACTTACAACAAACGACCCGATGGCACCGAAGTGAAAAAATACGATGCACCAAAAGCGGTGCTGATGTCTTACATTATCAAAGGCATTTTGGATCAACAATTGCCTTGGTCATTGGTCTTGTTTGGCGTCATGATTGCGGTAATTCTGGAAATGTCTGGCATTCCTTCTCTAGCATTTGCTGTCGGCGTGTATTTACCTTTGTCTTCTTCAATGCCTTTATTCGTTGGCGGCATGATTCGTTGGCTGGTTGATCGTCGCAATCACAGACTAGAAAATAATCGACAACTCAGTGCCGAAGAAATGCAGGCAAAAGGCGACAGCGGAGCTGGTACTTTGCTAGCATCAGGCTATATCGCTGGTGGCGCACTCGGCGGTATCGTGATCGCATTCACAGCAGGTATTCTGACGGATTTTGATAAACGATTGGGCGACTGGGCAAGCAGCCACAACCCATTCTTTGAAGGCGCGAATGCCGATGCGCTATCGTTACTACCGTATGCACTCATTGCGATTGCTTTGTATTGGATTGGGCGCGAAAAGAAACAAGGTTTGTGATATATGCGGCGCGTGCCAGTGCCATACCGTCACCCATACCAATATACTGGCATCAGTATAAAACAACAACATAGACGAATAAAGCGGGAAATGGCATGTTTTTATGCATACTCCCCATATTTTAACAAATAAAAAACATATCAATTATGTCTGAGTCCCCTATTCTCGATTTACACCAAAAGCCTGTGGTACTTGGCGACATTATCCGCGTGACGACTTTAAGCCAACAATTTATTAAAAGCTTTCCCATCGATGAGCGTATTTTGATCGAATCAATGGTTGGCAACTTTTTCAAAGTCATTGCCATTGATGAGGAGGGTCAGGCATGCATCATGCGCGAATGGCATGATGAAAAGGGACAATTACAAACTCATGTGATTGCACTTGAATCACATGAGATGGAAAAGATGTGAATCTTAGAGTCTTTATTTAATTAATGAAATTAAATAAAGATAATCCGCTAATTTTGGCAAAAGATTGCTGCGCCGCTTGCAATGTACCTTGCTGTTGATTCAATTCAGTAATTGCTTTGGCCAAATCAATGCCAGTAAGATCGGCGAGTTCTTGCTTGAAAATGATGCCGTTACTCAAACCCGCATCATCTAAAGAATCAATCTCTTTTAAGCTGGTACCCAACTGCGTTCTTGCCGTTAAAACGTTACCCAAACCTTTATCTACATTATTATTTGCTTGCGTTAATGCAGCTGTTAAATCTAATTTTGCTGGCGCAGAGCTGGCTGGCACTCTTAAGACGTTGATGACATCGGTTAGCGTTTCAAAAATACTCTGGCTACCAGGCTGAATAGAAAATCGATCACCAGGCCCCGGTGCACTGGCGCCAGTCGAAAGCGATAAATCAATACCATCAAAGGTAATTGTTTGTGGGCTAACATAGGCGGTGCTTGGCACTACCACTGCACCTGTCGTGGTATTCGTTACAGTAAAATTCGCACCCGTCGCATCAAAGTTGACTTCGTAATTATTACCAGTCAAATTATTTGAAGTCGCCACGTTAATTGACGCCGACGCGATGCCACCGCCAACATTGGATGGATTTGGCCGCACATTAAACTGTCCCGCCGAAGTACGAATATTTTCAAAGATAGCAGGTCCAGGTTGACTTAAAGGAATCTGCCTTGACGTATCGACTTGCAGGTAACGTTGCCCTTGATCACCGCCGTAGGCCGCGCCACCCTGCGTTTTTGTATATGGCTGTACAGTCGAGTTAAAGCCAGAGAAAAGATAATTGTCAGCACCGTCTTTAGAGTTTGCCAAGGCAATAATCTGATCGAGATTACCTTGCAATTCATCCGCAATAAATCCTCGCTCTGTATCACTCAAAGTACCGTTACCCGCATTGACAATCAGTGTTTTGACATTCTGATACAGCGTTGTGACATCGCTTAATACAGATTCGCTTAAACTCAAGGTATTTTTTGCACTATTACGGTTGACGGCAAATTGATCATTCACCGCATCGGCTTGAGAAATCACCAGTGCTCTTGCCGAGCCAATTGGATCATCCGCTGGCGTTAAAATACGACGGCCAGAAGCGACTTGCTGTTGCGTTTTATTAACGCCAACTTGTAGCTCACTGATTCGTGCCGAGCCAGATTGAAAAATTGTGCTGGTGCTAATACGTACGCTCATTTTCTAATTCCTATTATCCCGCTGCTAACAGCGAATCAAATAATTGCCCTGCAATTTGCAATAATTTCGCTGCCGCCTGATAAGCCTGCTGATAACGCAATAAATTGGCCGCCTCTTCGTCTAAATTGACCCCCGAGTTAGATTGCTGGGTTTGCACCGCTTGCTCTAATAATTTGGATTCGGACTCGCTAGTGACTTGTAATTCGTGCGCCTTGTTACCAACCAAGCTAACCAACTGCCCGTAAGCGCCCTGCGCGGTTGAAGAGCCATTAATTAAAATATTTTTGCTCTGTAAACCAGACAGCAAAATCGCATTGCGGTTATCTGAGGTTCCGTTTGTATTCGGCGTAATATCGAATACATCGCCATTATTAGGTACACCGGAAACAACGAAGCTTTTTCCTTCAAAACTAATAGTAGAACCTGCAATAAATGGCACCGTTGCACCTGCAGGGTACGTCGTGCTGGTGGTACCATTTGTCACCGTGACATTAGCGGTCGCTGGGAAACCACTGAGCGAATTGGTCGCAGAATTATATGTCAGCCGATTTGCAACCACCGGCAGGCTGTTGGCTAAAGTAAAGGTGTCGCCATTGGCTGGCGGAAATGCACCGTCAGTAATCGTAAAATTAATACCATTAACATTGATATTCGCACCGCTGGTATAAGGCACAGTTGCTGGAGGTGGATAATTCGTCGTCACGTTGCCGACGGTTACTGCCACATTTGCACCCGCTGGAAATCCTGTTAAATTTCCCCCCGCAAATGTCAAATTTACAGGCCCCGCAAAAGTAGAGGCATTAAAATCGTTACCAAGGCGCGCCGCACTAATGGTTGCAGTAGTCGATGTACTGCCAGTCGCAATCAATGCGTTAATACTGCCTGACGAAATTCGCCCACTACCGGTATTGGTGGTGGGTGTTGCAGTTGTCACACCTGTAGCGGCTGCAATTCTAGATGGATCTCTCAATGCAACGCCAAAAGCACTCGCTCCATTAGCGGTTGGACGAACCAAAAATTCATCACCGTTCGCTGGTGCTGGGGATGGGGGTGCGGTCAAATTGAAAGACACCCCATCAATCACAATTGGTAATGACGAGGTCGTTTGATTCACACCATCGGACAATCTAGTGATGGTGTAATTACCGCCCGTAAATTGCACACGGTAATCACTGGTGGAGAGTTTACTGACATCCGTAATCGTCGCCGACAATGCTGCCGATGTGGTGTTATTTGCCGATGGAGTAGAAATCGGTGAGCCAACACTAAAAAAATCAACGCCTTGCTGACCGTTTAAATCTTGCCCCAATTTATGCTGATCATTAAATGATGTAGCAATACCGATTGCCACCCGTCCCAAGGAATTTTGAGCGACATCTAAAGTATTTGCGCGATAATCGAATAAAGCACCCAACTGCCCAGTATTGAGACTTCTTTCAGGCAACTGAATTAATGTGCCATTATTTTGAAACGCCACTTCAATTCTGCTTGGATCCGTTAAAGAATTACTTGCCTGTAAGGTATTTGCGCCATCACCGATAACAAGTGGCTGACCGGTACCAATAAAGACGTTAAATTTTGATCCTTGGGGCACCACAGAAACCGAGGTAAATTTACTCAGTTCGGTAACTAACTGATCACGTTGATCTAATAAATCATTGGGAAGACTACTGGAAGCACTACTTACTCGCTCAATCGATGCATTAAGTGACGCAATTTGAGTCGCAATACCATTAATTGACGTAATTGCATTAACGATTTGCCCATTCACATCTTCACGACTTTGATCAAGACGTGTTTGCAGACTTTGAAACCGAGCTACCAAACTTTCTGCTGAAGACAACACAGACTGTCTAGCAGCCGCACCCGCAGTACCATTAGGGCTAGTGGATAAATTTTGTGTCGCACTAAAAAAATCCTGCAAAGCAGGAGAAACACCCGTGGTTGAATCAGCGACCAGATTACTAATTTGATTAATTTGCGATAAATATGTACTCGCGTAATTACTGGTAGTTTGAATTGAGTTAACCTGCCGCCCTAAAAATTCATTATAAACTC
>OFRM01000619.1_pt1 | contig 14144 bp, 12 predicted proteins | sample 1543101 | NCBI WGS metagenome assembly OFRM01 (sample SAMN07774223, study PRJEB24372) | wastewater metagenome | isolation source: Exp Tend VB 0WW | collected 2016-02
TCAACGGATGGGCCAACCGGAATGGCATTTCCTGCAACGCCTTGTCGATCACGGAGAGGTCAGCCGGCGTCAGCTTGAACAGGTATTCGTTCATCATGTCAGTGTGGCGTAATGCCAACCGCCCGAGTGATAGACGTAGAGCCTGCCGTTCGTGGAGTCAACCACCATCGGGCATTTGCCGGTGTACAAGTCTGGAACTCCGGTAGGAGCCCCGGCGCAGCGTCCGACGTGCAGAAAGCCCGCTGTCGCGGTCGTGGCGAGAACGGACTTGGTGCCGACGATTGTGTTCAAGCCCTCAAGGTACAAATGCGGCGCGATCGCGCCCGCAACCATCGCCGTGAACAGGATTCGGCCATCTTCCGACCCTGCCGCGCCGTCCACGATGTAGGTCTCGAAGTTGGCATACGTCTTCGCCACACCAGAAGAGTTGTTGCCCTTGTGGATGATCGAGCTGATCGTGCTGCCGTTCGCGTTGAGCTCGGTGCCGAGGTAGACCGTGCACTCGCCGGTCTCGTCGTTGAACCAGGCGTGATAGGTAGGCGAACCTTGCGAGGCGTAGTTGATGGTCCCGCTGTTCTTGGCGTAGAAGGCGGTGTAGACCTGATTCAGGTTCCCGTCATCCTCGCCGTTGTCCACGATGATGCCGTAGCGGTAGTACGCTGGCCTCTCGTTGCCGACGCCGTTCTCGTCTCCGTTCTTTACGATGATCCCGATGCCGATTTCAGCGCCGACGCGGCATTCCCATACTGCCGCGCCATCGGTCACCGTCGAGCCCGGAGTTGTCGCGGCGTCCAGCACGGTGTCGGTTCCACCGAGCACTCCGCCTGTCGTGCAGACAAAGTAGGTGCCGAGGTACTCCGTGGATAGGACCGCATCCTTCGGAAGACAGATGTCGTCCACCGAGACTGTGGCGCCGTTCGTGTACGGAGCAGTTCCGCGCTTGACCCAATCCGGCTGCGTCGATTGCGTCCGGGCGGTGATCCGTAGTGCCTGCCGATAGCCGTAGTTGTTGTTCCCGGTCCTGTGGTCAGGTCCGATGCCGTCAGCGTGGCACTCCATCCCGGTGACGCCGCCCATGTTGGGGTCGGTCGCGTCCTGGGGAATGCGCATGTCCATCGCGTTGCAATGGATGCCGATGGTCTGCTGATCGGAGTATCGGCGAACTGTGAACGACCCCCCGACCGTGGCCCCCTGCGTGTCGTCGGTCGAGTAGCTATCGACGGCGATGTTGATGCCCCACTCGGGGGGGTATGAGCCCTCGGTGGTGGTCACGCCATCCGTCGAACCAATGACGACATCGGCCTTGAAGGAAGACCCCCGGCCGGGGTCGGAGGACTGGATGTACCGCTGGACCTGGACGCCGTTTTCGGTGCCAGTTTCCGAGTAGGCAGTTGTGTATCGGACGAGCAGGGAGTTGTTCGCAAGTGCGCTCGCGTTGTCCGTGATGTCGCTGTCGTCATCGAACCCGACGACCAGCCGCTTTGCTCTTGCGACGGCGAAATCTGCGCTCGACAATGCCACGTTGCCAGGATCGGAAACCGTCACGTTTCCGCTGGCGTCGAAGGCGCACAGCATCCCCGCGCGGGTCACGGCGCTCGGCAGGACACCGTTGGAGTCCTCGCTCGGCGGGAACGTGATCGCGCGGTCAAGCACCTCGTTCTGCTGCTGCACGATCATCGTCAGCTTGTCCAGCGCCGCCTCGTGCGCCTCGGCCGGGAAACTGTCCGTCTCGACGTAATCGGTTTCCTGCGTCGCCGGGACGCTGCGCAGGATCGTGATCGTTCCGCCCGAGGCGTAGGCCGTGACGGTCGTCACTGATCCGCCAGCCGGGTCTCCGGCCCCGGTGACGCTGTAGTTCGTCGTCAACGCCAGCAGCGTCTCGACGCCCGCGGCGGTCGTGTAGGTGACGGAGAGGTGCGAACTCTCGAGGAAGTAGAACGGCACGGACCAGGGGCCGGTCGTGCCGTTGGTGTTGTACTGAACACGATTGGTTGAAGTGCTGACGGTCACGCGCGCCCCCCTGTGCGATCAGGGGGATTGTTCGCGCGCTGGGCGGGAGCGTTTTACCCGCTACAGGAACCGACCGAGCGCCAGGATGCCGGCCCAGACCGACCCAATGACGGCCGCCAGCATCAGTACGGCCTTGAGGTAGCCCCAGACGGGGAGATGGCCGACGATCAGCAGGGAGCCCACCATCAGCACGCCGACCAGAGCCATGAGGGCGACGTAGCCGCCCACCACGGCGAGCCAGCTAGCGACCGCCTTCAAGCGCCCTGCCCCAGTCCGGGAATCGCATCTCGTTGAACGACGCCCCAGGGGGAAGCCACCACTCCTGTCCGAACTCCTGATAGGTCCGGTCCTCCATCGCGGACAGGTAGCCCGGATTCAGGAACTCCTGCGCGGTCTGGAAGATCAGGTGATCGGTCGCCCACTTCGTCATCCACAAATTCTGACCCGGAATGTACCCCTTGGCGATGTTCACCGCCCGCGCGGCAGAACGGTTCCACGCGTCTGGGTCGGTCGCCATCTGGTTGCCGGCCTGCACGGCGAACTTGAGGATGTCGGCCGCACCGCCGATCACCGGGCCGGCGATGGCTTCGAGCGGCCCCGTACCGTAGCGTGTCGTCGCCTGTTGGCTGTAGAGGAAGTCCCCATACAGGCCCAGGCTCCCGCCCTTCATGGACGCCGCCGCCCAGAACTTCCAGTCGCCCATCGGCCTCGGGTCTTTGCCGGAGAGCAGGTCTTGCGTCTGCAACATCATCGCGCCTGCAATGGTGCCCATGACGGGGATCGCGGCCATGTAGCCGATCTTCCCGCCGAGTGATGGACGCGACAGGCTGATGTCCAGCATCCGCTCGAACTGCGCGAACGGGAACGCCTTGAACTGCCAGAACGAGCGGGTCAGCTCGTCGCGGATGTTCCCGCGCTGCAGCCCACCGTACATCTTCGCCCGGTCGTTCCATCCGGGCTCGATGACGGCCAGGTGCGACTCGCTGGTCAGCGCGCCGAGCAGCTTCGTCGTCGCGTCCCTGCGCACCGCGTGCGCCTCGGCAGGCGTGGCCGTCTGCGCGATGATGTTCGCCGCCTTGAGGTCAGCGTCGCTGATGTTGCCCACGGCGTCAGGGGTCAGCGCCGAGTCGTTGCCGTGACCCACGTCCTCCAGCTTGGCGAGCTTCCAGACCTTCCAGTCGGTTTCGCTGATGCCGTAGGAGTTCATCAGGCGCATGTCGTCCGGCCCGATCTTGGCGAAGTCCTTGGCCTTGACCATGCCGCCGAGTGTGTCCATCGCGGTCAGCGCCCAGGCCCCGCGGCGCCACTCGTTCACCGCCGCCATGCCAGAAGTGCGGATAACGCCCGTCGCGAGTTTGCCGGTCAGCGATGAGCTGCCCAGCTCGTCCCCGAAGCGGTTCATCGCGTCGCTCATGTACTCAAGCATCAAACCCTGCTGCCGCAGAATCTGCCGCTCCTTCGCGTTGGCCGGATTCAGCAGCCGGATTTCGTTGTACCAGCGTTGAAAGGCGGGCAAGTTGTTGACGTGCCCAATCGCCTCGAACATCACCTTGTCGCCGTACAGCGACGCGAAGAACGCCGAGCCGAGCTTGCCGGCGACGTTGAGCGAGTGCAGCGCGTTGAAGCCCTGCGCCAGTCCCTTGTTCATCACGGGCGCCGTCTTGCCAGAGGCGTAGTCGTACAGACGGTCCAGCTTGGCGACTTCCTTCTCGGCCTTCGCCATCGCCTTTACGCGGGCCTTGCCATCGGTCAGCTTGCCGGCCGCATCGGTCTGCGCCTTCATCGCCTCGTCTCGCAGCATGCGATAGGTCGCGTCCGGGTTCGGGCCGAAGTGCTCGACGAACGCGATGTTCTTGGCGATCGAGCCCAGGTGCCCCATGAGGATGTCTGGCATCGTCTTCTCGCCGTAGTCCTGCCAGTAGCCCATCAGCGCGTCGGCGTCCTTGAAATGGATCTGCCGTTCCTCGGCCATGCGGTTCGAGCGGGCTCCGGTGCCCTTGAATGCGCCGGGCTCATGCTTCGAGACACCGTTCGTGGCGATCGTCTCCCACGCCTTGCCCAGAAAGTCCCTGACCTGCGCATCCGTCATTGGCGTGCCGTCGATCTCCACGTACTTCGAGCGGTCGATCCGCGGTAGGATGTCGGCGATCCACTTGTCACGGCCGGCGCGCAGCACGCGCTCCTGCGAGTGATGCTGCGGCATCCCCCAGTCATCCAGCTTACCGACCTTTCCGCCGATCTCGTTGAACCACTGGCGGGCATCCTCGGCAGTCTTGAGCCACGCCTGCGCGCCCTTTTTCGCCAGCGCGTCGCCGCTGTCGCCGCCCTTGATCTCGGTCAGCAGGGCGCGCACCTTGTCTTTGTCTTGCAGGAACCCGGCGAAGTCGTCGCCGAGCGCAAGCCAGGTGTCCTGCACCTTGCGCTGCAGTTCCTTGGTGACGCCGTGCGTGCGCGCTTCGAGCGAGAAGGCGTTCGCCCGGCCGTCCGCGTCGTTGGCGATGAGCCGGCGCACGGCCTCCAGCGGCCCGATGCCCTTGGCACCGCCGATCAGGGAGACGAGCGCCTTTTGCTCGGCAACGATGCGCACCTGCCGGTAGGCGTTGGCGACGGCGCGCTGCTTCTCGGCGACGATCTCCTTTGCCCGAATCTCGGCCGCCAGGCGCATCACGCCCTCGGGCGTGGCTGGCGACGGCATGCCCTGCCCGGCCTCGACGCGGCCCGCCTCGATGTCGCGCGCCGTGGCCTTGATCTGGTTGAACACGTCCGCCAGCTCGTCGTCGGTCAGCGTCTTGCCGGCCGCCCGGTTGAGCGCGTTGATGCAGCGGGTGTAGTCGGCCATCAGAGCGCCCCCAGGAGACAGTTTGCCGCCGCCCGGTACAGGTCAACGCCCGTCGTCTTGGACGCCTCGGCCTCGGCTTCAGCCTTGGCGATCAGGTCGCGGGCCGGGATGTAGACATCGGAGCCGTCCGGGTGGACTTCTCCGGTCGGCACCTGAACGTCAGGAACTGGAGGCCGGACAGGTTCCTCGCCGGCCACCTTCTGCGGCGGCGCGATGCCCTCGGCCATGTCTGGGCGGGCAAGTGGCGCCATCTGCTCAGGCGCGTTCTTCACGAGTTCGTCCTGAATCTCGGCGGTCTCGGCGGCGATGTGGGGCGGGATCGGTTCCGCCGTTGTCACCGGCTCCCCCCGCAGCAGTTGATCGACCGACTGCCGCATCGCCGCGACGTGCGCCGTGCTCTCGGCAGTCGTCGCCGTCAGGTCGGCCGCGCGCTCAAGGTGCCGCGCCTGGTTCGCCACGAGCAGCGCGTTCTTCTGATCGTCAGTCAGAGTGAACTTGCGCTCGCCCATCTTGGTCATGTAGTGCGCCGCGCCGCCGAATGCAGCGCCCATGAGCACGTCGAGCGCCCGCGCCGTAGGGTCGGCCCAGTCAAACCCATTCGCCTGCTCTGGCGCCCCGGCAGCGGTCAGCACGCCGGCAGTAGCGGCAGACTGGAGAGTGTTCGGGACGATGTTGCCGGCTACGCCTGATGCCATCTTCGCCGCGAGCGTGCGACCGACGAACGGCGCCGCCACCCCGGCCACGGTCGAGAGCCCGGCCAGGTCGCCCGCGATGAGCGCCGCTCCGGTGTCCACGCCGGCCCGCGTCAGTTCGGTCGATGTCGAAAGTTGGGCATCGGCCACCGCGAGCGCGGGCGAGGCGATGAACTTCACGAGCCCGGCCGCGAGTTGCCCCGTGATCTCGCCCGCCTTGCCGACCGTCCCCGCCTTCGGCGTCCAGTAGTCCACGGCGTTCTGAAACACCTCGTCATGGGCCTGGAAGTAGCGGTCGGTCAGGCTCGTGCCTTGGTTGTCGCTGCCGATGAGCTTGTCCGCGATGATCGGGACCACCGCGCCGGCCATCGAGACATTGCGCGCTGTCTCGGCCATGCCGCGCATGAAGTAGTTCCCGACGCCGGAGCCGAAGTTCGAGAATGCGCCCTGATCGGCCGGCGCATAGGTCTTCGGCTGCGCGAGTTGGTCCCGAGTCCGTGCCGCCGACGCCTCGGGGTAGAGGGCACCCCAGTCCATCAGCGAAACACCATCTCGAACGGCTGGCCGTCCTTGCGCTGCAGGATGCTCGCGCCGGCCTTGACGCGGTAGCGCCCGACCGACATGGATTCGAGGGCCGCCTCACTGACGTACTGCGCCGCTTCCTCGTCGGACATGCCGGCCACACCGCCCCAGCCCTTGATCTGTGCCGCATCCACTCGGCGCAGCAGGGCCTTCGTCTCGGACTCGCTGGCGCCGTACTTGGCACGCAAGATTTTCTGCCCGTTCCAGTTCACCACGCCGCCCGTCACTTGTGACACGGCGCTACTCCATGCCGCTCCGTCGAACTCACGGTCTGCGGCGTGGCCGTCTTCTACGCGCAACTTGGCATAGATGGCCTGTGCCGCATCCATCGCCGCCTGCCTGGATTCGATTGTCGGCAGCGCGTCGCCGACCTGCTTCTGGAACGCCGCGAGCAGCTTGGCGTGCTCGGGCATCTTGAACTGGTTGGCCTTGAGGATCGCGTCCCCGTCGAGGATGTTGCGCGCCACCGAGCGGCCCGCCGTTGTCATCGAGCCGACCATGCCGCCAGCCACGGCCAGGCGCACGTTGTCCTTGCTGATCTGTGCCATCGTCGGGACCATGCGCTCGACGCCGATGGTCTGCGCCAGTGCCCCGAGGCGTTGTTCCTTCTCGGTCGTGCTCATCTTCGCCATGTCGTCGGCGAACTTGCGCGCTTCGGCGGCAGTGAACGGAGATACGAATCGCCCGACCTTCTGCGCCACGAGGTCGGCCTGCTGAACGCGCGCCGCCAGGCCGGTCGCCATCGACTGCGGCGAGCTCATGTCCAGCGGGGCAAGGGCCTGGATGACGCCGCGGCTTGCGGCTGCGGACAGCGGGTCTTCCTTGTAGTCGGTCTGGGCCGAAGTCAGCACGCGCTCACGGCGCTTGATCTCTTCCTCCAGGCCCGGAGACGCGCCGGACACGTTGCGTTGCGCGTAGAGGGCATTCAACTGCGCCTGCTGGGCTGCGATGGGAAGCGTTGCCGCCGCAGCGTTGGCTTGCGCATCGTTCGCCATCGACGTGAACGCCTGCGCGTAGGCCGGAACCTGCTGCATCTGCCGCAGCAGCATCCGATTCTCAGGATTGGCAGGGTCGATCTTGCGGCCGTCGAGCACCATGTCGCGCATCAGCGTGTACGCCCGGCCAGCCTCGCGCTCGGCCTTGTTCGCCGCCGCCTCGGCCCGCGCCCTGGCTCGCTCCGCTTCTGCATCCTGCTGTGCCTGCCGGGTGACGACAAGCATCGTCGCGCGCTCGGTCAGGGCTTGGAGTTGGTCCGGCCGCATGTTGGACAGCAGCGGATTGCCTTTGACGGCCTCGGCCGCCTTTGCCGGGTCGGACGGGATGGGCTTGCCGTCCTTGCCGGTCTTGCCGCCAGCGTTGCCAGTCATGGCGAGGAATGCGTCCGGGCTCTTGTCCACGATGCCGGAGCTCGCGCTGTAGGCCAGGGTCTCGCGCGTGCTGTCGATCAGCTTGGCCTTCGTCTGCGGGTCGAGCGTGAGCGCATCGGCTGCCGCCAGCCGCGCGGCGAGGATCGGCCCGAATTGCGAGTGATCGGCAAACAGCACGCGAGAGTCGGCATCGAGCCCGGTCGAGAAGTCCGTCACCACCGCCGCCCTGCGCGCGTCGGCCTCCATGCCGAAGGCCCGCTCGTGGACGTGCGTCTTGAGTTCGGCCATTCTGACTGTCAGCGCCTTGCGTCCCAGCTCTGGTGCCGCGGCTATGGCCTTCTCGGAGTCGGCGTCGAACTGCTTGAGCAGGTCCGCCGTCATGCCGGCGAGCGACTGCCCTGACTGCTGGCGCTCGATGATCCGCTCCGTGTACTGCTGGCGCGTCTCGCTGATAGTGCGGCTTACCGCGGCCTGCGCCTCCTCGCGGGCGATCTGGTCGGCCTCGCGCGCCATGCGCTCAGCTTCGCGCTGGGCCAGTGCTGCGCGGTAGTCTTCGACGCGCTGCACCGTGTTGGCGGCATTCGTCACCCCGGCGACCAGGCCCCCCACGCGTGGCGCGTCGGGCAGGACGGGAGCGACCTGCCCCTGCGGGACGGCCTGGGCCATGTACTGCGGCAGGCGTGGCATCAGAACACCCCGCCAGCGCCGCCTAGATTGCCGGTCATTGATTCAGGCATGTTTCCGAACGGCAGCTTCGGGGCGCCGTAGTAGTTCCCCGCAGCATTGAGCACCGACCCGGCCGCCGTCAAATAGCCAGTCTTGCGCTGCGCGCTCGCGCGGTTGCGGTAGGTCTGCGCCTCGTTGTCCAGGCTGATCGCCTGCAGCTCGCCGCTGTAGCGGTTCGTCAGTGCGTCAAGCTCCAACTGAGCAGCCGAAGATGACTGTAGACGGGCAAGCGTACCGGACGAGGTATCGAATCCGGTCTGAGCGGAAGCGGCCCGGAGATCGCCGAGCAGCATGGCGTTTCGGCGTCGCTGCTGCTCTTCCCTGGCGTCGGTCTGCAGTCTGGCGTTGTGGGCGTTGGCGGCGGCAGCATTGGCGGCGGCCGTTGACTGCGCCGCGGCGGCGTTGCCATCATAGATCGCCCCGAGAGCCTGCACGCCCCCGGCGACAGCCATCATGATCGGTGCGAATGCCATTCTGTGTCACCTCGCCCAGCGTTCAGTCATGTGCAACCCTTGCAAATAGGTATGCCGGACGGCTATTCGGCAGGTAGGCTCGCATCGGTTCTGGCGTTTCGAGCCGGAAGCCGAGCATCAGCGCCCACCGACAGCCCGCATTGAAGCCTGCGTCAACGGCCATCTCAACGCGCCTATAGGGTAGCGACGCGAGCCGGGAGCGAATTACCCGCGTCAGCGTCAGCATGTGCGGGCCGGCGTACTCCGACAGCAGCGCCCAGGCGTAGGCCCGACCCTCCCACACTTCGACCACCCCCGCACAGGCGATCGGTTCCTCTCCGTCGAGCGCAGTCCATGACTGGCCGTAGGGCATCGTCAGCGCCTCGGCGTGCTCGAGCTCGATCCGCTGGGCGTGCTGCGCCCGCATCCGGGCCAGGTGGACCGGGCGGAAGTCCTGCACGGTCAGCGGGATTGCCCTCTCCCCGGTTCATAGGGCGCGCGGACTTCGCGCTGCCCGCTCACGACGCTGCCGACGACAGCACTCGCGGCGCGGAATGGGGATCGCTCGCGGGCGACTTGCGCCTCGCCTCCAACGGACGACAGGGGCGAGCCGCCGCGGCGCCTGGCTGTACCGTGCGCGCCGAGCAGGGTTGCCGAGTGGGCGCCGAGCTGGGTCGTCACGTCAGTACGCCGCCACCTCGGCCCACTGAATGTCGATGGCAGCGGTCCATGTGCCGGTAGCCGGCACGGCAACCGAGCGCACGGACACCCCCTCGTTCTGCGCCAGGATCAGCGGGTATTCGCCGTCGCCGATTTCCGACTGCCAGAGGATCGTCCCAGCCGGGATGATCTGCCCGTTCAGGCTGGCCGTGATCGGCCCCGGCGCCGCGATGGCAGCGGCGGAGTAGGTGTCCAGCGTCTTGGTGCCCGCGCCGAGCGCAGCCGTCGTGGCGATGCGCATGTCTCCAGACGCCATCAGAGATGACGCCATCGCGGTGCGCTTCTTGAGCAGCGCCGCTGGCGTGATGGCCGTGCCGCCCGTACCCGCCACCGTCCAGCCCGTCGAGCGGATCAGATCTACCTGAACCGGCTCGCCGGCTGCGAAGAAGGTCGTGCTGACGCAGGCCGAAATCTTGATCTTGCGGATTGCCGCGTAGCGCGTCGAATCAGCCCACCGGAACTGGAAGATTTCCGAGTTCGCCCCGAGCGCCGCAGGCAGGATGCCGGTGAAGCCGGAATAGTGATAGTGCCCGAGACCCGATGCGTCGATGGGCCGGTTTTCGCTGCGCAGCGCGCGGTGCTCGGTTCCGACTTCGGCGACGGTCGAGCCGTTGCCCATGATTTGCAGTGCCATGTCGTGCTCCCTATTGCGTGTACATCCAACCCACTGACCACTGACCACGGATCAGCGTGCCTTTCCCTCCCCGGTTTGGGAGGTTTTTCCGCGCCGCCTGCCCTGGGCCAGGAACGCCACCCGTACCAGATGACCGCCCGAGAAGCGCCCATGAGGGGATATCTGGCTCAACGGCATCCGAGGTGTTCAGCGCGTGCAGCGTAAACCCGACCCCGGCCGTCACGTCCGAGGCGAAGACCTTGATCGTTTCGACGAGGTGCTCGTCTGCGGAGTGATCTGCGGTTGCCTCGGGCTTGATCCAGCAGTAGACGAGCGAGCCGGAGAGAATCGCGGCCTGCCCCGTTACCGCAATGGTCGCGTGCGACGCCCCGCCGCTACCGAAGTCGATGATCGAAGTCCCCGATCCGAGAATGGTCCCGCCGCCGTCCACCCCATCGGCTCCGGTGGCGCCTACCCCCTTGCGAGAGCCTGTAGCGTCGAGCACGTACCAGCCGTGCGCGTCCTCGTAGTGCAGACTCTCATCCGTTGCGAGCGATGCAGTGGGCAGCGGATAGTTCGTCCCTGACACGTCCTTCTGCACGCTGACCGCCTGCGCCCCGCCCGTGGCCTTGACGGACAGAGAAGTGACGACGCGGTAGATGCTCGCGCCCGGAGCAGAAACGATGGTCGTCGTCGTGGCAGAGGAAATCGAGCCCTGCGCACTCCCCGGCGTGGCGACGGTCGATGCTCCAGACTTGTCGATGTCAGTCCACGAAACGGAGTAGACGACCGCAGTCGCGGCAGCGGTGACAAGCTCGAGCGCGTGGGTCGTGGCGGTCAGGTTCACAGCAGAGCCTCTATCGCCAGGATGTCGTCCAAATTGCCCCCGCCACCACCGCCAGAGGCTGCGATGGTCAGCGTATTGGCCGGGTCGTTGTAGGTCAGCGTGATGTTCGCTCCGGCCACCAGCAGCGCGGCCACGCGGTCGTCCACTAGCTCCGGCAAGTCAGCCGCAGTCACGTAGCCGGACGCCATCGCCAACCGAAGCGCAGTGAGCACCTCGATGTCGGTCTCGTTCTGCTTGGTCCGGGCGGCAAGCTCAGTCGCGGCGGAAGTCATCTGCCCTCCGAGACCACGCCCTGCGGCATGATGGCGATGATCTTGAGCGGCATCGGCCGGTCCTTCTTGACAAGCAGGCTCGATTGCGTCGAGTAGTCCGCGTCCCACTCCACGGGAAGATCGCCCGTGAAGGCCGGGGGCGCCTCGCCCATCGGTACGGACGGCGTGCGGTAGCGCATTTCCTCGAGGTGGTCTTCGTCAGGGCCAGCCACGCCCCCCAGCGAGTCCAGCACGCGCACGGTGCAGAAGTGAATCCGCTGCACCTTGCCCTGCGCCGTGCCGTTGCCAGAGCCGCCCTCCATGTTCATCGTCTCAAGGAAAGCCTCTGACGGCAGGCCGACCTGAACCACCGAGCCGGCGAGTTGCAGCTCGATCTCGCCGCCTGAGACTGTCCGGTTCGGATGCCTGGCTCCATCGCGCAGAACCCAGACTTCCTCGCCTTCGAGGTAGTCAAGCCCGGTGATCGTCGTCGTCGCCGCGCCATCGTAGGTCGCGGCCATGTCCGAGTAGCACCAGTCTTCCTGCACGTCTGTTTCGTCGGCGAGGTAGGCGATGTAACGCTTTGTTGTACCGTCGATGGTGTACCTGGCGATGATCCACAAGTCATCGCGCCCGCCATTCGGCGCGGGGATGCACTCGACGCACTCGACCACCGCCCCCGTCATCGGATGTTGGTGCCACGCGACGACATCCTGCGCGCGGTCGAAGGTCAGCCCGACGAGCTGGCCGTCCGTGCGGCAGGCCCAGGCGATGCTGTAGGGCTCCTGCTGATAGGCCATGTCGATCAGGCCGTCCCCGGTGACGTGCTCGGCGTAGACGGTAACGTCGGGTGAGTCGAAGCCGTCGTCCTCGAACTTGAAGGTCATCGAGCGCACCTTGCGCCCGGCCTTCTGAACGAACAAGGTGTCATTGCCGACGCGCACCGGCTGTACGCGGTTGCTGCCGTAGGTGCTCTGCCGGCCGGTCTCGCAGTTGGCTGGGCCGAACGGGTCGGAGATGGTCGCCTCCTTGATGGCCCACTCATCCCCAAGGGTACCGACGAGCAGCACCTTGCCGGGGGACAGCCAGCGAATCGAGTTCGCCCGGTCGCTGGCGATGGTGCGCTCGAAGCCCGCGTCCGCCGTGATCTCGCCGTCGATCTCATAGGCGAAGTTGTTGAAGTCGGAAGAGACAGAGAACCACAGCGAGGCGTCCCGCGTCCACACCGAGCGCTCGCGGAAGAACGTGACGCAGGACGGGTAGCCGTCAGTCGCGTTCCATGCCTGCAGCGCCCATCGGGTAGAGGCATTTCCAGCCCCGACCGCGTTGGCAGGGATGCGAGAGATGACCGTCACGGAGACTTGCGTCGCCGAGGTGTACCCGGTGATTAGCGCCCACCCGTAGCCGGGGTCCAGGAATTGCCACTGCACGCCCGCATCGCCATCGTAGACGGCCCCGGACGAGTGGACGGGCTTGATGCTCCCAGTAGTGGCAGAGTTCAGCGCCTCGTAGTTCTTGCCGTTGCTCCGGCGGACATTGGTGACGACAACGGCCTTGCCGGCTTCCCACATGGTCGTCGATCGCACGTCCTTCTCGGCCAGGTAGACGTACTCCCCGACCATGCCGGAGGTGAACACGTTCGCGCTGGCCGTGAGCGTTGTCGATCCGGTCGCGGCGCCCGCGTAGATCGTCGTCGCGGTCGAGTTCAGTTCCTCGAACGGCGGCGGGTTGAAGTCGATCTCGGTCAACACCCAATCCGTGCCGCCGTAGCGCGTGAGCGTCATCGGCGGGTAGTCAGGGTGTGCCAGGCGCACCACGTCGCCGGTCTGAACGTAGCGCAGCGCCAGCGTGCCGTCGTCGTTCGTCAGGTCGGCCACCGCGTAGGGCGTGGGAATCTCGTAGACGGTCCCGGTCAGCGCGTACCAGTACGTCGCATTCGGCGGCGCGTTGCCCGTTGTGTTGGCGATGCAGTAGTAGTTCGTCCCGGCGTTCGAGACCAGATCGCCGGGCGTGTAGGCGGTCGCCCCGCTATAGGCTGCGACGCCGCTAACCTGTACCTGGCCTCGGTTCGTGTAGAAGCGGATGTACTGGTCGCCGAACTCCAACTGATAGGAGTCTTCGACGCTGAACTCGAAGCGGATCATCCACGTCTGGTCGGCAGAGTCCTTCACCTCGCCGACGTACTTGAAGCCGGTGCGCGTGGTTGCAGGCCCCTGGATCGTCGGCAGGAAGTTCTCCATGCGCGCGCAGCCGTTAGCGTACTTCGCAACGTCCGGGCGCCCAGCGATCAGCGGCGAGAGTTCGCCGCCGTTGAAGCTCGTGAAGATCGGTGCCGTGCGCATCGATCAGTACCCGTCAGAGATGAGCGCGCGCTCCCAACTGGTCGGCGGGTTCTTGCGCGGCGGTTGCTCGATCGCGTTGAGCCTGCGAGCCTCGCGGATCGACCGCCGATACTCTCCCCACAGCGCCTCTTTCTTGCTCGCCGATTGGGTCAGTTCCTCGCACACTTCGGCGGCGAGCCTGCAGGCGAACGACTCGACGAACATGGCATTGAACAGGCCGGTGTTCGTCACGCGGTAGACGTACCGAACATTCAGCGGCGAACCCTGATCGGTCAGGACTGCAATGCCGCCGTTCGAGTCCGTCTCGATGGAGAACAGTGCTCCGGTGTCGGAGTCGTAGAACGAGTAATCCTCTCCGACTTCGACCATCGCCAGGTAGTCGGTCGGCATCGGGTAGGCGTAGGCCCAACCGAATGCGGGCGCCGTGCTCGAGGCCGGAATCTGCGCGCGCTTGATGGCGAACGACCACGGATTCGCAGCCAGCTCGGCGTCGCGCTTGATCGTGAAGATGGCATTGAGAGCGCGCGCCTGCTTCGTGTCCTCGGACAACGATGCAATGCGCGCAGCGCCGACCTTGGTCAGCGCCTGATTGCAAATGGCGACTTCGGATGCCATCAGAATTTGACCTCGAGGTGCACGCGGCGGCGTTCGGTGGGGTCGGTCATGGTCGCATCAAACTTCGATCAACTCACCGTTCGCCATC
>OFRM01000620.1_pt1 | contig 14139 bp, 9 predicted proteins | sample 1543101 | NCBI WGS metagenome assembly OFRM01 (sample SAMN07774223, study PRJEB24372) | wastewater metagenome | isolation source: Exp Tend VB 0WW | collected 2016-02
GCGGGGTACACGCATGACATCTGGTTCTCATCATTCATTGACGGCGGCGCAAGAGGCGTTTGATACCGGTCCTCTGTCTTGGGTTATGCCTGAAATTCGTGAAGCGATTTCACGTGCCGACCGTTTATTGCTAGATGCGCCTGAGCAGGTTGCTGAGACCCAATCGACCACATTATTGCACGCCAAAAGTTATTTGCATCAGGCGCATGGTGCCTTGCAAATCGTTGATATTGATGGCGTGTCAATCATCACCGAAACAATCGAAGATCTGATCGAGCGTTTGCAGAACCAACAGTTGGCGCTGACACCTGCTTGTGCAAGTACCATTTCCGACGCCTTGAATGCGGTATTGCGTTATCTGGAAGACTTATTATCGGGTGCCGCACATCAGCCGGTACGTTTATTTCCGTACTATCGGGGTTTGCTTGAATTGATTGGGGCAGATCGTATTCATCCGGCGGATTTATTTTTTCCCTCACTCTCGGTACAGGAAAAAATCCCGGAGCTCAGTATTAAGCCGCAAGTCGCACCGATCAGCTATGCCAAAGTCAGACAGCATTTTGAAAAATTATTGCTGACAGTATTGACCAGTAAAGATAATCAACAACGATTCCAAGCCCTGCATGCCATGCTGGAGCTGGTATCGGAAGTCGAGCAAGCGCAAACCAATGCTCAAGCGAAGGCATTTTGGTTGGTGATGCGTGCCTTTACCGACGCCGCTGCGCAGGGGCAAATCGATAATCAACAATATGTGAAACAAATTTTTGGGCGGATCAATTTACAGATCCGGCGTCTGGTTGATGGCATCACTAGTATTCCAGAGCGGCTTTTGCGTGATGCCCTATTTTTTATTGCGCAGGCGCCCGCGCCATCTGCTTTTGTGAGCCAGATCAAACGCGCTTATCAGCTGGATCATCAGGTGCCCGCTAACTACGAACAAAAAAGTTACGGACAAATTCCGCCCGCGAAATTACTGGCTGCGAAAGAGCAGCTTGGCAGTGCAAAAAACCTGTGGGGTCGGATTGCAAATGGCGATATTGCATTAGCCGAAAAATTTGCTCAAAAAATGAAAGATCTGGCAGAAACGGCGACAAATTTACAGGCGCCAGCACTGTTGAAGTTATTACGTGAATTAAGTGGTATCGCACTACATGCGACGGCCTTGGTAAATTCTGGTCATATCGGTTTGGAGTTTGCGTCTGGATTGCTTTTTGTAGAAAGTGCAATTGATCAAATCAACCATTTACCAGCCCATTTTTCAGAACGTGCGGATGAATTGACCGCTCGTTTGTTAGCGTTGGTCGCTGGCGAGGATGTCCAGTGCTTCGTCGCGCTGCCAGCTCAGGCCGGCCTTGGCGGCCAACTGGCCGAAGTTCAGGTTCAGGAACAAGCTCGTACGGATGCGGAACGCATCTTGCGCAGCTTGTGCCTCGAACAGAACGGCCATGACGAATAGCGTAGCTTTATCCATCTCTTCCTCCTCTGCGATTTAATCTCAGGTGCCCCGCCGTCGTCACGCGCTCGGCGGCGCCTGCCTCTACCAGCCGGTCCACGACGGCGCCTACGTCCTCCACGCCCAGACCGCGCCGGATGCTCTCTTGGCTCATCGTGGGCGCTCCCAGGCAGTCGATGCCCTTCTCCCCCAGCACGCCGCTGTTGAGCGCGGCGCTGGGGTCGATGCGCACGGTGCTGCCGCGCACCAGCGACAGACTGTGCGCCTTGCCGACCGGCACCAGACCACCAGCGCGCTTCACAGCCAGCGTCAGCGCGCTCTCGATGCGCTCAAGCTGGGCGCGGGCCTCTTCCTTGATGCGGTACACCTCGCCTAGCCGATCGGTGGGGATCTTGCCCGGCGGCAGCGCCAGCAGCCGCGCGATGGCGCCGCCCTGGGTGGGGCACGAGTCGAAGGCGGCGCACCCGTCGCAGGTGATGTTGCGCCGGATGATCGGCGTGCCGCGCGCCGTCTTCTGCACGCCGCGGACGAGGTTCGCCCACCACTGCCGCAGGTCGTCCGGGTGGATCTCCGCGTCCAGCACTTCGACCCCCGCGGCGTTCGCCGTCGTGAAGTAGCCGAGGCGGATCCGCGAGGGCGCCACCGGCGGCAGCTCCTCTGGCGCCAGCGTCACCGGGCGGCGCGGCGCCAACAGGTAGCGCCAGTAGAGCGCCGCCAGCAGCCGGAGCTGTCCAGAGGTCTCCGGCGCGGGCAGGCCGCCGTGCGCCTGGCCCCAGCCGGTCTTGAGGTCGCCGACGCTGAGCACGTCCGCCACGTAGTCGGCGGCGTCGAAGGTGCCGCACAGCCACAGCGGCCCGGTCGGCGCGTAGGCGCGATCCAGGTTGGTGCCGAAGTAGGTGGTCTGCCCGGTCTCCGCGCACGCCCCCAGCGCGCCCTCGTAGCGCGGCTCGCGTCCGTACCAGCGCAGGACGCTGGCCGGGAGCCCGCCGGGGCGTAGGATGCGCGCGTGCGCTTCGGTGCCCGCCGTGGCCGCCGCGCTCTCGCTGTAGACCTTCGGCAGCGTCGCCGACGCCGGGCAGAGCAGGAAGCGATCCACGGCGCTCGCCGTCAGGAAAGGCGCGTAGCTCATCGCACACACCGGACCCACGCCCAGCAGAGCGCGGCCACCGCCAAGAGCTGCTTGAGCATGTCGATTTCTTGCCCACAGATCACGCCACCATGCGCGAGCATCGTTCCCTCCTATCGTCGCTGAGACGCTACAGAGAGATCATGCCTCAGCATGGGCGGAAGGTCAAGGCGATCGATCGGTTGGTGGATGTCAGGCAGGCGGGGAAGATGCGGCGGGCTAGGCGGCGTAGATCGTGTTGAGCAGGAAGGCTTCCAGCTCCTCGCTTTTGTCGGTCGCCTCGTACTTCTCGACGAGGCTGGTCAGGGTCTCCTGCGCCTGCGTCACCTCGTCGGCGGTGGGCACCAGCCCGGCGATGGTCGCCGCGGGGTCGATGACTGGCGCGGGCGCGGCATGGTCGCTGTCCACCCAGGCGTCGATCGCGGTGGTCATCAGCGCCCGCTGGAACTCCTCGGCGGACACGCGGCGCTGCACCGGCTCCGCGCGCACCGGCTCCAGCCGCACCTGCTGGACGGGCGGCACCTCGGCGGGGGACTCGACGGGCGGTTCGTCCGCGGCCTCGTTGGGCTCGTCGGCGTCGGTATCGTCGGCGTTGGCGGACACGTCACCGAGGATCTGGCGCAGCACCGGGAAGTCGCGTAGCGCACCGGCGCGGCCCGCGAAGTAGGCGAGGACGGCGCCGCCGATCAGCGCCTCAGCCTGCGCCTGGGAGCGGCGGTCGATCTCGCTCTGCGTGAGGCCGGAGACGCCGGGGTCGGGCAGCGTCTGCGCCAGCTCGTCGGCGCGCTCCGCCCACGCCAGCACCTGCGCGTCGGTCCAGCGCGTCGGCGCCTGCGGCTTGAGCGGCGCCGCCACCGGCACGGGGAGCGCGGGGGCGCCGGACGCGGGGCGCGTGGTCTGCGGCGCGGCACCGGAGACCGGGCGGCTAGTGGCCGTAGGCGCGCTCTGGGCCGCGCTGGAGGCCGCCGGAGCGCTGGCGGGGGCGCTGGGAGCCGGGGCGGTCTTCGTGGGCTCCTGCGGGTTCTGGGCGGCCTTCTCCGGCTTGGACTTAGGGGCGGCCTGCTCCTCTTCGACGGTCTTGCCGTCCTCGCCCTCCAGCTCCGCGAGCTGCTTGAGCGTGAGTGAGGCGCCCGCCAGCGCCTGCTCTTTGGCCTTCAGCGCGACGCGGAAGGCCCGGTCGCCGCTGATGTCCTTCAGCTTGCCCTCCGCGTCGGTGAACTCCTCGACGAGGCAGCGCAGCACGTAGCCCTGCTGCTTGGGCGTGAGCACCGCGCGCTCGCCGCCCTTGGGGTGGTTGACGAACGCCTGGTCACGCTTGCCGGAGTTGCCCTTGATCGCGACCTTCAGGGAGAGCTGGCCGCTGTCCAGCAGCGCCCGCACCTCTGGGATCAGGTCGCTCACCAGCGAGTAGTCGCGGATCGTGTCGCCGCCCCCGGCGCTGCCCAGCAGCAGGACGCCGATGCGGTCGAAGGTCAGGAGCGGGCTGCCGTCGGCCTTCAGCTTGGAGCGCAGCCGCTGGATCTGGGCGGCGCGCATGCTCGGCGGCGTCTTGACCTTCCCCTCGTTCCGGGCGATGGACCGCGCCATCACCTCCGGGTCCGCCAGGTTGACGTTGACGCCGAAGACGCTGGCGGACAGCAGGAACGGGATCGGCTGCAGGTCCGGCGTGAACCAGCCGCTGTACTCCTCGTCGGGGTTGCCGATCAGGTCCAGGACCAGCGGCTCGCTGAGCCACGCGCTCTCCTCGCTGTCCTTGCCCTCGGCGCTCGCCAGCCAGCCGAGGATCGCGTTGCGGAACTTGACCATCCGCCCCTGCGGCTTCCCGCTCCGCAGCGGCGCCCCGAAGGTGTCGGCGATCCACTTCAGGCGCTGGCCCGCGGTCTCGGCGCAGCGGCGGCGCTGGCGCCCACCCTCGATGACAGCCGCGTAGCAGGTGCCATCGATGCGCAGGTCGTCGCGCGCGGGTCCGCCGTTCGGGCCGCCTGGCAGCGCCTGCACGTAGAGCGAGATCGCCTCGCCGGTCTGCGTGCGGCAGCGCACGCCCTTCTCCGACGGATGCAGACACAGGCGCGTGTTGCCGCGCGCCAGCAGGCCCGACAGGATGCCTTCGTGGTCGCTGTTCCAGGGGATCCCCTGGCGCAGGTCATCCGCGCCCGTGCCAGCGAAGACCTTGCCGTTCAAGCTGTCGCTGTCGCCAGCGACGGTAAGCTGCTCGACGGAGAAGAGGGGCTGATCGCGCACGGCGATCGCCGCGGGGTGCAGCTTCGGCGGTGGTGCCTTGACGGGTGCGGCGGTGGCGGGAGAGACTTGCTCGCTCATGGTGCTCCTTTGCTTGTGCAGCAAGTATGAGCCCGGCAAGCGGCAGGTGTCAAGCGAAGCGATCGATCGGTTGCGGCGATCGATCGCTTCTGGCTACGTGGCAGGTGTGAAGCGAGCGCACGTCTCGCCGTGTCGCTTACACGCACTGCAAGACATGAATGCGTGCACGGCTAATGTGTGCCCGCATGTGCATCCGTGGTCGGCGTAGCACTTGACACTACCTCGGCAGGCGAGGCAGTGCGCGGCGCTCGTCCAGGGCGTGCTGAGCGGCGCGTGGGCGCGCACGACGGAGATGAAAGCCTTCATCGGCGGCTTGTCCGTCGCCCGCCCTGGGATGTGGTAGGCGACGCGCTTGCGGTCGTCACAGGGGGAATGGTCGCAGCACGCCGCGCAATGCTGCCCGATCACCGACCCTAGGTGCCCCGGCCCCATGTCGCAACCGATGTCATGAAGCACCGTCTCGTGCTGACAGTGGTCGCACACTCCCAAAAAGATCGGGTAGCGGCCCTGCTCTCCCAGCGTCGCCAGCACCTCCGCAAGGCGCTCATCCGGCGTCGCGCCGACGCGCGACCCACCACGCACCGGCGAGACGGGCGTCTCCCACCAGCGCCGCGCCTCGTCGCTCATGTCGTCCCAAGCGTAGGCGTCAGCGGGCATCGCCGGACCCCCGCAGCTTACCCCGCGCCTGGCGGTCCTGCAGCCTCTGAAACATAGCCTCAGCGACTTGATCCGGCTGCGCGCCCCACTCAGCACACGCCTGCAGCCAGTGCCACAGCACGTCGCCCAGCTCGGCGTAGAGCGCCTCCATCAGCGCCGATGACTCTCCGTCGCGCAGCACCTTGCTCGCCTTGCCCGCCACCTCGCCCGCCTCACCAGCGAGTGCGAGCGCCGTGTAGTAGCGCGCGTCGCTATCCCCCGTCCCGGCCCCTGGATAGACCGCCGTCGCCGCCGCCCGCGCCTGCATCACCGCCAGCGGCCTCGGCAGACCCTCAGCGGAGCGCTGGCGCGGCGGCACACCCTCCAGGGCCACCTCGTAGCGCCCGCGCACCTCTCGCGGCGTGCTGACGCGGATGAACAGCAACGTGGTGATGCCGAGGGCGCTCAGGCTGTCGTGCTGCACCGGCACCAGTTGGTGCGCGCCCACCTCGGTAGGGATGAGGTGATCCTTGATGCTGCGGTAGTTCTCCCACCAGTCGGTGTGCTCGTCCTTGAACAGGCCCAGCGTCGCGTTGACCACGCTCACGCCGTTGCGGGTCAGGGTCGTGCTGATCTTCATCAGCGGCAGCTTGACGCCGTGGATAATGATGAAGTCGCCGGGCGGCGTCGCCGTGTCGCCGCTGGGCTTCGCGGTCTCGGCGCTGCTGTGCGTGCTGTCCTGCGTGGCCGTCGTCGCGCTCTCCTGCGGCCACGTCGCCGCCGAGGGCGACACCGACGACGGCGCGTCAATCGGCGTTGTGGTCGCGGAGCTGGACACGCTGGGCGTTGGCGCGGTCTCCTCCCACCAGCCGAACGCGCTCTCCAGCCGCGGGCGCGGCGGCGGCACATTCGTCCCCAACGGCATGACCGGGCGCACGTCGTCGAAGTAGATCGTGCGCGTCGCCGCCTTGCTGTGGTCCTCGTCGCAACCGACGCCGTGGCCGATGTGCAGCACCGCGGGAGCGCTGCGCGCCGAAGCGAGGCAGGGATCCTTGCGGCAGGCGATCTGCGGAGTGGTGCGGCTGGTCTCCGGCTCCGCGGGCAGCAGCTTGGCCGCGTCGTTGGCGCAGGCGCCGCCCAGCGACCACAGCGCTGGCGTGGACGACAGGAGCGGGCGCCGTGGGCTACGCGCGGACGGCGGCACGTTGGCGAGGTGCTCTGTGCTCAGATACACCTCGTCCGGCGAGGCGCAGAGACTCGCCGTGTCCGCCGGGTGCGCGGCGCCGACGATGCCCAGCCAGCTCGCGATCGCGGGCGCCAGCGCCAGCACCGCATCATCGCGCAGCACCACGGCGTTGCCGGAGATGTCGCGCCAGTCGTACTGCTCGACGCTGGCCGTCGGTAGCGCGAGGTGCTCGTGCGGCCAGGCGATGTCCTGCAGCGCGTGGATCTGCACGCCCGGCGTCGCCGCCAGCGACATCAGGTGCCGCCACTCGACGAGCGTCCCCGACGGGATGTTGTCCAGCACCAGCAGCGCCGGGTAGCGCTCGCGTTGCTTGTAGCCGCTCAGGAGCTTGGTGGCGTCGTCCAGGCTCGACGCCGTGACCCATCCACAGCCCCCCAGCGAGACGCACAGCGCGCGAAAGAACACGCGCTTCGTGGCGTTGATACCGCGGTGTAGGTACACCACGTTCTTGGAGGTCTGCTGCGCGGTGGGCGTCAGCAGGCCCTGCAGGACCGTGAACAGGCGCGAGGGCGCCGCCGGGTCGTGGGAGGCCAGCTCAGCCTCTAGGATCGCGTCTACGTCTTGGGTGGTGATGGTGTTCATGGCGTCTCCGTTGGCAGCAGGCGGCATCCGTGAGCGCCCCAAAAGCTGTCGCTGGTCAGGTGCTGCAGGTGCGTGGTGACGGCGGTGCGCAGGTAGCCCCGCGTCAGCGCGTCGGTGGCGGGGGCGCGGTCCTGGATCAGGTTGAGGCGCTGCCGCGACAGGCCCAGCGACCGCGCATAGTCGCCAGTCGCGAGGCCCGACAGGAAGCGCACCAGCACCAGCGGCGGCTTGTAGGTGGTCAGGTACTCAGCAAAGGCGCGGGCCAGCCCCTGCACCTGCTCGACGGTGACGGTCCAGTGCGCCTCTGGCTTGTTGCCGGTCAGGTAGCACCACGTCGCCCACGACCGCCAGCCGGGCAGCGGCACGTCGCTCACCGGCGGCGACTTCGCGGCAATGTCGCACAAGCCCCACAGCAAGGCGCTCTGCGCCGCCTGCTGATCACCGTTGGCGAGGATGACGAAGCCATCGTCGCCGATGCAATCGTGCCGCAGGCGGCTCAGCGCCACCGGCGGCACGTTCAGCTCTGCGGCGAGGTGCGCGCCGACGATCCCGCTCATAGTCAACACCTCCAGCACCACGTCAAGCGGCGCACGGCCCGTCGGCGTCAGTACGACGGTGGTCTTCCGCCGGGTCTTGCGAGGCGGCTCCATCCCCAAGTGCAGGTTGCATGGCGTCGCCGGGCCGGGCATGTCGATGTCGCCCGGTATAGCGCGCTGCAAGTTGGCCGTCGTCAGCGGCCCGCCCGGCCCGTCGTTGCGCCACACCGTCGAGTCGGCGGGCGGATTGTGGGAGAAAGTGTCAGAAGCACAGGTCTTCGGTGTCGTCTCCGTCGTCTCGCTCGTCATAGGCACGAGCGGGGACGATTCCGGCGGGCTCGACGGCGGGATCTCCGTCAAGGTCGGTGTCGGTGGTGGTTGCGGGGTCATCTTCGGTCCTCGGCTTGGGTGTCGGCACAGGCCGCTCGCGGTCGAAGGTGAACGCGATCTCGTCGGCGCTGCCATCTGTTGACAGATCCTCGCATAGCTGACGGTAATCTGTCAATAGCGCATGCGCCTCATCGCCCCGCGCCCACGGGCCGGGCGGCATGCCAAGCTGCGCCAGGCGTAGCTGCAGCGTCTGTAGCGAGGCGGTGAGCTGAGCGTGCTGCGCGTCCAGGTCGCGGAGCCGCGCCGCGAGGAAGAAGAACACCCCCGGCTGCAGGTCCAGCCACAGGACTTCGCCGGTCGGCGCCCGCAGAAGCACGCGCGCCTGCAGGTTGGCGCTCGACAGCACCACCTGAAAGCCGCGCCACTCACCGACGACAAACTCTTCGCTGACGTGCAGGTTGCGCAGGCGGTGCAGCAGGCCCTGTCCGATGCCGACAAGGCGGCCCCCGGCGGTCCCTTCCTCGGTGATCTCCTGCCACTCGTCCGGCTTGCCGTAGCCGAACTGCGCGATCGCCAACGACTTCGCCCCGGCGCGCTGCGCCCCAGCCTCCTTCGCGCTGACGGTGCTCGCGGTCGTGACTTGCCAGTCCTCCTTGCCCGACTCGCCCTGCACCGTCCCCAGCGGGTAGATCCCAGACAGCGGCTGCGCCAGCCGCGCGCGGAACGTGCCGCCGCCGGGGTGCGCCGCGACGTGCGCCTGCAGAGCCGCTGCGCGCACCAGCGCCGCCTCGGTCGCGGCGATGTCGCGCGGCAAGCTGGCGATCTCCCACTCGCGACGCCGGTCTTCCTGCTGACGCTGGCGCCACTCGCGCGTCAGCGTCTCCAGTTGCAGCTCAAGCTCAACCTTGCGCAGCACCCGGTCATCGCCCAGGCTGATCGCCTTCGCCACGCTGGCGCTGATGGCAGTCTCGCCCACGTCGTCGGCGCTCTCACCCTCGTAAGATCCGTCGCCGATCTGGTCCACGATGCGCGCCTTCAGCTCGACGATCTGCCAGAGCACCGTGTCGTAGCTGCCGACGGTGGGATAGGAGACGATGTAGACCGCGGTGAAGAAGTTGCCGGGCCGCTGCACGCGCCCGTCAGCTTGCTTGAGCCAGTCGGGCCGCCACGGCACCGTGACGTGGTGCGCCGCGAGCGCCAGCGCCTGCACGTTGACGCCGGTCCCCATCTTCTGCGTGCTGCCGATAAGGACGCGGATCCGCCCTGCGTTCGCCGCCTGAAAAAGCACGCTGCGCTCCGCGTCGCTGGTGGCGTCGTGGATGAAGGCGATCTCGCGCCGCAGCACGCCCGCCGCCACCAACCGGTCGGCGATGACGCCGTACAAGCCTAGCGCCTCCCAGCGTTCCGCCGGTGGCGCCGCGCGCAGCGCCATGTCACCAGACGGACGCTTCGGCGTAAACAGGTCGCAGAAGACGAGCTGCACGCCCTGGTGCGCGTCGTAGGTGTGGTAGAGGTGCCACACCTCTTCGACCAGCGCGTCAATCTTCGTCCGCCGATCGATCGCCCCGATCGTCCCTGGGAACAGGCCCTCTGGCGGCCCGTTGTAGAGGCTGGCGAGGCGCCCATGGTGCGTGACGAGGAGCATGTTGTCTTCGCTGGGCTCGACTTCGCGGTTGACGATGCGCTCGGCGCGCTCCGCCAGCGCGACGGTGTACGCCCGCAGGTCCGGGCTGCCGATCGTCGGCACGACGCGCATGCGCCCGCCGATGATGCCTGGCCGCGGAGGCAGCGCCGACGCTGGCACGCGATCCCAGGTGCAGGACAGCAGCCCAAGGATCTGCTGGACGTTGCGGAAGCGGAGCCGCGTGCGCGTGCGAAAGCGCCCGACGCTATCCAGCTCCGGCCACTGGTACTGCTCGGTGAACACCGACGCCCATGAGTCGAAGTGCCACAGATTCTTGCGCAGCAGCAGATTCGGCTGCAGGAGTTTCATCATCACCCACAGCTCGACGAGGCTGTTGGTGATAGGCGTGCCGGTCATGCCGACGACTTTGCCGCGCGTGCCGCCGCTGACGCCTGGGAATAGCTGAGGCGCTAGTAGCCAGTGCATCTTGATACACCCGTCGAGCGCCCGCTGGCTCTCGGCGCTGGACACCCCGCTGACGCCCTCCATCTTCGACGAGCCGACTCCAAGGTTCTTGAAAAAATGAAATTCGTCGCACACTAGCAGGTCACAACCTACAGCGCCCCACCCTAATACGTGACCTTGGCGTCTGGTGATCGTGTCCCACTTGTCGCGCTGGGCGACGCGTGCCTTCTCGATGACCTTCTGCCGCGCCCGGAAGTTGCGCTTCAGGTGCTTCACCATGTCGTGCGAGGCACCCTCTTCGATGTCGTCTTGCGCCTCCTTCAGCTCGTCCAGCTCGCGCTGCAGGTAGGCTCCCAGGATCTCCGGCTCGACGGGGATCGCCAGGAAGCGCTCGTAGGTGGTGAGCAGGATCCGACCCTGCCCGGTCATCAGCCGCGAGAGCCCGTCGCTGTTGTCGCCGTCATCGACGATAAGCCAGTCCACATGGCCGGGGTAGAGCGCCATCCACGCCGCCGCCCACTGATCGCGGATGTGGTTCGGCACCACCACGATCGGTCGCCGCGAGAGCCCTAGCTGCAGGCGCTTCATCACACCTACAATTGCACACAGCGTCTTACCCGCTCCGACTTTGTGTGTCAATAGCGCGCTGTCGTCGGCGGTGTCCTTGTCCAGGATGCGCGCGATGGCGTCGCGCTGGTGCTTGTGCAGCGCGAGCGGCCTACCCTCGTAGGAGGCAACGAGGCCAGGGAACGTCAGGCCGGAGCCGTCGTAGCGACGCGGTGCGTGCCCGGCGAAGCGCTCGCGGAAAATCGTCGCCAGCGCGTCGCGGCGCACAGGGTCAGAAAGAATCCAGTCGGACCAGCGACGGCGGATCGCGTCGAGCTTGCCGCAAGCGGCGATGGTGGCGCGATGGTTGCGCACCTTGCCGCCCGCTTCGGTCTCGTCATAGGCGATCGGCGACGACAGCGCCATGCCGTGCTCGATAAGCTCGACGGCGGTGAAGTACGGTGTGCCGTAGGTGTCGGTGTTGTCCACGCTGGCGTGGATCTCGACGGGCCGGATCTTGACCAGCCACTGCGCCGTCGGAATGCTGTAGTCCAGCGTGATCGCCCCCTCGCGCGCCGGTGTCGCGCCCCACGTCGGGAACAGAACGCGAAAGAAGGCGAGGTACACCGACGCTGGCACCCAGGAAGCGCCGAACGGGACCACGATGCTCTCTGGCGCCACCTCCGCGGGCAGCGCGCCCTTCAGCGCGGCGACGTGCTCCGCGTAAGCGTCGTCGATGAGCGCCCAGCTCTCCGCCTCGCGGATGCGCGCTGGCAGGTCGCCGGAGAGGTACGCCGCGCGCGTCAGCCAGCCGCCGCCCGGCCCCTGCTGGTAGAGGTGCCCACGCAGCGCCGCCGTCACGTCGCCGAGCGGCACGCCGCAGCGCGCCGCCACCGCTTCCGGTGAGAGGACATCACCAGAGTCGATGCATGCCGCCAGAGCGTCCAGCGGGTCCGTGGGAGCCGCCGCGACCTGCGCCTGAAGCACAGGCCCGTGCAGGACCGGGGCGGGGTGTCCGCTGGGCGTCTCCAGCGCCTGCAGCAGCGGGAGCGAGGGGTGTCGCCGCCAGCCGTGCAGCGGTCGGCCCTCAAGCGCCGCCTGGCGCAGCGGCCCCACCTCGGCGCGCAGGTGCCCGTAGTTGCGCAGAAGCCGCGCCCGCCAGCGCGACGCCTCCGCGTGCTCTCCCGCCGCCTCAGCCGCCAGAACGCGCCGCAGCGCCCCCAGGACGCGCGTAGCCTGATGCTCCGCCCCAGCGGCCCCCGGCGCGGGCGAAGGCGCCTCAGCGGGCCGCTGACGCGCGATCTGCGTGGTGTCTCGGTCTGCGGCGCCTGCGCCCTCCGCGGGCAGGACCGGCGGCTGCAGCATGAGCCCTTCGGGCAGCCGCAGCAGCGCGGCGCGCACCGCGTAGGCGCGCGTCTCTGGCCCCCTGTCGGTGTCCGTCACCGTCAGCGTGCCGAAGCGCCCGTCTCGCTCGTACTCGCCGATGACGAGCGATGGGTCCTCCAGGAAGACCTTGTTGGTGATCGCCCCCTTCGCCCCGGCCACCGCGACGGCGCTGCCGCGCATGCCAGCGCCGCTGCCCGGTAGTGGCCCGGTCTCGGTCCAAGGCAGGCGGCGGCCCGGCTGCGGCGCCCCCAGCTTGCGGAAGACCAGCAGGTCGGAGGCGACACCCGCGCCGCGGTCGGAGAAGACCTGCACCGGCAGACGCACCGCGAGAAGCAGATCGGCCTCGCCGCACAGGTGCTGCCGCACGGTGGGCGCTCCGCGGTCCAGCGAGCCTGTACCCGTGATGAGGATGGCGACGCCGCCCGGCTTCAGCGCCTCGATGGCGCGGACGAGGAAGTAGTCATGCGTCGTGCGCCGCAGCCGCTTCGGCACGCGCGGGTCGTAGATCCCCACGTCGCTGAAAGGCACGTTGCCGATGACCAGATCGAACACGGACGGCAGCGCCAGCGACTCCAGCGGCGCCTGGTGAATCGTCGCCCGCGGCAGCGCCGCCTGGGCGACTGCCGCCGCCAGTGGGTCAATCTCCGCGGCGCATAGCGCGTCCTCTGGCACGCATGGCGGGCGCAGCGCGAGGAAGAGGCCCGACCCGCACGACGGCTCCAGCACCAGCGGCGCCCGCGTCATCGAGCCCACGCCGAGCCGCAGCGCTGCGCGCCACATCTCCGCGACGAGCCACCGGGGCGTGTAGTACGCCGTCAGCGACGAGCGCTTCAGCGCGTCCAGCTCCGTCGCCGACAGGTTCAGCTCCGCCAGCTTCGGCGTGGGTCGGTCGCCGATGTCGAGCGCCTGCCGCCGCACGTCGTACTCGCCCCACCCCACGTACCGGAGCAGCGCGGCCTGCTCCGCCGCGCCCGGCGCCCGGCGCCCAGCCGCCGCACCCGCGCCGCTCCCGGCGTTCTCGCCTGCCAGTGTCCTCGCCAGCTTGATCGCGGCCAGGTTGTCGGCGAAGCGCTCCGCGACCGTGCCTCCGCGGTCCTCTGGCGCCAGCGCCCCCGTAGCGTAGTCGTACAGCATCTGGCGATCTTATCAGTCTCCGTCGGAGAAAGCAATCCCAGCAGACGCCCTCTACAACCCAGCGCGGCACCTACGAAATAAGCTATTGACAGGTTATCAGCGATCGCCTAGCCTGTACTGGTCAACAACGCAACGGAGCCCACAATGTACGGCGACAATCTGCCTCCCGGATGCACCTTGAACGACATCGAGCGCGCCGCTGGCGGTGACGAGGACGAGCACGCCCGCCCGCCCACCGACAGCCCCGGCATGGACCCAGAGACGTGGGATGACCGGGATGGCGTCGCCGCGGAGCGCTCCGCCAGCGTCGCGGCGATGAACGCGATGCGCTCCATGATGGGCCTCGCGCCGCTGCCGACGCCCTCGGCGTAATCGTAGGCGCAGCCCTCTCGCTACCTTAGCGCCTCCCTACCCTGACGGCATGGCTCAGGCTCCGAACCCCCCTCGTCCTCGTAAGAAGCGCGTACCCCCGAAGCCGCATCAGGTCGGCGACCTTGAGCTGAAGATCAAGGACGGCAAGGCACCGCCGCTGCGCCAGTGGGGCATGACGGCGGGCAGCGATCCTATCGCCGGTTGGAACACCGGTGATCTGGCGGCGGCGCTCTCAGCGCACACGCGGGGCAACTTCGGGCAGAGCGGGCGCCTCAGCGAGAACATGAGCAACCACCCCACGATCCGACACTGCCTGGACGTGCGGGCGCAGGTCTTCACCACCTGCCCGCTGATGGTGACGGCGGCGCGGCGTTCACCAGAGGC
>OFRM01000621.1_pt1 | contig 14139 bp, 12 predicted proteins | sample 1543101 | NCBI WGS metagenome assembly OFRM01 (sample SAMN07774223, study PRJEB24372) | wastewater metagenome | isolation source: Exp Tend VB 0WW | collected 2016-02
ACAAAATAAACGCTGACTCGCATTCTTTTTTATAAGTACTGTGATGAATTTTCTTTCCGTCTAATCTCATCGCGTGTCTTTCATCGCCTATTTTTTGAAAACAGACCGCTAAGTTTGTTGCTAACTACTTGCAAACTTAAGTGATTAACTAAGCACAAATTACTTTTTGACTCGTCGCAACTCATCCAAAATAAATAATATTGCACCTAAAGTGATCGCACTATCGGCAATATTAAATGCAGGAAAATGGTACAGCTCTTTGTAATGAAAATCGAGGAAGTCGATGACGTGGCCATACGCAATACGGTCAATCACATTCCCCAGCGCTCCGCCAAGAATTAGCGCCAAAGACCAACAAAATAAACGCTGACTCGCATTCTTTTTTATGAGCACTGTAATGACAATGGAAGCAATCACGCCAATTGCCGTGAACAGATAGCGCTGCCAACCGGATGCAGTGTCAAGAAAACTAAACGCTGCGCCCCTGTTGTACGCCAGAACCAAATTAAAAAACGACGTGTAGGCTTGAGATTCACCTTCCACAAACATTTTCGCGATGGTTATCTTGCTGACTTGGTCGAGCAATATCACGATAGCCGCGATACCAAGCCAAGGTGCGAGCGATTTTGAGCCGCTGCTTGAGACTGTATTAAAAGAAGATCGTTTTTTAGTTGCCATTAGTTTTAAAAATCAAATAATTGGTTATGAAGTTGTTCGCGCAGGTTGCTTGAATCACTTGCGCGCTTAAACATTAACTGCTCTAGGCGAATCGCCGTGCTTCCCCTTTACCAAACAAATTACTCACACAACGCCCACACAAAGTTGGATGCTCTTGATTAGCGCCAACATCTGCACGGTAATGCCAGCATCGTTCGCACTTTTGGTAAGTCGATGGTGTTACGATCACTGCCTCGTCTTCATTGGCAGCGATCTGCACAACTTGCGCTGCTGAAGTGATTAACGCGAATTTCAAGTCATCCTGCAAACTCGCAAGGGCTTCAAACTTGATGCCATTTGCTTTGATTAATACCTCGGCTTGCAATGATGAACCGATACCTCCCGCGACGCGTACTTCTTCTAACTGTTTTGTCACATCTGTGCGAATTTCACGTAACAGCGTATATTTTTCAAGCAAAGTCGCCGCATCATCAATTTCTGGCAACGCATAGTACAACTGCGTGAAGATAGTTTCATCGCTTGCTGCAAATGCTTCGGCACTAGAAAAAACTTCCCATGCCTCTTCTGCTGTAAAGGAGAGTGTCGGTGCCATCAGGCGCAACAAACTTTGCGTGATATGCCATAGCGCAGTTTGCGCTGATCGACGCGCAAAAGAATTCGTACCGCTGGTGTACAGGCGATCTTTCAAAATATCGAGATAAAAACCACCTAAATCTTCCGAGCAAAATGATTGCAATTTCGCGATGACAGGATGAAATTCAAACACTTGGTAGTGGTTCAAAATGTCACTTTGCAATTGCGCCATATTGGCGATTGCATAGCGATCAATTTCAAACAAATCCTTAATCTCAACGGCATCTTTCATCACGTCAAAATCAGAAGTGTTGGCCAATAAAAAGCGCAAAGTGTTGCGAATACGTCGATAAGACTCGGTCACGCGTTTTAGGATCTCGTCAGAGATTGACAATTCGCCCGAATAATCGGTCGACGCAACCCATAGACGCAAAATATCTGCACCCAAAGAATACGAGATTTTTTGTGGCGCCATCGTATTGCCCAGCGACTTGGACATTTTTTTGCCATCGCCATCAACTGTAAAACCATGCGTGAGCAAAGCTTTGTACGGCGCGCGACCGTCAAGCATCGCTGCAGTCAATAGGGACGAGTGGAACCAACCGCGATGTTGGTCTGAACCCTCCATGTACAGATCGGCAGGGAAGTGTGACTGTTGGGCGTGTGAGCCGCGTAAAACTGTTTGATGTGTAACGCCTGAATCGAACCACACGTCAAGAGTGTCGCGGTTCTTTTCGTACATCGTCGCGTCGCCACCGAGAAGGTCGGCAGGTTCAATTTTTTGCCAGGCTTCGATACCTTCTTTTTCAATTCTTAAAGCAATTTGTTCCAATAATTCGGGGGTGCGTGGATGTAACTGCCCCGTTTCCTTATGCAAGAAGAACGCCATAGGAACACCCCATTGGCGTTGGCGTGACAAAGTCCAATCAGGGCGATTCGCAATCATGCCGTGCAAACGTGCCTTACCCCATGCGGGGAAAAAGGCGGTTTCTTCAATCGCGTTTAATGCGGTTGTACGCAAGCTTTCGGCGCCGTCATTCGGCAGATTGTCCATGCTGGCAAACCATTGCGAGGTTGCACGATAAATGATCGGTGTTTTATGACGCCAGCAGTGCATATAGCTGTGTTCAAACATCTTGAACGAAAACAGCGCATTGGCCTCGCGCAGTTTGTCGCAGATTGGTTTGGACGCTTCCCAGATCGTCATGCCAGCGAAGAAGGGTAACCAAGATGCATAGCGGCCATCACCCATCACTGGGCTGATGATCTCGCTGTCTTGCATGCCATATGCCTTGCAAGATTTGTAGTCTTCAATACCGTATGCCGGGGCGGAGTGCACCACGCCGGTACCACTTTCCAACGTGACGTAATCACCCAAATACACGGGAGAGAAACGGTCATAGCCTGGGTCTAAGGCGGCCAGTGGATGCTTAAATTTAATTTCTGATAAATCAGCGCCCAAGCAGGTGGCGATGATCTCGCCTTGTAAGCCATAATTGGTGAGGCTGGATTCAACTAAATCTTTGGCCAGAATCAGCAAGATCGGCTCGTCTTCACGCACGGTTTGCACCAGCGCATAGGTGAACTCAGGGTGCATGTTCAGCGCTTGGTTGGAAGGAATCGTCCACGGCGTGGTGGTCCAGATTACGCAGTAGCCTTTTTCTAGCGGTAATTTGTCGAGCTTGAAGGCGGCGGCAAGTTTCTCTGGTTCGGCAAATGGAAAGCCAACATCAATCGATGGATCACGCTTGTTTTCGTATTCGACTTCGGCTTCAGCCAGCGCAGAGCCGCAATCAAAACACCAGTTCACGGGTTTTAAGCCGCGATACACATAACCTTTTTCCAGCAGCGTGCCAAGTGCGCGCAGCTCGTCGGCTTCGTTGCCAAAGGCCATCGTTTTGTAAGGGTTATCCCATTCACCCAACACGCCTAGGCGGATGAAGCCCGCTTTTTGGCGCTCGATTTGTTCATTGGCATAAGCGCGTGCTTTGGCTTGTACTTCGGCTACTGGCAAACCTTTGCCGTATAGTTTTTCGATTTGAATTTCAATCGGCATGCCGTGGCAATCCCAACCCGGCACGTAGGGCGCATCAAAGCCCGCCAAGCTGCGTGCTTTGACGATCATGTCTTTTAAAATCTTGTTGACGGCATGACCCAAGTGAATATCACCGTTAGCATACGGTGGGCCATCATGCAGGATGAATTTGGGGCGACCCGCCGCCGCTTTGCGTACCCGCTCGTAAATCTTTTTGTCTTGCCACTGCTGCACCCACTTTGGTTCGCGTTTGGCTAGGTCGCCACGCATGGGGAAGCTGGTTTCCGTCATATTGACGGGATATTTTGAAGTGCTTTTGTTGGCGTTTTGGGCTGCGCTTTTGGCCGGGTTCGGCGTGTTGGCAGTCTTGTTATTGTTGTCGTTGTTATCGTTTTGCATGGTGGTTGGCATACATCTATGAAGTTAAACTATGAAGTGACATTTCCGGTGCGCAGCATTCGTGACATTTGCGCTGCGCCTCCTACCCGCTACAAATTGGCGGCGTCAAATTCGGTCAGTGGCGCCGCTGGTGCGGTTTCTGGCGTGGCGCAAGAAAAACGCATTGGCTTGTGCTGCATCTTGCTCGATGGCGGTAATTAAGCTGGGCAAATCGGTATATTTTTCCTCGTCGCGCAGTTTCTTTAAAAATTCGACCTGAATCAGTTTGCCATACGCATTGCCTTGGTACTCAAAGACATGGGTTTCTAGTAAAACCCGGCCACTATCGTCCACCGTTGGGCGCACGCCCAAACTGGCGACGCCGTTATAAGCCTGTTCACCCAGGCCATGTACACGCACCACGAAAATACCTTGCAGCGCAGGGCGGTGATGCGTCACGCGCAAATTTAAGGTGGGAAAACCCAAAGTACGCCCCAGCTTTTGTCCGTGCACCACGTGCCCAGAGACTTGATAAGGCCGCCCCAGCAAGTTTTCGGTGCGTTCAAAATCACCTGCTGCCAGCGCGGCGCGCACCGCTGAGGAGGAAATCCGCACGCCTTGTTCTTGCTTTTTTTCCTGCACGGCGGGCAAAGTTTCGACTTCAAAGCCAAATTGTTTGCCCGCCGCAATCAGCGTGGCAATATCGCCAGCGCGTTTCGCGCCGAAGCGGAAATCTTCACCGACCATTAACCATTTCACGTGCATGCCTTGCACCAAAATTTTTTCGATGAAATCCATCGGGCTAAGTGCAGCAAAATGCGCGTTGAAGTGCTGCACGATCACTTTATCGACACCAGCATGGTTCAGATAAGCTAAATTGTCGCGCAGATTGGCAATGCGGGTCGGTGCTTTGCTCTCATCACCAGCCAATTGGGCAAAAAAAGTACGCGGATGTGGCTCAAAGGTCATCACCGCCGCATCAATCTGCAAGCGGGAGGCGGCAAGGCGCAGGCGAGCCAGCAAGGCTTGATGACCGAGATGCACGCCATCAAAATTGCCAATCGCCAGCGCACAGGGCGCACGGGCAATGGCATTGGGAAGTCCGCGAAATACCTTCATAGTGTCAACAAGGGAAACAAGCGCAAAAACCCTAGATTATAAATGGAATAGAAGCAATCAGCGCGATCTATCGGCCTGCGCTGGCGCTAGATGTTTGAATTTAATCAAGAAAATTCGCCCAAAATGGCTTTTTACAGCCTTTTAGTGGTAACCGTGGGCCGCTTGATGAAAGATTGACGCTTAGTGATGATGCGACCAAGTGAGTGCATCAGAACTTAAATAATCCGCAACGATTTCCTTATTGCCGGTCGCATGTTTCATGATCTGGCCGCAATCGCAAATGCCTTGATACGGCTGAATATGCGAGCAAGCCGACACTTTTTGCAAAAACACTTTGACTGGTTTGGCGCATTGGCTGCATTTAAAGGTCAGGATACGGGCGGGTTTGTTCATGATAGTCGTCGTCTAAAAATACTATATTTTAATATACTGCCACTTTTTTATAAAAAATCATGCCATTCCCGCATTATTGATAAGTATCTATAAATAATACAGAGTGGGGTATATTTATGACTTTGATTTACTGGGTTGATTTCCTATTTATTTTAACGTCAAGCGCCAGAGCGAGGTCACTTCGGCGCTTCTGGCTTGATGCAATGGGTCGCTTGCGTCGGTGGATTTGGGATGTTGTGGTTTGATGTCCATCTTACCCGCCACTTGCAAGCCGCCCGCATCGATCCAGTTCCACAGGTCTTGTTCGCCACGCAAACCCAATAGTTCCGCAAAATTTGACATGATCAGCCACGCCGCGCCGCCCGGTAACAAGTGCGCTGCCACGCCCGCCAAAAAGCCGCGCAACATTTGACTGTCTGGGTCGTAAATCGCCCGTTCGATCGGTGAATTGGGGCGCACTGGCAGCCAAGGCGGATTACACACGATCAGCGCCGCTTTACCCGCTGGGAATAAATCGCAGGCTTGCAAGGTAATCTGTTGATCAAGTTTCAGTTGACGAATATTTAGCGCGGCGCACGCTAAGGCACGCGGGTCGAGATCGGTGGCGACAATTTTTTGCAGACCGCGTTGCGCCAGTATGCAAGCCAAAACCCCAGTGCCGGTGCCGATGTCAAATGCGCTGCTGTTTTGTTGGCAAGCCGCAGGCAAGGGTGCCTTGGCAACCAATTCCAAATATTCACCGCGCACTGGTGAATACACGCCATAAAACGGCGTGATTTTGCCGCCCAAAGCCGCTACTGGCACACCGCTTTGACGCCATTGGTGCGCACCGATGATGCCCAATAGCTCGCGCAATGACATCGCAAATGGCGTGCTTGCGTTATCTACTGTATCCGTGGTTGCCATGACGTCGGTACAGGCAGCCTGCACATCTGGCGCGCGCCTGAGCGGAATTTGGTAATTAGCTTCAAATGGAATCAATAACATCGCCAACACGCGCGCACGTTGCGCCTGTGCCTGGCGGTGTAAGTGAAACGGCAGGGCGTTTGCCGTGGTTGACGCGGCGGGATTGGTGTCGTCGGCTTTCTTTTGTTTAGTTGTTTTATTGGCTTTGGCGGGTTTGCGATCTATTCGCCGTGCCAAGGCGCTTAATAATTGCTTGGCGTTTTGAAAGTCACCGCGCCACAGCAGGGCAGTGCCTTCGCAAGCCAAACGGTAAGCACTATCGGCCGATAGCGTATCGTCGGCAATTTGCACTCGCTTAGGCGCAGCGGCACCGGCTTCTGAATGCCAGCGCAGGGTGTGGGTTTGGTCGTGTTCTAACCAGCTAATCGTAGGAATTGGGGTGATCATTGTTATCAAGTGAAGCCAGACACGTTTGTCAGCGCCAAAATGGCTGAAAATGCTTGGAAATGGTACTTGGTTTTACCAACAGAGCGTCGGGCGTGGGCAAAGGTGTGCAGTGTAACAGGTGTGCTCGGTGTGCCTTGTAGTTTCAGGTTCGCATCCAAGTAAAAATGTGGGTTTGCTGGTCAATTGCTTGGGAAGTCATCTTCCTAGAAATAAATTCTTCCATTGCAAGCAAGTATTTTGACCTTGTTCGGTTATGATAGCCGCGTTGTAGTGTATCGAAATTTGCGTTTGAGGTTGGTGCGTTAGTTAGTAGAGAAAGTTAAACCTTCTAAACCAGATGCAAGGAGCGGAGTTCGGGCGCACATCAACCGTGAGCCAACGGGGTTTTTGTTTGAGAATAATGATGACAACATCGAATCAAGCTGAGCAAATCATGACGGGCGGTTCGCCTGAGGGGCAACAATCTGCATCACAGTCGGCACCGCAGCCGGGGTTGATGCGTAGCATTGCCATGCAAATGCTGGAAGGCTTACGCAGTTGCGTGCTGCTGGCACCGCGCTGGTCCACTATTTATACCTCACCTTTACGGGTGGCATTTTTGGTGGGGCTGTTTTTGCTGGTCGAAATAATCACCCAGCGTTTCGTGATTTCTGGGCAGATTGATTTCTATTGGCAAGCCTTGGCAGGTGAAGGTCTGGGTTTGGCCTTGTTGGCTTGGCTGGCCTATTTTCTGAACAATAAACACAACAAACACCATAAAGAGCCGGGCTACGAGCAAATTTTTTCGGTGCTGGTGGCGCAGGCGATCTGGCTGAGCTTTTGGTTTGGCTTGGCATTGATCGTCTTGGTGCATAGTGGCAAATATGAAGAAGCATCGAATTTATTGTGGATGCAATGGAGTGTGATTTTAGTGCCTTCGGCTTGGACTATTATGAGCGAATTGGTGTTGTTCTGGCACGCCTCTAAACCCAAGTGGGGCGCTTTGTTGGTGGCGTTATTGCTGTTGGTGGGTAACGAAGCGCTAAGTATCAGCACCAACAATACCGGATTCTGGATTCAACGCGAAGACACCGTGGAAGGCTTGGAAGAAGAGCAGGAAACGCTTGATCTCACGCAAGAGCTAATGGAAGCGCAACCGCTATTGCTGGCAACACGCTTGGCAGAAGTGAAGCCACAGCGCCCCGGCGTGATTGATTTATATTCGATCACCTTTGCGCCGTATTCAGAAGAAGATGTGTTTCATAACGAAACCGCGATGGTCACTGAAGTGATGGCAAAGCGTTTTGATGCCGTCGGGCGCACCCTGCAACTGGTGAATCATAACGATACGGTGGAAGAATTGCCGTGGGCAACGCCGCTTAATCTCAAACGGGCGATCTTTGCGATTGCACAGCGTATGGATAAAAATGAAGATATTTTATTTATGCACTTATCTTCACACGGTGCCAGCGACGGCAAATTAGCCGCCAGTTTTCCGCCGATGACGGTGGAAGAGGTGACACCCGAAGAATTAAAAACCTGGCTGGATGAAGCTGGCATCAAACATCGCGTGATTTCGATTTCCGCCTGTTTCGCTGGTAACTGGGTCGCGCCTCTGGCGAATAACGATAGTCTGGTGATGACCGCGTCGGATGCCGATCATACCTCTTACGGTTGTGGCAGAAAATCACCGCTAACTTTTTTTGGGCGCGCCATGTATGACGAGCAATTGCGCGATCAAACCCTGTCGTTTGAAACCGCGCACGCCGCGGCTCGTATCATCATCAAAAAACGCGAAGACGAAGCGGGCAAAACCGATGGATATTCCAACCCGCAAATCCAAATGGGCGACGCCATGCGCCTGCATTTAGCGTTGCTGCAAGAGCGTTTGCAAAAGCAAAAAAATCTGCAATAAATTTCACAAAAAATTCCTAAAAAAATTCTTAAAAAAAATTCCAGAAGAGGCAGCTTACTCATGCAATATTCATTATCTCGTGCGTTGCGCACAGCGGCATTTTGTGGTGTGGCATTTTCTGGCGTGACATTACTCGCGGCATCAATTAGCGTTTTACCGGCAAACGCTGCTACACCAACGGCCAAGCAACAAACCAGCGCCGACCAAACATTTACGCATTTAAAGCAGGCGTTTTTAAAAGCGCTCTGGCAGCAAGACCCAGACATCGCCATGAGCGCGGGCAAGTTTGATACGGCGGCAACTTTGGCCACGCCGAATCAAGCATCACGCGATGCTTGGCTGGCATTTGCAGCCAATTGGTTGGCGAAAATTAAGGCGATTCCTGAAGAAAAACTCGCCATCAACCAGCGCACCGATTTGGTTTTGATGCGCAATTTTTTGCAGAGCAATCAATGGTATCTCAGCACCTTCCGTGAATATGAATGGAACCCAAGCCAATACAATATCGGCAGTGGTTTCGATGCGATTTTGAATGCCGAATTTGCGCCGAAAGCCAAGCGCGTGCGGATGGCGATTGCGCGTTTACGCGGCGTGCCAGCCTATTACCAAGCGGCCAAGCAAAGCATCGTGCGGCCAACCATTGAACACACCCATCTGGCGATCGCGCAAAGTGCTGGTGCGCTGGCAGTGTTAGACAGTGTGGCGCAAGCTGTGCAGCAGCTACCAAAGGCGGAAGCCTTGTCTGGCAAAGAGCAAGCGCGCTTCACGCAAGACCTCGCTGCAGCGCGTGCTGCGGTGAATGATTTTACCAACTGGCTCAGCGCGTTAGAAAAAACTTTAGACCCAGCAACGGCCAGATCTTTTCGTATCGGCAAACAATTATATGAGGGCAAATTCGCCGCCGATATTCAATCTTCTTTCAGCGCCGAGCAAACTTATCAGCGCGCACTGGTCGCCAAAGAAGAAGCACACCGCAACATGGAAAAATTGGCTGATCAACTTTGGCCAAGCGTGATGGGCAATGCTGAAAAGCCCACGCTGGCGACCCAAAAAATTGCGATGGTGATTAATAAATTATCGGAGCAGCATGTTGAAGCAAAAGATTTACTGAGCGAAATTCGTCGTCAGCTAACAGTTTTGCAGAATTGGATACACGACCATCATCTGGTTGATCTTGATCCTAAACGATTGTTGATTGTGCGCGCTACACCTGAGTATCAACGTGGCGTGGCTGTCGGTGGCATCGAAGCGCCGGGCGTTTTCCGGCCACAGGATAATACCTACTATAACGTCACACCATTGGAAGGCATGCCGCCTGAAAAAGTCGAAAGCTTCCTACGCGAATATAACCATTGGGTACTACAAATTCTCAATATCCACGAAGGCGTGCCGGGGCATTACGTACAACTGCAACACGCAAACCGATCACCTTCGGTCATCAAAGCGTTATTTGGTAACGGCGCGATGGTGGAAGGCTGGGCGGTGTATAGCGAGCGCATGATGCTGGAATCCGGCTACGGCGGGAATACGCCAGAAATGTGGTTGATGTATTACAAATGGAATCTGCGCACCATCTGCAACACCATCCTTGATTACAGCGTGCATGTGCTCGGCATGAGCGAAGCCGAAGCGAAAGATTTTTTGATCAATCAAGCGTTTCAAACCCAAGCCGAAGCCGATGGCAAATGGCGGCGCGTGCAATATACCTCAGTGCAATTGACCAGTTATTTCAGTGGTTATAGTGAGATTTTAGATTTCCGCAATCAATTAAAACAGCAGCAGGGTGATCAATTCGACTTATGGAAATTTCACGAACAATTTTTAAGCTATGGCAGCGCACCGGTTGGTATGATCAAGCGTTTGATGAGCGCTGGAGTTACAAACGCGGATCATATACAAACTGGCGCACCACCTGTGCACTAATTTGCTCAATGCCCGGGTAAGCTGGGTTAATCAGCACATTGTGTTCTTCCGGCACAATCACCGACGGCATTAGGAGTAGTGGCGCGCTGTTGCTGGCGAGCCAGTTGTCGCCGAAATCAATCGTGGTGGCACCTGCTGGTTCGGCGTTCCAGGTGGGCGGTAGATCGGCGGTGGTGAGTATGTCGCGCTGCGCCCATAAGCTTGGTGGCACGATGATTTGTACCAGATAGGCATTGCGAATGGCGATGTTGTCGCCTAGATGCGCCAGTGTTTCCAGCGTTGCCAGTGCGATGCTGGTGGCGGCATACACGGCGGGTAAGCCTTTGCTGTTCCAGCGTCCCCCAGTGATTTTAGCGCCACTGCCGCTCAGGTCGTCGGCACTGTATTGCGCAGTGTGCTTGGCGATGCGCCAGAGATTGATTGAGGTGGCTGCGGTAGCTGCAGTAGCTGCGGTGGTTAATACTGGCTCAGCCATCAAGACACAATCCCAAATTCGATGCGTGCCAAGGTGTCTAACACCAGCTCATAACCCACTTCGGTATCGAGCAGCGACAAAGGCGCTTCACCACCGAGCGAGCGGTTGGCGCGCTTCATCCAAGCACGCGCGGCGTCTTCATCTTCCAGCACATCGAGGGCGCGTAGCCAGACCCGGTTGGCGCGGTAAATGCGATCTTGCTCGGAGGACGAGAGCGGTTTGTTTTTGCTGATGCGGTCTTTCATGGTGCTGCGTGGCAGCCGCAAAATATCGAATAAGCCATCCTGACTGATGTTGAGCCGCTGCGCGAGGCCGGGGATGATGCCGGCGGGCGTGCCATTGCGCATGTCCTGAATAATTTTTGAGGTGTCACCGACAAAAATTGGCTCACCGTTTTCCTCAATGGGAGGCGGCAACTCAGACAAGGCTTTTTTGACGGGCAGGGTTTTTTCGAGCTGTATCATGGTACGTCCAGTTTTAGACTATGAATAGTCCAATTATAGACTTAAAACCCCAGAAAACAAGCTTTTTGATGCCCAACACGGCGTTTTAAGAGGTTTTTTATTGATTTTATATACTGGTATTAGTATATTTTAATGGCGCAATATAGATATGCGGTTAACTGCCATTTTTACCCTATACTCCCTATTTTTTGTAAAATTACAGGCCACCCCAAGCGGCACTGAGAACGCTGATCGCCGCCAGCCCGGCGGTTTCGGTGCGCAAGATGCGTGGCCCCATGCTCAGCATCAGCGCGCCTTGGCGCAGCGCCAAGGTTTCTTCTTCGTCTGAGAAGCCGCCTTCGGGGCCAATCATCAGCGTCACCGCTTGCGCCGGATGATGCTGCGCCCAAGACGCCAGCGACTGCTCGGCGCGTGGCGAGAGCAGGATGCGTTTGTGCATGTCTTGCTGTGCCAGCCATTTAGAGAGATCGATCAGCGGGCTTAAATGCGCCAGCCGATTACGCCCGCATTGCTCGGTAGCAGCTTCGATAATGGCTTGCCAATGCGCACTCTTTTTTTCAGCGCGTTCGGCAGACAGGCGTACCACGCAACGTTGCGCGGCCAGTGGCTGAATGGTATTGACACCGAGCTCCACCGCCTTTTCGATGATCCAATCCATTTTGCTACCTTCCGGCAAAGCTTGCGCCAATGTCAATGAAAATGGCAATTCAATTTCTTCCGGCAAAAACACCTTTACCTCGGCGCGCACTTGTTTTTTACCAACTTCCAGCAAGGTAGCCACATACGCACCACCTGCGCCGTTAAATAAATGAATCGGATCACCCACCGCCAAGCGCAAAACAAAGACATGATGCGCAGTTTGGGCGGGCAGGTCGATCACACTGCCGATGGCGAGGGTTTGTGGGTAATAAAAACGGGGCATGGGTGACGGAGGTGGTGGTTGATGGTCGATGAATTGAAAGTATACCAACTACAGACGAAGGCGCTGTTATTTGATGCAGTCACCTATGTTTTGAATTTTCAGAACAATCTGAGCTTGCGTTTTCTGAACTTTTTGCAAATTTTCTCATTGATTCTTACTGATTCTTATTGACCTAGCATTTTTATTTCCGCAGCAATGTCCCGGCACTCGTACATTCAAGCTTGGCGGTCTCAGTAATGAAATCGAAGCTGCGCCAGTAGTAGTGCATCAGCTTCGATTCGGTAAATCATGCGGTGTTCGTCATTGATACGGCGCGACCAATAGCCAGAAAGCGCGTGTTTGAGCGGCTCAGGCTTGCCAACTCCAGAAAATGGTTCACGTTGTACTTCGGCAATTAGCTTGTTAATCCGTTCAAGCATTTTTCGGTCTTGCTTTTGCCAGTACAGATAGTCTTCCCATGCCTCGTCAGCGAAAATGAGCTTCACTCAGCTAGCTTTCGTTCTATGCCTTGGCCTGCGCTTAGTTGTGCGGCAGCAGAAAGCAGGCGCTTGGCATTGGTGGGGTTGCGTAGCAAATAGGCGGTTTCTTCAAGTGCTTGGTAGTCTTCTAACGACAACATCACCACCGCTTTTTCGCCATTGCGGGTAATGATCAGCGCTTCGTGGTCTTCGCACACGCGATCCATTGTACGGGCAAGGTTGGCGCGCGCCGAAGAGTAGGTAATGGCATCCATGTAAAATCTCCAAGTGAGTACGTGATATTGTACAAGTTTGTGTCAGAACGTGTCTACCTCAGCCCGAAACTCAGAGTGAGATTGATTTGGGCTTGATTTTGGTTTGAGTATATTGAATCTGTGATTTGGTTAGGGCTTACGCAAAACAGTCGTTGGCAAGGCAAAGCAACAACGCCAACGATTGTTTTGCGTCAATCCTATAGGTAAATTTTCTTATTGGCAGCGTAATACTTAGTTGGTACTTTGCTATTTTTGGTAATTTTTTCGCGACTTTTTAACGCATTTTTGGTGTAAATCAGTTTCTTCGGCGTAGATTCTAGGAAGCCTTGTTACGCTCTGGTAAAATAGCAAATTCATGGGCAGATGGGGCATGACGCGCTTACGAGCGTGGCATACGTTTGCGCAATCGTATTGCGGTTTGCGCTCCTTTTGATTGATTAGACTGGTTTGATTGACTTTCTGATCAATCCCATTGTCCGACAGATTTCCGCACTCTTTTTTATACACCATGACTTCAACTTTTCAAGCTGCAATGACTACCAAGATGGCGAATGCGATTCGCGCCTTGTCGATGGATGCTGTACAAAAGGCCAATTCAGGCCACCCCGGCGCGCCGATGGGCATGGCCGATATTGCGGTGGCACTGTGGGGCAATCATTATCGTCATAATCCGGCTAACCCTGGCTGGGTCAATCGTGATCGTTTCGTGTTATCGAATGGACACGGCTCGATGTTGCATTATGCTTTGTTGCATTTGTCGGGCTACGATTTGTCGATGGATGAAATTCGCCATTTCCGCCAATTACATTCCAAAACCGCTGGCCACCCGGAAGTGCATGTCACGCCCGGTGTGGAAACCACCACAGGCCCGTTAGGGCAGGGCATTACTAATGCGGTTGGCATGGCCTTGGCGGAGAAACTGTTGGCGGCTGAATTTAATGTCGATGGCAATCAATTAGTGGATCATCGCACCTATGTGTTCATGGGCGATGGCTGCTTGATGGAAGGTATTTCGCATGAAGCCTGCGCTTTGGCGGGCACTTGGAAGTTGAATAAACTGATCGCGTTTTGGGACGATAACGGCATCTCGATTGACGGTCATGTTGAAGGTTGGTTTACCGACGATACACCGAAGCGCTTCGAAGCCTATGGCTGGAATGTAATTCGCGCGGTGGATGGGCACAATGTAGAAGCCGTGA
>OFRM01000622.1_pt1 | contig 14122 bp, 25 predicted proteins | sample 1543101 | NCBI WGS metagenome assembly OFRM01 (sample SAMN07774223, study PRJEB24372) | wastewater metagenome | isolation source: Exp Tend VB 0WW | collected 2016-02
GAGTATGTCACTCGCGAGATTGATGATTTCACCGATGAGGCGGCGGAACTCGACGAGGAGATGGGCGAGGAACTGCGCCAGGTGCTGCGAGACACACTGAAACTGGCACGCACCTATCTCGCCGATCATCCCGCAGACGGCGTTTCTGATCGCGATAGACTTGTTCGGGATAATGACATTCTGCGGGCATCGTTAGCCAACGGAGCGGGGCCATGCATCTATTGCGACCTGCCAAAAGCGGAATGGAGTAAGTGTCGACACGGATTCCCAGGGTGCGGACGTGCTGATGATGCGATGTTGTGTCCACACTTTGGGGCGGCACTTCAATTGGATGCACTCAATCCCGCAGACGGCGACGAGTTGATCGATGAGAAGTGGCTGCGGGAGATTGGGTTCAGAGAGAGCGAGCGGCCGTATGGATACGTGCTGAGGATCGCCCTGAAATGGAAGATCGCTACGAATCCGACATATCTGGTGCTGGCCGACCCGCCTAACATCACCGAGTCGCCGTGGGAATTGGTCAGTGAGTTGGGAGACGGGGAAACTGAAGGCACGATGATCGCCGAGCAAATCACAACCCGCAACGAACTTCGCCTCCTGCTCGCGGCACTGGGGGTAGACAAATGTTGAAAGCGTACAAAGTAAGCTGTCGCGACGACGACCACGGGGCAGTGATTCGGTTTGCCGAGCGGGCAAAGGACGTATCGCGAGATGCCAACTCAGAGCGATGCGACTGCGACTTTATCGACAAAACCGTCCACCGTGCACCGAAGTTCGATGATCTGGCCAACATCGACAGGCCGCTGACGCCGAAGGACCACGTTGACCGTGGCTGGTATTGGTGTTGCCAAGGATGTCACAACGAACAGTTGATGCAAGAGGACAATCCGCTCTACGTCGGCGGCGACGTGTACTGCAATGTCGACTGTGTCGAGGACGTGTTCCGAAGATACTCCGACCTTGTCGCGGGCGGAAACGCTCATGAATCAATCGTCGAGCTGTGGACTGAGGCACGCGATTATCTCGCGGCACTGGGGGTGGTGTGATGAGACGGAACAGGTGTGACCGTTGCAATCGCCCCGGTGAACTTGTCTGTCAGGACGTAATGCGACTCGCAGCCACTGGCCCGAATCCGTGGGTGTTTCGGTACTGGCTGTGTCGATGGCATCGAGCGGCGTGGAATCGCAACAGGTTGGCCAACAGAAAGAGGGTGGCCGTTATCGACTTCGTACCAGACGACGAACTTATTCCACCAGACGAGGAGCAATCGCAATGACCGACATCGACAGCCTGAGCGGCAGGGAGTTGGACGAGGCGGTGTGCGTGGCGATGGGCTGGACTACCGAAGTTAGAGATGGAAAAACTCTGTGGCATCAACCGTATATGCCGGTCCTGTTTTCGCGACCGCCTTCCACCGACATCGGAGCCGCGTTCGGACTGCTGCTGCCATTCTTCGGCGTGTCCGTGCATATCGACGACGATGACGTGTCGGTCGTTCATCGCATGGTTGACGACAGCGGGCGAGTGACTGTGCGAAAACTCGCAACCGGCCCGAAATCCGAAGCCGCTGCGGTGATGTGCCGGGCGTTCTTAAAACTCAAACAGGAGATGTGACCATGCGAAAACAGCCTGCGAAAAAGACGCCAGTTCCAGTGCCGGACAATGACCCGCTGCGACACATTCGAGCGATGGGGCTGGCGTACATTCGATTCGGAACTGCACTTGTCGACCCGGATACCGACATCCGCGAGTTGGTGGGACTGGCGGGAGCGTGTGGCCTGAAGATTCGGTTCAACATCGGCGAGCCGCCACAAACAGGAGATGTGACCAATGGCTGAATTCAAGGGAACGCCGGGCGAGTGGTTTATCCAGTATGGCGGAATGCCGAACGACGAAGGGTTCGGCATCGGCCACAAGGGCATTGAAGGTCGTCCGAGACATCTCGGGATCGTCGCCGAGTGCTGGCCGTGCGCGGTGATGTCAGAAGCGAGAGCGGAGTTACTCGCCAATGCACGTCTCATCGCCCAAGCGCCACGAATGCTCGAACAACTGATCGAAGCCCGCCGCGAACTGTCGAACTACACTCGCGACCACTTCGGCGGCAACAACCATTCCGCGATGGAGTGCATCGCGGACATTGACGCGGTCATTCAACGAGCAACGGAGGGGACGTGAAGGGACCATTTCGATTCGAGACGCGGAAACGAATCTGGCTGGTAGGGTTCGGTCGGTGGCGAATCACGCCAGAAGTGTCGTGCTCGTGCGATGTGTGGCGAGATTCGGATTGGTGGATGTTCTGGTGGCTGAATCTTCAGGTCGACTCCATCTCGAAAGAGTGGCTGCGATTCTGCGACGAGCATGGTGGCGGCTGTCTGTGATCCGATTGAATCGGCGTGCGTTGTCAAACAAACAATTCAACTTTGAGGGCTAACTAATGAAAGACCTGACGATTCATCCCCTGTGTGCGTTGTATCCCGATCTGCCAGAGGATGAACTGCAAGCATTGGCCGACGACATCCGACAGAACGGCCAGATGATGCCGATTCTGCGATGGGGCAAAGTCGTGCTGGATGGCAAAAACCGCTTGAAGGCTTGCGGCATTGCGGGCGTGCAGCCGAACTTTGAGGATTGGTATCCGACCGATCCAAAGGATGAAGCCCGGAGCCACGAGGAAGCCACATCGGCGGCAAGGTCTCTGAATTTCCATCGGCGACATCTGACTCCGTCTCAGAAATCATTGGTTGCCGCTGGCGAGACTGCAAATTTGCAGTCTGTGACCGTGGCCCAAGCCGCAGCAGAGATGCAGGTCTCCGAGCGGTCTGTCAGTTCAGCCCGCAAGGTATTGCAGAACGGATCTGAATCCCTGAAGGACGCAGTCCGCAATGGAGAGGTCACGGTCAGCGATGCGGCCAGCGTTGTCGATCTGCCGAAGTCCGAACAAACGGCAGCGGTCAGTGCGGTACGGAACGGCAAGTCTCCGACAGTGCGCAAGGCAGCAGAACGGGAACCGGGGGATGAGACGGAACACAAGCGGCCGCGAACAAAGGATGGTAAATCGTCCGTTCCAAAGTCACTTCAACAAGTGGCCGAGTCCGTGAAGGAGTTTCGATCCGCCATCAATGCGACTGGTCGACTGCGAGAACAGATTCGGGAGATTTGCGAGTCTCCCGGAGGGGTCAAAGCGGCGAGGGTCTGGTCAGACATGCAGAGAATGCTCGAACAGATCAGCGTGAACCTGAAGACTCTTCAGTTCTGGTCAGCGTGCCCGGAGTGCAAGATCACAGACAAGCATTCGAAGCCGGAAGCCAACTGCAAGCTGTGCCGAGGTCACGGATGGATTGCCAAGACGAACGGACTCAGCATTGAGCACAAGGAATGGATGAAGGAGCACGGCGTCGATGTCTAGCCTGCTGTTCGACTCGTTTGATGAACCTGCTCCAGTTGACCCGGATCAGGAATTGCTGCCAATTGTTCCGCTCGATCATGATGTTGGCATGATGACGATGCGGGATTATCAGCAAGAGGCTGTCGATGCGATCCTGTCGGAACTTCAGCAGAATCGTTCGACTCTTCTGGTGATGGCCACGGGAACAGGAAAGACGGTCGTAATGGCTGAGTTGGCCTATCGATGGCCGGTTGGTCGCGTTCTGGTGATTGCCCATCGCGAAGAACTGATCGATCAGGCTCGCGACAAAATCGGACATCATCTGGACGAGCAGCCGGGCGTTGAAATGGGGGACCGCAAGGAATCGCGGAGCGGGCATGGGGTGTTGGATAAATCAAAGGTGCTGGTTACGTCTGTTCAAACAATGAGCAGACCGAACCGCATGCAGTGGTTCAATCCAATGGACTTTGGACTCATCCTGACGGATGAGTGCCATCACGCCACGTCAGCCAGTTACCGACGAGTCTACGAGTATTTCCACCAGAACCCGCAACTGCGGCATGTTGGAGTTACTGCCACTCCCAAGCGTGCCGACGAGGCGGCATTGGGTGATATCTTTCAATCCGTCGCCTATGAAATGGACATCAGGCAAGGGATCGACGCCGGATGGCTGGTGGATGTTGAGCAACGCATGATCGTTGTCGAAGGATTGGACTTTTCCAAGTGCCGGACGACTGCTGGAGACTTGAATCAAAAGGACATTGCCCAAGCATGGGGATTCAGCCAGAAGTCAGAAACCGAAGAACTGACGGAACAGCAACGCGAACAATTGGAGCATCAAGAGAAGATGCTTCATGCGGTCGTGTCCCCGGTGATTCAAGAGGCACAAGGCCGACCGACGATCATCTTCGCTGTGACAAAGGACCATGCCGAAAAGTTGTGTGAAATCTGCCAGAGGCATCCGGGCGTTACGGCGGAGTTTGTGACGGACGATACCGAACGGGAAATGCGACGCGGCATCATTTCCCGTTTCCGTGCAGGGACGACTCAGATATTTGTGAATGTTGGGATAGCTACCGAAGGGTTCGATGCCCGCGTCGATGTTGTGGCCATTGCTCGCCCGACAAAGTCGGAAGCGTTGTATCGGCAGATGATCGGACGCGGAACCCGACCTCTGCCGGGAATCGTAGATCGATACGACACTCCGACTGAGCGACGAGAGGCAATCGCCAATAGTGTCAAGCCAGCGATGACGGTTTTGGACTTTGTGGGAGCCAGCGGAAAGCACAGTCTGATTTCTGCCGTCGATGTTCTCGGCGGGAATTATACCGGGGATGTGATTGAAGCGGCGAAGCGGAGATTGCGTGAATCTGGAGAGACGAAAGACATTGACGAACTGCTGGCCGAAGAACATGAACATGCCATTGAACGCAAGGCAAAAGCGATGCAACTGGCCAAGGAAAAGGCCGACCGGGAAGCGGCTGCACGTGTTCGAGCGGAAGAAGAACGCAAGCGAAGAGAGCAGGAATGGGCGACTCGAAAGTCTGTTCGTGGCCATGCGACGTATCGCTCGGAGCAGGTATCTCCGTGGTCGCCCGTCAGCATTCCTGAGCAAGTCGGTGTTGGCAAGTTTCGCGGTGGATCGTCCGATGGGCAGGTCAAACTGCTGATGCGGCTTGGTGTCAGCGAGGAAGCGGCCTGCAAGTACAGCAAGGGGCAAGCCGGGGCGGTGATCGACAAACTGGACAAGCAGTCTGGCGGCGATTACATCATGCGGTTCGGAAAGCATTGCGGCAGGAAGATTCGAGACTTGCCACGCGGATATCTGGAATGGGCCGAAGAGAACATGCGTGACCAGCGTTTTAAGTCGGAGGTCCGCAAGTTTCTCAACGAACCGATTGCAGCACCTGCGGCCAATCAATCAGACGTTCCGTTCTGACAATCTGTGATCCGAGCCCGGCGTCGTGCGTTGTGATGGCAAAAAGGCAGGCCAGCGATGAGCGATGAACTGAGGCAGGCGGCGGAGCGACTCTATGAGTATGTCACTCGCGAGATTGATGATTTCACCGATGAGGCGGCGGAACTCGACGAGGAGATGGGCGAGGAACTGCGTCAGGTGCTGCGAGACACGCTGAAACTGGCACGCAACTACCTCGCCGAGCATCCCGCAGACGGCGACGAGTTGATCGATGATAATTGGCTGGAGGAGATTGGCGGAAAACTCACGCCTGACGGTGGACGACTCTTTTTATGCGGTACTCGCCGTGTAGTGGTGTATCCATGGTCCACTGGCCGAAGGGCATTTCTTCAAGCGGATGGAGTCGCTGTCATGCTACGAGACGTAACGACCCGCACCCTGATTCTCCGTCTCTTCGAGGCAATGGGTGCACAACCAAAGGAACCCCAATGATCCTGACCGCGAAGAACTCACGTCTGGTATTCACGTTGAACAAGTCTGAGTCTGAGCGATTCCGCAAGACCGCCGAGGATTTGGCGATGCTTGGCCGGATGGGGCTTGAACAGGCCACGGCAGCATCGGAGGCGATCAATAAGGCATTGGAAGCGGTGTCGGCATCGCAGCAGGAACCGGCAGCGGAATGACCACATTGGATGCCTTGACGCTGGCGATGCTCTGGTCAAATCGGCCAGCATTGGCGGCATGTGAACCATCCGACTTCAACGGACTGGCAGAAGAGATCGAGAGACTGAAGTCCAATCCAGACGATGCTCTGCGTGACGTGCTGCGGCGGGAATGCGGCATCGAATGGACGGACGGAAAACTCTCGGATGCGGTGATCGCAGAGGCCAAGAGACGAGCGGCGATTGAGCGGGCTCGAAAGCTGATCGATAAGCGTGTCCGGGCGTTGATGCTGGACAAGTCCACATTGGAACACGAGAACATCGCGGGCCGGGAATTGGTCGATGCGGCTGTTGCAAGGATAGGGGAGTCATGACAGAAGCAAAAATCCGAGAACTCAGCGATGCAGCATTCAAGGATCACCAGATTACCGAGATGTCTCGGAATGGAGTCTTTCGGTCGTGGAGATGCGGAAGGTCTAATAGTGGAATCTATGCTTTGGCACTGATATACTTGACGCAGCAGACATCGGGGATATAATTTCGGTGTAACGCACATCGAATCTCCGGGGTAACATCATGAGTGACCTGCCCGCCAGCCTGTTGGAAGCCGTTCGTTACTACTCTGATCTCGACATTTGCGAGGATAAGATGGCACACATGAAATGGGAAGGCGGCGAACCGTGCTGTCCCGATTGCCAGTCCAAGAAATGCGGGCGGATCGAGTCCCGTCGCAAGTGGCAGTGCAAGGAATGCCGAAAGCAGTTTTCTGTGAAAGTCGGCACGATTTTCGAGGATTCGCCGCTGTCGCTGGATAAATGGTTCGTAGCTGTTTGGTGCATCGCGAACGATAAGAATGGGATCAGCAGTCACGAATTGGCACGCGCATTGAATGTCACTCAGAAATCCGCTTGGTTCATGTTGCACCGTATCCGCGAAGCGATGAAAACAGGCTCGTTCCGCAAGATGGATGGCGAAGTCGAGAGCGATGAAACTTTCATCGGCGGGAAGGCCAAGAACATGCACAAGGCAGTGCGAGAGCAGAAGATCAAGGGGCGCGGAGCGGAAGGCAAAACGGCAGTCCAAGGCATCTTGGAGCGTTATGCCGAATGCCAGACGCGACACGACGAGTTGCACAGCGACGAATGGGAAGATCACTGCCAAGTGGCGACTGCACGAGGAATTCCGCAAGCGAGTTGAAGCTGGCACGGAATCTGACTCGGAGAACTTCAGCCGGTATCACTGGCATCGACCGACGCTGGAATTGATCTGCGGCTATTCGACGTTCGCGAACCGGGTTGAGATGCTGTCGGATTCGCTGGCAAATTCGGTGTTCGCAGGGGTTGTTCAGGAATTGTCCGCGATAATCTCGTGATCCGTTTGTCCGGTCGTGCGTTGTGGTGGCAGGGGGCGGTTATGTGTTTCGAATACGAAGCGGTTGAGTGCTTTTCGTCATGCATCCGCAAGTCCCGGAAGTCGCATCGGTGCGAGTGCTGCGGATCGGAGATCGTTCGCGGGTCGCTCTATCGATTCGGATCGGGAATCTTCGACGGCGATCCGTTTTCGGTCAAACACTGCGGGGTGTGCGAATTGAAGAGATGGCTCATCCACGTCATCGAACTGTCTCACGGATGCCGGTGGAGTGAGTCGTGGTGTGACGATTATGACATGAATGAGGTGGCCGAGAATTACGATGTGCCTGACTACACGCCGCAAGAGGGACAGCGGTTTTTAGCATTTGAACAAGTCAAGACTGCAAATTTGCAGACTCAACAACCAAGGGGAATTCAATGAGTACCGAGACTGCAAATTTGCAGATTGAACCGAAAACGCCGTTCGATCTGGTTCGGATGGCACTTGAGCGGGACGTGGACGTTGACAAGCTGGAGCGGCTGCTTGAGATGCAGCGGCAATGGCAGGCCGACGTGGCATTGAAGGCTTATGCCGATGCCATGAATCTCTGCCAGACCGAAATGCCGGTCGTCATCCGGGACAAGACCAACGAGAGCACGAACAGTCGATTCGCTCGATTGGAGACGGTATCCAATGCCATTCGTCCCGTCTACGTGAAGCATGGGTTTTCGCTCGACTTCACCGAAGCGGAATCTCCTCTTGCCGATCATCGCCGAATCATCTGCACTGTGACACATATTGGCGGTCATCAGAAGCAGTTCCATCTGGACAGCAAGATCGACGATGTCGGCGTGAAGGGTTCAGCGAACAAAACCGCCGTGCAGGGTCTCGGCAGTATGGTGTCCTATCTGCGGCGATACCTGACGCTGATGGTATTTAACATCAGCGTAGCCGACGAGGACAACGACGGACAATCGTCGAAGCCGTGCATGACCGAAGAGGAAGTCGTAATCCTGCGGACCAAGCTCCAAGAGCACTTCGCGGCAGGCATGGGCAACGGACTGAGCGTCGAGGCGATGGAGAAGCGGTTCACGGAATGGCTGGCCAAGGAGCAAAGGACGCCGGACGTTCGAGAGTTGGAAGGCATCCAATCATCACTGTTCCCGCGAGCGGTTAAGACTCTGGATGACAAGATGCGGAAACATCTGTTTGAGCAAAAGGCCGATTCGGCCAAGAAGGGTGCATCGTGACTCAATTCAAAAAGGTCCACGCAGAGCGACTGCTGACGCTGGCTTGGTTTCTCAGGACGCAGGTTGAGCCGGAGCATTTCGATCTGGCTATGTATATGAGCGTGCCGAGCAAGACATTTGAAGATTGGTCAACGCAAGACCTAATCGATCCTCAGTGCGGAACGACGGCCTGTGCTATCGGCTGGTGTCCGGTTGTGTTCCCGAACGCGTGCAGGATTATCGAGTTCTACTCGTACGACATGTCAACGCGGTTTTTCGGTATCGACAATGATGAATGGAACAGACTGTTCAGTGCTGACCACGCCCGCACGCCGAAGCAGGAAGCCCGCGTCATCGAGCAGTTCGTCAAGTCCAAGGGTTGGGTCTACGCATAGGGGAGAGCAATGCGAGCGATCATTTTCGACTGTGAAACAACCGGACTCGTCGAGCCGGAGATCATTGAAGCGGCATGGCTGGATGCTGAAGATCCGTTGCAGGAGCGGCATCAGTCGTTCACGGTCTGGCGGTTCAAGCCATCCAAGCCAATCGAATTGGGGGCCATCGCAACTCACCACATTCTGCCATGCGAACTGGAAGGATTGCCGCCGTCGTCGGATTTCAAGTTTCCAGATGGAGTCGAGTACATCATCGGGCATAACGTGGATTACGACTGGATTGCGGCTGGATCACCAGAGCACATTCGGCGGATCGATACGTGTGCCATGTGCCGCGTCGTTTATCCCGGACTCAGCAGCTATTCGCAGACAGCAATGATCTATCATCTGTTCGGGGCGACTCTGGAAACACGCGAGCGGTTGACGGGTCTGCATTCGGCAGTGATTGATGTTCGAAACTGTGCCGAGATTTATGGTCGACTGCTTCTGGATGCGGCGGGAGTCTCCAATACATCGAACATTGATGAGGTCTGGAGATTCTCTGAAGAATGCCGCGTTCCGTCTGTGATGCCGTTCGGCAAGTACAAGGATGCCGCGATGTGCGACGTGCCAGAGGATTATCGCAACTGGTATCGTCGATGCACGAACCCGCCGCCGGACGAGTACATTCTGAAGGCATTTCAGCGGCATCCGGTGAAAGGCTTCTGATGAAGATTCTGACCGACTTCGAACAATGCTCTAGCGAGTGGTGGGCAATCCACCGGGGGCTCCCGACCGCATCATCGTTTGACCGGATCATCACTCCGGTCAAAGGCGAAGCGTCAGCCGGGCAGGTCAAGTACATGGACGAACTGATTGCCGACATGATCTGCCACAAGTGGTCACAGGAACCAGAGTACACCAGCATCGCCATGCAGAACGGCATCGCGTGTGAGCCATCAGCACGGGCATGGTACGGATTCGAGAACGATGTCGAGGTCCGCGAGGTTGGCTTTTGCTTGAGCGACTGCGGGCGATACGGATGCTCCCCTGACGGTCTGGTTGGCGAGGTCGGCGGAATCGAAATCAAGTGCCCGGATCTGAAAACGCACATCGGCTATCTGCGGGAAGGCCGCTTGCCGAACGAATACAAGTGTCAGGTTCACGGGTCGCTCGCGGTCACTGGCTATGCATGGTGGGACTTTATTTCGTATTCTCCAGCGGTGGAGATTCCGCATTTGGTGATCCGAGTGGTTCCAGATGATTTCACAGTTAAGCTGAGGTCGGAAGTCGAGGCGTTCGCTGACCGACTGTCGGAAATGCGGGCCAAGTTTGGGCTGAAGTATCCGAACCGGGCCGAGACTGCAAATTTGCAGTCTGACAATCAAAGGAGTGAAGATGCTCGTTCTGTCCAGAAAAGCGGATGAATCAATTTACCTGACGATTGGTGGAATGCGGGTCAAGGTGACGATTGTGAAAGTGAGCACTCGACACGGAAGCGTCCGCATTGGAATCGAAGCCCCTCAAGAGGTCACGATCCACCGTCAGGAAGTGCAGGAAGCCATCGACCGGGAAAAGGAACGAGGATGTTAGCCTTCATCGTCTACGGAATCGCGATGTTCAGTCTGTCGTCGATTGTGTTGCTGACGTGGTATGAGGCAAGCCGGGAGTAGGTCCGATGACTGTTTGTCCGTGGTGTGATGCGGCGATTGACAAATGGAATATCTCCTCAAGCGAGAATTTCAGCGGTGACGGATTTCAGATGATGTGTCCGCATTGCGAGCGACTGATTGACGTGGAGGTCGAGGTCATCGAAGTGAAATACGAATTGTCCCGTGCGGAAGATGACGAGCCGGAGGGGCTGTGATGTCTGAGTCTATTCCGAATGGCGTCTATTGGGTTCCTCTGAATCCGTTGACGTGCCGGTCCGATGGATACTTCGCGGACGAGAATGGAAATCTCGTCGAGGGAACTAACCGTGTGAAAGCGGACGAATTTTACAAGAAGTGGCATCCGTGCCGTTTCTTGTTTCCAACCAAAAAATCAGGAATCGCGAAGGTGAGTCACGAGGGCGAAAACAAATCCGCACGACCGACGCTCGATTCTCTTGTCCAGTTGCTGCACGAAGCGGCGTTGCAGGAGTCCGGCAGGCTCGGTCAGTTAATCGACCACATGAAGCCAAACCCGACCATGAGCTATGACGAAACGCTGTCGTATATCGCCAAGATGTCGAAGCTGACTTCGGATTTGCGGTACGTTCTGGATGGCAACGAGAACGAAATGGCATTCTGATGAAGTACATGACCCAAGAGGAAGTCAGGGCCGCGTTCCCACAGTTGTCAGCAGCAACAAAACACGTCGCCGCGATAAAGCAGGGCGACGGCTCGAAGTATGGCAAGCGTCATGTTGCCGGACAGATGAACCAGACCGAGTCGGCTTATGAATCGGAACTTTCAATCCGAAAGCGTGCCGGAGAAGTGATCGAATACTGGTTCGAGTCAGTGAACCTGAAGATCGCTGACAAGTGCCGATACCTTCCAGACTTCATGGTCATGTTGGCGGATGGAACGATGCAATTTGTCGACGTGAAATCCCCCGCTCCGATTGACCCGAAATCGCTGGTCAAGATCAAGGTTGCGGCCAAGCTGTTTCCGATGTGGCGATTCGTGATCGCTCAGAAGCAAAAAGGCGGCGGGTTCAATGTGAGGGAATTCTAATCCGAAAAATCTCGTGATCCGTTCTCGTCGTGATGCGTTACGAGAGACGGATGATGTCAGCGAGAGACGCCAGCCCCGGTTTTGCTGTAGGTATGCCCGTACACTGCGGCGGATCGGGGCTGGCTGTTTGATAGAGACTGCAAATTTGCAGAGTGAAACTCAAAACGGAGAAAGTGAATGAGGGCTACATTTGCCGTCAAGGCATTGCGGGATGCAGTCGGGTCTGTTGGCGGCATCGTCACCAGCAAGGTTAAGGACACGTTGCGATGCGTGAAAATCGCTGCCGGGTCGGTCGTCTCCCTGTCGGCCACAGACTCGGAAGTGTCGATTGTCCGCACGCTGTCGGGCGAGATTGCCAGACCGGGCGAAGTGCTGATGGAGCATTCGAAGTTGGCAGCGATCTTGAGGGAAGTGACCAGCGAATCGATCACGATTGATTGCGTGGACGGCATCGCACACATCGCGGCAGGTTTCGCCAAGTTCAAACTTCAGACGAAAGACCCATCGGGGTTCCCGCCGAGTCCGGTGTTCGATGCGGATTCGTATTGGACTGTGGCCGCGTCCCTGATGGCAAGCGTCGTCAAGCGGTGCGTGTTCTACGATGACAAGCCGTCGCGAATGGCCACGAACGGCATCGCGTTCGACTTCGAGGGCAACATGCTGAACGCGGTCACGACCGATTCGCGTGCATTGGTGGTTGTCCCCTGCGAAGCGAAGATGCACGGAACCTGCGACCCGTTGATTTCGGTACTGCTGCCCAAGGCTCTGAAGCTGATCGGCTCGATTCTCGACGATGCAACTCCGGTCGACATTCATTGCACGCCGAATTCGATGAAACTGCGGATCGGCGATACCGTGATTTCCGCTCAGTCCCTTGAGGGGATGTTCCCGAAATGGCGACGGGTGTACCCGGAACAGATGAGCCACGAATTCGCCGTGGTGCCGAGCGTGCTGGCGTCCACGATCAAGCAGGCGATGATCACGACCAGCGAAGAATCCAAGACGATCATGTTCCACTTCGGCGGGGGCAAACTGACTCTGGCGTCGAGTGCTGCGGACATCGGCGAATCGTCGGTGGAAATGCCGATCACGTTTGACGGCGAGATGACTGTTCGGCTTGATCCGAGTTACCTTGTGCGGTGTTTGGCATTGTGCGATTCGCCATCGGCGATGCTTGGCCTGATCGATCCCGATAGCCCGGTCCGCGTGACGACCGATGACGGCTTGCGGTATATCCAGATGCCTTGTTCTGTGGAGTGATGATGTCGTTGACAAACAAACAAATTCAGGCCGCGAAAGATTCGTCGAAAGTGGCCAGAGATGTCATCGAGGAATTGCTTTCGGAGATCGACGATCTGAAGTCTGATAATTCCTCGTTGGAGCAAGACGTGTCTGATGCTGAGGCGGACGCAGCATCGGAGAGTTGCAGGGCCAATGAACTCGAAAACGAACTCGAAGAAGCCAAGGAAGAGTTGCGGACAACTCAATACGACTTGGCGCTTCTCCGCGACAACGCACTGACCGGCATCGACGAACGCGGCGACTACACAGCAGCCTTCCAGCCGCACGCATCAGCGGCAGACGTGACGCATCCTCTGGACGACCGACATTCCCTCTGGCCGTGGAACAACGAATGAACGACAAGGAAACCTGCGGCGAATACTATCGCCGGGCGATGGACGAATTCCGGATGTACAAGAATTATGACGACGTGTTCGCCATCGGGTTCGTCTGCGGTCAGGCCGAAAAGGTCATGATCCATGCGTGCGAGGCGGCAATGTGCCGACCGTCTGCGGACAGAGCCCCATTCCTTTTCAATGTTCTGGCTCGCGTCTCAGGTCTGTACGGACTGACGGTTCACAAGCTGGAATACGAGCAGTCTGCAAATTTGCAGACTCGCGAAACCATCGTTGAATACTGGTTGTGCCGCGATGCTCGTGCGGTTCGAACTGTCGAGTCTCTGGAAAGCATGGAAATCAACGGTCCCGCATGGCATGTGACGCGGGCGTCTCTGTGCGGAATCCCGACCAGCGATGTCGATTATCGATTCCACGAGCGGCAGGGATTTGGAAAACGCTGTGATTGAGTGATCCGAAACAGGGGACGAGCGTTATGGGTGGCATGGACACATCAACAGACTACCGAGAATTCATCAACTCCAAGAGCCAGCACGGACTCGACAGCGGGTTCGAACCGTATTGGATTCCCGACTGGCTGTTCGACTATCAGGATTATCTCGACAATTGGGCCATCCGCAAGGGTCGCTGCGAACTTCTGGCCGATACCGGACTTGGCAAAACGCTGATGGAGTTGGTGTGGGCTCAGAATGTGATCGAGCACACCAACAAGCCTTGCATCATCTCGACGCCGTTGGCGGTCGGTCAGCAGATTCTGGAACATGCCGACAAGTTTGGCATCAAGGCCAAGCGGACTCGCGATGGCGTCATGACCGACGAGCCTATCGTCTGGATCACGAACTATCAGCAG
>OFRM01000624.1_pt1 | contig 14058 bp, 20 predicted proteins | sample 1543101 | NCBI WGS metagenome assembly OFRM01 (sample SAMN07774223, study PRJEB24372) | wastewater metagenome | isolation source: Exp Tend VB 0WW | collected 2016-02
CCCAGACAATAAAGATATTGATTGGCTGAGAAGTAAATTAAAAACAGATGGCTTGGCTAAACTATCCAATTTGTGGGGATTGTCAAGAGACCACTACATTCTACACGGTCTTGGCGAAGATGCTCAACAGCTCTTTGTTGAGCCAAAGCAAAACAACATAATAACCGGATTGAATATTGCTGATGCAATAGACGGAAAGCCTGTTGATTTAACGACAGCAGTTCAAGCACTTCAAGAAATTGTCGCACTATCACCCTTGGCTGTACACTTATCTTCAATTCAGTCTAACAAATTAACAGAAGCTATTATAGATTCGGCAGATTATACTGATGACATTGCGCCAGTGAGTGCGCTTGTTGGTGATTGCGATGAAAGCACTTTTCTTGAATTGAAGAAAAAAATTGCCAATCACGGTGTGGTGATACAAATTTCTAAATCACCGCCAGAATATACATTTAAACCATACAGAACTATTTTAGTAAATGACGGCACTAAAATAGCTCTGTATGGAAAGTAAATTACTCTGGTTCTGCGCTTCCCTCGAAAATTAACGATTTAGTTTCTGGATGATGCTTGAACCAAATATGAAGCACATCTCTCAAGTGCTTAGCGTAGCGATAATGTGCGCCCATGCCAGTTCTAAGCTCAGCTTCATAAATAAAATGGTTCGCAGTGGTTAAATGCTCAAACGGGAACTGAGAGCCAAGGAGTGTGTCGTACATGTATGTTCGCACTCCATCTCTAAGATTTTCACGTGCATCCTTGGTTCTAGCAAGACCCCATTCAGCCAATGTAACCATTTCAGAATCATCAATATGTTCTGGAATCTGGTCTAAAGCAGCATAAAACCCAAGTGGAATAAGCGGACAGTATTTTTCTCCTGTTCTGTGTCTGTTAAGGTCTCGAATTTCAGCCATTGCCACGGCATCCCAGCCAAATCTCACCATTGTTCGTCTCAAAGATGAGCCAAATCGAGAATATCTGTTTGTTCGATGCTTTAAACCAGCGACAATATCTTCAGGGAATCGCAAGAAGAAGTGTGAACGTTGGTTGCTTGGATAGTTGATTTCCAAATTCGCAACAGGAGCAATAGAACAAGGCTCTCCCTCGTTGAGACAGCGACCTAGCACACCATCAATGTTAGCTCTAATCCATTCAAATTCATCATCTAGAACGTTTTTAGTTGAGTCTGTTGCAACAGCATGCTTCACAAGTCTTGGTGTAACTAACGTAAGCTCATCTCGGATTAAATTTCCAAGAGTGTTAAATTCTAACAAAGAACTGGAAAGAAGGTCGTTAATCAACTTTACCCACTCTCTAGCTGGCATCACCATCATTACATTAGTGGCAGCTCCCATTGGAAGAAAATATCTTGCTCTGTCAAAAACATAATTTCTGCGCATTCTGTCAATGACTTTTTGCCCCTTTTCGCTTGTGTCTTCTAAGACTTTCTCAGAAATGCGCATGATTTTAGGGTCTGCTTTACCCAATCCGTCCCAAAAATCAACAGCTTGTTGGTATTTGGCAAAACCGTCCAACACATTTTGCTTCCAAGTAGCTTGGAGATTTTCTGGAATGCCAAGTTCATCTGGATTTACAACTCCTTCAATGTCAATTTTGATATAGCGTGTTGATGATTCTTGTCCACCAACAACTGCGCACATGCTCCACAAATGATAAGCTAGATAAATTGAAATATCATCCATGAACATTGCTACTGGTGCCATATCAGCAATAGACTGGTGTCCATAATCCACCATTTTGAAAATACCATCGACTGATTTATCCAAATTGTTGAAATCAATGTTAGAATAAATTTCTTCTATTCCAGAGTTGTTTCGAGAGTATCTTGCGCCACTTGCAGCAAGCAACTCTGGCGTAAAACATGGGCGATTAGCTGCTTTTGCAGCTTCTGATGGAACTATTGGTGCGTGTGTTACTTTCATCGTGCTTTTATACCTTCTTTTTCAAATGCCATACTATCAACAACAGTCAGCATTAATTCTAACAATGCTCTCGGTCCCTGCATTAAGATTTCTTTGGACAGGGGAGCGCCAGCGGCATAAAGGTGTCCGCCGCCACCGTCAATCGTTTGAGCTATTGAGTTAACTCCGAATCCCAATTGACCTATGACATCCTTGGTGGTTCTAAATGAAAGCGTAAGAGTCTCCAAATTAATCAAACCGACCATTGCTCTTGGGATTTCCGTTAAAAACATATTTCCAACTTCGCTTTGACATCCTGTTGTAAACGCAGTGACAACAGAAAGACCAGCAGCGCATGATTTAGGACTGTCCGGTGTGTAAAAATACTTAATCATCGAAGCTTGCGCTAGGTTTTTTGCATTATTAATCCTATCTTCAGCGACATGAACGCAAAATTCCATTAAGTCTGAGAAGTTGTCTCGTCGCACTCGGTGCATTCCTTCCATCAAATGTTGATAAACCTTCTCAGGTCCAAGCATAGCGATAGCGGCTGAAAGGCTTGCTCCTTCTGGTACGTTGTTAATCCAAAGGTCTCTTGAGCGAGTTGCCTGTGTCAAATACTCTAGAGCTTCCTTAGACTGAAGATTCTCAGAAGAAATATATCCCCAAATTAAATCAGCGGCACAAAAGTTGCCGCTTGAATCAAAACACACAGTTGCTATATTTTGAATTTCTTCAACAAATTGAGTAGTATCAGCGTGATGGTCAAAAAAATAAAGTGTTTCTGAATTAAAATGAGCCAGCTTAGATGCTAAATCAAGATTTCTTATCGACAGGTCTGAAATCCACAAGTGAGTTGCGGTTTTAAGAGCTTCATCTAAAACATCTCCAACATCATCATAATTAGCAAACAACACCTTTGGAGTTGTTTTAAATTTAGCTTGAATATAGTGAGTAAGTAAGATGGCTGAAGCTACACCATCTAGGTCTGCCGCATGGCTGACGCACACATGTCTTTCATTTGTCAGTGTTTTGCTCATATTTTACCTTTCGCAAAGAGGGAGCGCCATAGCCCCCAAGCCTTATAAGTGGAAGTTGTCGCCACCCTCTTTGCGTTTCGGGTAAATCAGTCTTGTATTCTGTTCTTCACCCGGTGAGTCGTTTCCTGTCACAACAAGACTATACCACAAGATGAAAACAGAATTGAGGAAACCGAGCGCTTTTTATTATTGTACTGCAATTTACAGGAAAAATCACGGCAATCTCGAAGAAATTATTGAAAACAGGTGAGATGCCGAAATATCTCTAAACAACCACACAGGCACAGCGGAAAAACTATGAGCACAGTATCATCTCTCAATCGTCAGAATCGAGTATACACAACTTCGGTGCAAACTCCTGCTGCGGACGGCACATCAACAATCTTGTACGCAAGTGTTGGCAATTTTCCTAATGTAGCCACAATTAAATCTGTTAAAGTTTCCCTTAGCTCTGGAACCCTCACCAACCCAACAGTCACAATTCTTAATAATGGGGCGGCATATAAAGCAGCCCCAACCGCACTCTTTACAACGACTGCCGTGCGTGTAGCTACAACTGCCGCTCTACCAGCAGTAACATATGGTGGAACATCAACACTTACCGCCACCGCTCCAGGAGTTTTAACAATTGATGGTGTTGCTCCACTAATTAATGAAAGAATTTTGGTTAAAAACCAAGCAAGCAAATTCCAAAACGGTATTTATACTCTTACAACAGTTGGAACAGGTGGTGTTGCGTTTGTATTGACCCGTGCAACTGACGCTGATACTGCTGATACAGAAATGAGATACGGATTGGCTACCACTGTGTCGGAAGGCACGCTAAATGCTGGTAAAAAATTCTTTATGAATCTTTCTGGTTCAATTTTACTTGCCAGCTCATTACTAAATTTTATTGAATACACAACTCTTGCTGACAGCTTTGCCGAAGGAAGCGCTACAGGCACCGCATCAGGTCAAACAGCCACGGCAACATTTACCGCTCCTGGTGTTAACTGGCAAGACAGCCTTCGCTCTGGTTGCTTAAGCTTAGCTGTGAGTATGGCTGGAGCAATCCCAAGTGGTGGAAAATTCACACTTGACGTTGAATATGTCCCGTTGCAAGATTTTTCTATCGCAAGCACTGACTCAACTGGAGTTAAAGCAGATAAAACATGGCAGGCTCTTAGACAACCATCTGCTGGTGACGCTATTAATATCACAAATGAAGTTCAACAAAACCTAAATCCATATGGACTTGGTGCGGATAATAATTGTCTTTCAACCGTAGCGCTAAATGTTTCTAGCGATAAACTCTATATTGGTTCAGAAAAACCATTTTCAAAGATTTTGATTCACCCTCATGCATCAGCATATGTTGCCGCTGGAATAGCTGCAACAGTGGAATATTGGAATGGAATCACATGGGTGGCTGTGCCACAGGTGTTTGACAATACTTCAGACCAACAAGCGACAGCTTCAACAATGTCATATGCTGGTGCAATTACGTTTTCTCCACCAACAAACTGGGCACCACAAAAAATTGCCACAGACCCTATGACTGTTTATGAAGCGGCTATTTTGGCTGGCACCGCATATCCACCTGGAATGATGGTTCATCCACATCGCTACTATATTCGTTTTAGCATCGGGTCACTTGCCGCTCCTCTCAGAGTTGTAAAAATCCTTCCACTTGTTTAAAACGTGCTATAATATGGCGTGATATATTTGATTCATCGTGGTTGGGGCGGACGATACACTAATTACGTATCTCAAAATGTTAAAAGCATTTGTCGAATGCGAAGAATGGAATTGACTCCGCAAGAACCCGCCAACAGCGGATATAAAGTTGTGATAAGTTCCACGGGCGCTCCGATAAGCGAATCAAAACTTAAAGCTATGCTTGACAAGCCGAGAGTTTCATTTTACATTGGAGATTCTAAGGGGATTCCAAATAGCATCATTGACAATGCAGATGAAGTTGTATCTATAAGCCCATTAAACATCAGCCACCAACTAGAAGCCGCAAATTTAACTGCCGCCATTGAAAGAATTTTGATTAACTCCAACGTGCTTGTATAACAAGCTTGTCATGGCAAAAGAAGTCAAAGTAGTAGAGTTAACATCAGAACAAGTTCAAATTTTGGTGGAGCAACAAAAGCAAGCAGAAATTGCAGAACAACAACAATCACAACAAGAAATGATAATTGAGCAAGCAATTATCAATATGAGCCCAGATGAAATTGCAGACTATCTTTCAGAACATTTGGCTCACACAAATGTTGTTGTAGAAGCCTTAAATTTAGTTGAAGCATTTAGTCTTCAAGAAGCTGTTTTTGTCGCATCATTAAATCGAAGTCGCCTTGGTTTAGACGCTGCAATTTCCTGGATAGAAAATCATTTTTCTCTCAACGAAAAGCAGGAAAAAGAAGACGAAAAGGGTAATAAAACCAAGTCACCCGAACCACAAAAAGAGGGTAAACGAATCGTTTACGGAGCGGGTGCCAGCTCGCTTGACGAAGATGATTCCGAGCAACTATGAGCTTAACAGAACTCAACTCGTTTGGAGAGGAATTCTTGAGTAGAATTGAAAAAATTCTACCAAAAGGTTTCGACACCAAAAACTTGACAGTCCTTCCAACAGGACTGGTGTTGATGCCAAATTCCACTAAAGAAAACCAAGGGTTTCGACCATTAGGTTGTCCCAAATGTTTAGGAAAAATAACGTCTCAAGATTCTGGGGGCTACCCAACTATTGATGGAGAGCGACTTTTGACGCCTGAAGAGGCTAATCATTCTGTCGCAGGCATTTCGCCAGAACTCATGAGTAATTTATGGTTGTGCCCGAATTGTCGTATTCCAGTATCTTCTTTATTGCCGCAGTTTGACATGTCGGCATTGTAATCGGTGACATTATTGGAGAAAAATAAAAATGCAACTCAGTACAAGATGGTTACAATACTTACAGTCCCTACCAAAGAATCGGCTTGGTACACATGACGTGGTGGTGTTTTATCAAGAAGGCGATAAACAAAAAATCGCCAGAGGCATGGTTTGGAAAGATGGAACACTTCAAACGACACTGCCCACATCTTTCTCCGAAAGACAGATTACAAACATAAAAGCTGAATTTACAGCATAGTTAAACAAAACAAAGCCCGCTTTAAGCGGGCTTTGCTAATTATCGGTATTCGTGTTCACCAGGGTCTTCTGGGTTTTGGTCGTCTATTTGCTCAGAAATATAACCACGCCCATTGTCTTCTAAAATAGCTCTAAGCCTTGCATTTTCAGGGTCTCCCTGGTAACTATCCCACGAATTTCCCTTAAGATAATGCATCAGTTGAAGCTTGCGCTCATGCTCTTCTTGTGTCAATCCTTCTGGTGAATTCTCTCGCTGCATAATAAGGTCGAATAATTCACGCTCAAAATCAGCACGCTCCAACTCTTCCATTGTTGGCATGGGCTCATCGCCATATTCAACTGGTGCTCTGTTGTCGCTAGGATAATCTTCGGAAGGACCACCGAACATAAATTCGTCGCTTGCCATTCGCTTTAATACACCATGAAGTACGTCTGCATATGCACAAAGTCCGTTTTGGTCAAGAACATTTGCTATTTTTAATATCCTGTTGGTCGCAGCCAGAACATTTCTCATAATACAGTTATATACTTATTTGAAGCATTAACCACCTTTAATTTTGATTAATTTGTGAAATCAGAGACGATGGGACTTGGTGTTCATCATGGATTTCTTTGTCCACCTTGTCCAACAACATGTTTAGAGTGCGTGCTGATAAGCACACCATTAAACCATCTTGTTCCGCTTCCTTTGCCACTACACGAAGAGATGCTAAATCGAGATTGTTGTTTCTCATGATGTAGTTATTATACATTCATGATTAAGTCTCTTTGTAATAGTTTCATTAATTGTAGAAACAAAAATCCCTGGGTTTATCGCATACAATCCTGCGCAACTAATTGGATTCACTTCTAGGAAAAACAAATTTCCCTGAGACTCACAAACATCCAAAATAAAAGCATCATCTGGCGCAAAACCACCCGAGAGCGCATCTTCAGCGAAAGTAATCACATCGTCTGGGATGTGTGTGTTTCTGTGCATTTTACCGTTAAGATGATATTGACTACCCGTGACAACCTTACCGTTTGAGACCATCAAACGATATTCGGCGTCAATTTTAAAAGCATTTGCAACCAAACACATTGATTCCGAAGTGTTGAATTCACCCAAATAGACATATTCTTTTTCAAAGAAAAGCTCAAAATCTTCAACAACCTGACCAGTAAAAAAGCTTGTCGCCACCATCCGGGCGAAGAAAAAGACAATCGCTGTCGAAACACTTCTGGTAGAAAGACCAAAGACGCTTTAAATCACCGAACGGAGCAAAGAAATGCTCTGAACTAAGCATTTTGTCGCCAAGCTGTGAGTAGAATGCAGAACAGCGATAATTTGGAAAATTGCCAATGATTCCTGGCTTCCAAATATTTCGTTCTTGTATCGCTTTAGCTACTTGAACAGAGCCATAGAAAAATACACACTCTCCAGGCTCGAAATGATTGTAGCGACCATCGAAGTAATCAACAGTTTTAAACGGCTTATATGGAATGTTTTGAGCCTTTAAAGCAGCAACGATACCCTCACTTGACCCTTCGTCAAAAGCATCAACTTCAACCAACCATTTTACATTAGTCATGATTCAATATACCACTTTTGAATCATCATGAGGAAAAGTCTATTTCATATGGCATGACTTGAAAAACCACACTTCCGCTTACGCCTTCTTCCGTTCCGTATGCAACCTGGCATTGATACACGAGAGCATCATCATCGCCAAAATTAATCAATTTTTTGGTGTTGTTATCGAGAGCCCACTTTACCATTACTTGATTCATGCCAAGCATTGAGTCAATAAAATTTGGATTGTGAGTTCCAACACCCTTCGAAACATAATTAATCAGACATTTAGACCATAAAGTTGTGTTTACTTCATTCATGGTCGGACCTTCTTTTTCAATTTCGTCCCGAATTTCCGCCAGTTTATCAGCTAAGACACATCCTTCTTCGATTTTAACTGGCTTGAAATTAATCAACATAATGGTTGACGGAGCAAAACATACTTGGGTGGTTCCACGAGACTCGTCACTTAACACAAAGTCAATATCTGCATAAAACTGTATAGGCTCATCTTCAAGATGTACCATAGACACGCTTCCGTCGCTATCTCTTGCGAGAGCTGCTTTTACGCTAATAATTTTACAATTAGTCTCCGACTCATTAACTGGATATGTCCCGTCACCACGAGTTAGATATTCCATCAACTCTCCAGTTAAATCAAAATACTCTGATGTAAGTTCCATCTCTGTTGTTTCACATTAAAAAGAGTTTCGAGACTCAAAAAGTTGTGGCGTAAACTCTGGAATATCGCACGGTGGCAACAATTCCGCATCATCAATCCAATATGTTAGATAGCCAACTCTTTCGCCAGTAGAGTACAAATGCTTCAACCACATCCAATCTGCATGAAACCAATTTGAAATCCACTGATTTAGATATGTAACCCCAATAGACTCCAACAACGTAATTGTTATTTCAGATGCTTGGCGCTCGTAGTCATAAACTTTTAAAAGTTCTTCTTCAGTTCTGGAAAGCTCGGTGTTGATTCCAATTTTCATCAGCTTTTCATCAACATTCCACTGCACGCTGTGACCAAACAAATGAAGAAGAACATATAGTGCCTGTTCATCAGATTGTTCGTCTTTCACCCAAATATTTACACCATCAAATTCTCCAGTGTTAGAGTCTTTAATTTCATCTCTTGGGTGAACAACGAACCCGTGCTTTTCTATAGCAGAAACTGCTTGTTCGTAAATTAAACTGAAATCATAAGATTGCATTTTTATTTAATGCAAAGATTTGAGGAATCAAGACAAATGCTTGCTTAACAGCTCTTCAATCTTGGCTTTCGGAGCATTGCCGACAATACGACCGAGCATTTTCCCGTTGTTAAATACAGCAAGTGTTGGGACTGACATAATGTTGTGTTCTGAAGCAAGCTTGTCGCTCTCGTCAATGTCCACAAAGACAAAATTAACGTCAGTTCGCTCTTTGGAAAAAGATTCTAAAGTTGGCTTGAGCGCCTTGCAAGGTTGACACCACTCTGCGCCAAAATCCACTAGGACGGGTACGGGCGACTTTAATACGTCGGCTTCAAATGAGTTTGTTGTAACTGTTTTCATGATACTTTCAATTATACTCTCAACACAATGAAGAAGTCCTGCTGGTAAAAAAACTATATGAAAACAGTGTGACTACACTTCGTTCAAAAGCTCAATTAAATAAGTTGCCAAGCTATCGTTCATCCATTTTTCTGCATCTCTGAAGCCAGAAATGCTTCCCCAACCGTCGCCATTCCAATAATGTCCACTGGCTTTTTCGTTTTTTGCAAGTTCGCTGCGCTTAACGTCAAGCAAATGTATGATTTCCACAGCTCGCTCTTTTTCAATTTTCATAACTCATTATATCACATAAATGAAACTTGAGGAAATGGTGGGAATCACCCGACTTTTCTGCTTTCCGCAGACGTGTCACCAGTATCACTTTTCGCCCATATATCTTAATCCAAGACTCTTAGCCAGTTGTTTTGTTGCGCCGTATGCTTTCGGTGGCAGTTAGAGCACAACACTCGACATTTATTAATTTCATTCCACACCGACTCCCAGGAACACCCAGTTCGTACCATTTGCGAGATTTCGCTTCGTTTTTCTAATGGTTCGATATGGTCAAAATCTAATGTAGCTGGATGATTTTCACCACATAGGGCGCAGGATTGAGTTCTGATGTAATCAATATATTTTTGTCTAACTTCTATTTTGTGTTGCTGTCTTCGGTTTTTAATATTTTCACGGCGCACCGTGTTGGTTGCGTAATATGTATTTGCGTGTTTTTTTGAACACGTTTTACATTCACTTCTTCTTGTTCCTTTCAGTTTATTGCGATAACTAAAATCATCAACTGTCTTATCAATTAAACACTTCGTGCAAATCATAACTTATAGTTCGTGATTTGAGCTGAACATACCTTTTATGTGTTCAACCATAGTCGCAAGATTGGCCCCTCCCCGGAGAATCGAACTCTGACTTTTTGCTTTTCAGACAAATGTGCTCACCAGTTTACACTAAAGAGGGATATTGAATTTTGGTGCCTCCCCGGAGAATCGAACTCCGACTTCAGGCTCTTCAGGCTAGCGTACTCACCAGTTTATACCAAAGAGGCACATTAAATTTTGGTGGGGTAGTAGGGAATCGAACCCTAATTTTCCGCTCTTCAGGCGGACGCATTGACCAACTCTGCCACAGCCCCAAATTCAGACAAGAAAAAACACGATGCGCTTTCCGCATCGTGTTTGCCTTCGGGAGTGAGTTGTCAGTTAAGCACTGAACCTACAAGTGAGCGCTATTGCTTACTTGTAACACACGCCCGAAGGCGTGATAAAGTCCATATCTAGAATCAGTGTGCTTAACTTCATGATTAAATCATTATCTCCAAGTGCCTTACATTTTGTCAACTGTTTTTGAGGAAAATCAGAATTTCAGCCAAAATCTAGCTTTGGTGATTCTGATTACACCTGACCACGTGCTGACTTGAGGAATTCAATAGCTGTTTTTTCCATCTCTTGATTGTATGATTTTTTCCAGGAAGTTGGCACAGGTTGAACCTTGTTGATTGGTTTCGAGAATTTAGCCAACTGAGACTTAAACCATTTCTTCGGATTGAGATTGTTAAAATCAATTTTCTTTGAGAACTTAAAGCTTTTGACTTTTTGCACAAAAGTTTTCTTAGTTGGTTTTGTCAATGAAGCGTCTTTTTGAACTCTTTCACCCAAAATCCTACCAAGCATGATTTTACTTAAAGCGGCTGATGCATCAACCATTTTATTGGATTTACTTAGTTTGACTGTTGCTTTCTTCCATCTTTCTTTTGAGAAGAACGGAACCTTAGTCGGTGATTCAACCGTGCTGACGGGTTCTGGTGTGCAATAACTAACTGGTTCCACATATTTATGTTCTAAATACCCCCAGTCTTCAGGTGAACCACTAATGACTTGACGTATCAAACTTGAATTTTGCATTATAACAGTCCTAAGAGTTTGGCTAAAAGCGCTTTCATTTTTGTGAACTGGCTTTAAAACACAATTGTGGTGTATTAAAAGAGCAAGCCGCTCCATGCCTTCATCTACTCTTGGCTTGCCAGTTGCGCTATTATAGTAGCCCGAGCGTGACCTTTTGTGTCGAAGTAGAGAACGATTAATCTCGGGGAGCTTTCCATCATCGCCAATAGTGACTTTTTGATATGGAAAGTGTTTTTGATAAACATCATTCCACAAATCGTCTATTAACATTCCGCCCATTTGTAGGCGCTTTTCCTGTGGAATCTTCATTAATGCATCTTTAAATGCATTCTCTAACGGTTGTAAGTTCTCTTCATACAGAGCTTTTTCTTTATCCCAGTTATGACACCAGGCATCGTTTAAATTATTCATAATGTATCCCTCTTTTTCTTTTTTGCGAGTGGCAAGGATACATTTCTGCGCAAACTGCTAAAATTCCTGCTTTAAGTCGCTTAACAGTTTAATCAGCGCTTGCGGATAGGCTTGTTTTTCCAACTCCAACACCTTTTCCGATAATGTTTGCGGGGTGTCATCGGGTGTCACATCACATACAAGTTGTAGTAAAATTGAGCCTTCGTCATAATGTTCATTCACTATATGAACTGTACAACCGCTTTCTTTTTCACCACTGTCAACAACTGCTTGATGGACGTTTATACCATACATCCCCTTACCTCCAAATTTTGGCAAAAGAGAACGGTGGATATTTAAGATGCGATTTCTGTATACACGCACAACTTCTGGCGGCAACAAATATAAATAACCAGCTAAGCAAATAATGTCTATTTGATGTTTGCTCAATAGTTCTAAAAGCTCTGAAGTATATTCAGTAGATTTTGGAAGTATTTCAACCAAAACACCCGAGTCACGAGCCCAAACAGTTGCGTGATTTTCTTTGGGAGAAACTACTAAAGAAACTCCCAAATTGGATAGGACGAGGGACTTCATATTAGTCCCTCGTCCGTCACCACCAACCAAAACCGCTACTCTACTCATTAATAGTCGTATTCTTTGCAGTTTGTTTCGCCCATTTCGTCTTTGCAGCAATATTTAATCTTAGGGCAGAATTTTTGCTTAAAGATTTGAATAAAAACTTCCCAAACAAGAATTGAGCGAGTGGATTTTCGACTCTTGAGTCTATCAAGCGATGCGGTCAAGTCGTAGTCAAGCTTTTCTTTTGATTCGCTGGGTAGAACTTCGTATTCGCCCGAAATACGGTCGATAACAAAACCAACCACCCACCAAAGCAATCCAAAAACAACACTAAAACTAACCACCCACGCCAGTCCGACTAAGAACACTTCAATATGAAATCCGATTAGAACGAATAATCCAACAACGGCGGCAAGTGCTGTCAAATATGGAACTGGGCTAACCCAGACACCTTTTTTATTTCGGCGCATTTCGGTTTCAGGCCAGCTTTCAAGCTTGACAAGCTCTGGGAAGTAGGCTATTGGGTTTTGCCATGTCCAGGCGCAAATGACCAAAGATGCGGCGGCACAAGCAACTCCAACAATTGCCATAAACACAGGCAAGACGAAAATTAAAATTGCTGCCAACCAGGAAATCGAGCATAAACTTCGACCTTCAAATTTAAGAGGCAGCTTTTTCAACAGCTTGAAGAGCGGATTGTCTTGGTCAATACACAACTCTTCGTTTTTCATTACAAGACACCCAGACGTGACAAAAGCAGTGCCAAACAGAAAAGCGACTGAAGCAATTGTTCCTACAATATATTCAACAATAGCTGGAGTTGTGACACGAAATGGGCTCAACCACCAACAAATGTGAAAAACCAAAAATGCCACAGTTGGCGAAAGACTATGTACCAGATTGAGCGCAACACCACGGTTTGCGAGTCTGGCATTATTAATAGCCAAAATAATCTCTAAAACCAGTGCTGCTGCTGAGACAAAGAAAAGTGTGCCTGGTTGCATAACATTCAATTATGGCACACTTTTCAGTTGTTTGAGGAAAATCAACTTAAAAAGTGATTTTTCCTCTCATGTATTCTTTAAGCGACTTCGAGCGATTTGTTGCGTGACAAAAAACAGTGTTGTCTTTCACACGAATTGTTCTAATTTTGCCACCTCTTTCGCCATACCCAATTTGCTCTTTGCGTTGTTTTTGTGTTGATTTTGAAGTAGCCTTGTCTCCAGCTTCTTGTATTCTTGCTCGAATCACAGACATTGCATATATCTTATTCTGCAACTGAGAGCGTTCATTCTGGCATGTTGCCACCAAACCTGTTGGTTTGTGAACAATTCTCACTGCTGTTTCATTCTTCTGCATGTGTTGACCCCCGTTACCCGAGCAGCAAAATGTCGTTATGTCAAGGTCGGCTTCTTTTAAGACAACTTCTTTCTCAGACGGGACTGGAAGAACGGCAACTGTAATAAGAGATGTGTGTACACGCCCCTTGCGCTCTGTCGGAGAGACACGTTGCCAAGAATGGGTTCCAGCTTCATTTGCAAAAATATCAGTTTTTGCGCCAGAAATTAATAAGGAAATAAATCCGTCACGCTCGTTTAAGACACGAACGTCAAAGACACTCCAAGACGCATGCCTTGGCGTAAATGGAATATTGGTCTTTAACCAATAGCTTAGAATCCGCGCCACCTTCTGCGCCACGAATTTCAATAATGATTTTATTCATAATAGTCTCCATCTTCATTATACACGATAAAAACCAATTATACCTGTTTGCTATACTCAGCTCTTAAATCACTAACCTTGGCGTCTATCCATTGTTTTTTGGCAAGTTTACACCACGCAATCCCACGGCTTCGGTTACACCCATTTGAGCACTTAAAGCAAGAACCATCTTCGGAGTGTGGAAATTTTTCTGCCCATAACTCGCCCATAGCATCTCGATATCCATGTCCTTCTTCTTCGGAAAAACCGCTCAAAGCATCCAATTCTCGAACT
>OFRM01000625.1_pt1 | contig 14024 bp, 14 predicted proteins | sample 1543101 | NCBI WGS metagenome assembly OFRM01 (sample SAMN07774223, study PRJEB24372) | wastewater metagenome | isolation source: Exp Tend VB 0WW | collected 2016-02
TTTGAGAATGCCGCCCGGTGGAAGTCTGCGGTTTTCAGGTGCGACGCCGCCGAATGGGTCGTATGTTCCGCCTGTTGGTTGTGGTGTGGCTGGGGTTACTGGCACCGTTGGTGCGGGCGTATCGAGTAGCGGCCCGCCCGTACTTGGTACAGTCGGTGCTTTGGTGACTGGCGGGACGACACCTGTAGGTGGTGTGGTGACGATGGGTGCTGGATCTGGATTCGGATCGCCGTTGCCGCCCTGTCCGTCCTTGTTGATATTGGCAAGGGTCGGCGTTCCGAGTATTCCGCCGCCAGATAGCGCCGAGTTGTCTATGTCGCTGTTGTAATTCTGGAACCAGTCAGCGACTTTTTGTGCGGTGTTAGCGGCCATATGCAATCCTGTTTTTTTCGTACCACTTGGCGAACACTTCATCCTTCATGTGTTCAGCTATCTGTTCGGCGGATACCTGGCCGGATTTGATGCACTCAGCTATTAATTGGTAGTTCATCCCATCGCCTCGACAGACATAAAAGTGAAAGTATTGCCAACCAAATCCAGTGCGCCGCCGCTGGATTGATTGACGATCATTGTGATTTCATCGTTTGCGGCCACTTCAATAATTGCCGTACTCAGAGATTGTTGTGTGTATGCGCTGCCCTTGTTTTTTTGCATGGACAGGCCATTGGCGACGGCGGCATTTTTATAAATCGTTATCGCTCGATCGCCCGTAGAATTGGTATCCCAATACGCTCCCGCCGTGACCTTTATGCGGCTGACGGTAGCGGGGATAATCAGCGCCCCACCAGACAGGAAACAGCCTAGATTGTTTGTGGTGCGCGTATTGAACCCGGCGACGGTATCTGTGCCATCGGTGCAGGATTGATTGCCGGATATTTGCGCCATCGTTGATTTACCGATGACTGAAAAATTCGTCCTGATAACGGTCCCCGACTTGGCATAAGTGCCGGTGAATCGGTTGCCGCGTTCTTCGTAGTAAACGGTTCCGCTTGCGCCATCCAACACGACGGAGTTGGTCGCGTATCCGAGGACGGTGAGATCGGCGCAATCATTCGCGGTGACATAGGCGTCTTTTGAGTTGCCCGTACCAATAGCGAGGAAGTTGGTATAAGTAGAACCGTTGCCATACGAATTTCTGAATCCGAAACAACTATCAAATGCGACTGGCTCGACACCAGAAAACACGACGCCGGTACTGTCCGTGGTGGACGAATCCACCAGGAACCCTTGCTGCGCATTCGATTCGCTACCGCAGCCGGTGAACTTCACGGCTTTGCTGTTTCTGATTAAGTACCCGGCAGCACCGGACCAGTCGGCGTAGCAGTTATTGAACTGGCAGTAATACGCCCCGTTGATGTACCAGCCATATGTTCCGTTCCCGCCTTGCGGGTTTACCGCGTCGCCACCGGACCAGCAATTTGTGAATACACAAGCGTTGATCGGACCGGAAAGGTTGAATCCCATCGCGGCGTTATTGCGCGATTCGATGTTCTCGAAATTGCCGACATACGTTTGCACCATCTTGATGCCATCGGTGCCGCAGTTGGTGACAATGACATCCTTGATATTGATGCGGGAGATGTAATTCACGCCGTCCCGACTATTGCCGGCGTTGACGTTGATCCCGATAGCAGGCGCAGATTTGACCGTCAGTTTCTCAATCGAGATGCGTCCGCCCCAGCCGTAAATCCCAAAGCCATCTGAACCAGCCGCCGCCGATGAGAAGTCAAACGTAGTGGCTGTTTTTCCGGCGCCACGGATGATGATGTTGTGATAGCTGTCGGCCATCGGCGCGAGTGGCAGGCTGGCATCCATCTTGTACCAGCCAATCGGGCAATCCAGAATCCCGCCGCCGCGCGCCTGCAGGTTAGCGACTGCAGCAATGATTGCGGCTGAAACATCGAGCGTATTTGTTCGCGCGATTACATCGGCTATCTGCGCTGCAGTCATGAAGTGAAACGCGGAAACGACTGTGCGGCCAGTTGTCAGTAAATTAGTGGCTACCGCACCCGTACCGGACTGAATAAAACCGATACCAGACGCGCCGGTCGATGACGAGACATTGCCTAAGCTATCCGCTGCGCCATCGAGCCATTCGTACCACGCTTGCGTAACCTGTCCCGTTTGATCCTGTGGCGTGACAATCGGGACTTTGCGAAGCGGGATCGCCATTAAGACGTAAAGAAGGTCGCGTTGCAGTAGGCCACATCGCCCACGGCTGGCGTGATCTGCGTTGTGCTATTGAGGCCAATAATTGTGACCACGCCCGCTGTGGTGATTGTCACCAGCGCCGGGAAATAAGCTACTGCAGAAGCATCGAAATACATCCCCGCGCAATACGTGGTGGTCGCAGGGCGATACCCTGACGGCAAGGTCATTTGCGCAGCGCCGGGAGAACCAGCGGCGAGCGCTTCTGCGTTCAGGTGAATCATCGTGCCAAGCTGCTTTTTCAGCGTCGTCGGCCCGTTATTTGACCAGTTGGTCCCGTATGAGATGGACGATGCCCCGCTGACCGGCGCAACAACAACTTCAATTGCGGTGAATCCCGCCGTTACCGCAGCTTCGCGGTCGTTGATGTCGGTTGCGTTTGCTCTGCCGCCCTCAGAGAGACTACCTACAGCGGTGAAGTAGGTCGTCATTTTTAGTATTCGTATCCCACAATTGAGGCGTAAACCAACCCTGTTGTCACGCTGCAAAGTTGTGTCAGGGCGATTTGCTGTGTGCCTGAAAATTCGAGGCCGTCAGGGATCTGCAAGAACATCTGCCCGCCCTGCTGCGCGGTTGCGGGTGCGGATGCGACGGGGAGAAGGGCAATAATCGGGCTTGAGCCGGTCACGCCACCGTTGGGTTCCATGCGCAAGCAAAAACGTGCCGATAGAACCGCAGCCGATGTCGAAATCAATCCCACCGTAATTGCCTGGATGCGCCAGCGCTTAGCGGCGGTGACAGTCATCGACGTAGCGGATGCGGTAGCCGCACCGTCACGGGATATATTGAATGCAATCAATGCTTCTGATGTAACGCACGCCGTACCGGAAAGAGCAGATGCGCAGTTGACGATTACGCGCCCACCGTCCTTGAGGCTTTGCACGGAAAGCCCGGTAGAACCTTGCGTGCCTTTGGTCAGTGTTGGTAGCGTGGTGACGTTGATCGGCATCGGTGCGGCTGCGCTGGTGTCATTTACCGAGCCGTCAGCACCCCATACCGACTTCACGCGCATGTACTTTGCGCCTCCTACATCATCAGCGGCGAATGTATCGCCACCGGCCATTGCGTTGCCCGTGAAGTTATCTGCCATTTCGAATCCCTAGAATGAAAAACCCCAGCACTTGGCTGGGTCTGTTTGAAAAATTAGCGCTTGAGTTTTCGCGGCGAGTAGTAAATCGTCGCCCCGCCTAAGCTGTGACTGGCGTAGTAATCTGATTTCGAATAGAAGAACATCGACATATTTACCCCGTCGCCGCCCACCTTGAAGTTAGGTGTGATCGTGCTTTGCGCGTCGTAGTAGAACGAACCCCATAGCGTCGTTGGTCCACCCCAATACCCACCGTGTCCGCTGATTGCGTTGGTTCCCGTGGTGTGTGAGGAAATGGACGTTTCCCCGTAGGAGAATTCAGGGTGAAAGCCAATATTGGTGTAGCCATCGCAGGACATTTCCATCAGCACTTTGCGATAGTGCTTCTTGATCTGCGGGCTTTTCGCGTCACCGAACGGCATCCGTATGTACGCCTCGATCTCATTGCCATCGAAGCTCGTACCCTTTTCGCACTGGTACACATAACCGTTGTCGGCCCCGAAATAGATCACGTCTTTTCCGGTTGAATCTTCGCCGGCACAAATACAGGTCACGTTGATTGCATCTGTGGAGCGGCCAGAGTTGTAGTCGAATTCTGTTATTTGAACGAGTGGATTTCCACGGCTATCCGTACCCACGGAAAGAATCATGCCGGTGCCATCGTTACCGTAGACGCGATACTGATTCTTTGCGCGGTAGACGGTCGAAGCGATTGCGTTGATGCGTACCCGATTCGTTACCGGCTGCGCGCGGCGGCTGATGATCTGCTCGTTAAACGCACCGTATGCCTGCGTCGGGGAGACTTGCACAACACCCTGATCGTCCAGGCAGTACGTTTGCCCCATTTCCTGCATGGTCCGTGGGATTGCCCCGCGTGTTTGGCTGACGTTCTTTTCAACGAAGTCATCAACACTGGAACCGTTGAGCTGGTGTATCGAGTTTCTTGCGCCTATGGCCAAGGCTTCACCAGGCATGACGGCGAAACCTGTTATGTCGTCACCGATACCGACTTCTGCCCCACCTGTTACGGTCGTCCAGACAAAAGGCAATCCAACACCTGAATTCTGGCGCGAGCCTTTGAACGAGAGGAACAATTGGTATTTGTGGCACTTGATGTATTTCGGCGTATCGACGGTCATGCCGGTTGTGATGGGCACAAGGTTGGTGCCGTCAAACTCACAAGCCCGATGCGTACCGCTGGCGAAGTACATATAAAACGTACTGGTCGAGCCGAAAAAGTTGTAGTTCTGGAATTCGTAGCGGCCAGATGGGGCCAGGGTGATTTGTGTCTGTGTAGCCGTCAGCTTCAACGTTCCGCCGCTTGAGGTTGTCGCGGCGCCGTACAGGAAGCCGCCTGTCGCCCCGGTGATAATCAGGCGTCCGACTCTTGACGGGCTGGTGGCTGATGTGGTCTGCGCTACCCTTGCAATGGTCGCGGTGTTGCCGCCCTGCGTGAGCGTGTCGCCGTCAAGTACGCTGTTATTTCCACCTGTAAAACTGATTTCGTAGCCAAACGTAACCTGCACCCAGCCAGTCGATGTCGATTTCCACATCTGCGCGACTGTTCCATCAGCGCTATTCCTGAATGCGTAGACGACACCGTTGTAAACATTGACACCAAGGATTGAGCCGGAACCGGGAACCTTTGATACGTCTACCCGGTAAATGTCAGCGGCGGCATTTCTTGAGATTGCATCGCCTTCGGCAGTCGGATAGCCGCCCTGCGTCATCCGGCTTGTCAATGTCCCCACTGTCGCAGTGGAAATCATCATCAGCAACAGCGGGATGCCGCCATAACTGACGCGCAGGGATTCGCCGCTTTGGAATGTGCCGGTTACTTTCGTCAGCACAAGTGCGCCGGAGGTTGTTGGGGCTGTTACCGCAATCGCCACGACGCCGACTGCACCGCTAGTAATGCCAACAACCGACTGACCAACAAGCAAGCTGGTGCTGATGCTTGCCGTGCCATACCAGTAAACCGCGTCACTCGGTCTTGCTCTGCCATCGTAGCGTTCAAAGCCGTCGATGCGCTCATACCCGCCGAATAGCTTTGGCTGGTAGTTCATTGCATCCAGGCAGGCGCCCGGATTAATGGCAAGCGTTGGCGTTTCCAGATCCAGCCCGCCTTGAAAGCGGACGTAATGCGTCTTTGTTTCTACTTCGGGAAAACCTACGGTCACAACATGGCCCCAGCAGTGATCGGCGAGGGGAGTTGTGAGCGTTTCAGCGGGCCAATCATAGCCTCGTATTCTTCTTTTCCAAGCCCGTACAGTTCTTGGGCGGATTCGCGCCGGCCATGCTTCATCAGCGCCATTGCAACGAGAATCAGTTGGTGTTCATCGGGGATCAGTGGCACCGTTCCATCCGCCGTCAATAGCTGTGGACGTTTGAAATACTCGCCCACTACGGTATAAATCGCGTCCGGTATCGGGTAGAACATCACCGATTTGTCTGGTTTCACCGTGAACTTGATCGGCATCCCGGTATTGCTGCGGGATGCGCCGAACAGGTACGCTTCACGAAACAGCGGCCACGGCATGAAGTCGAGGTACTGTTCACCATCAACACCAGATGAGGTCAGGTAAATACGAAACGTGTCCGGCTTCCAGGTCTTGTGTTCTGTCAATCCCGCTGCGGTCGGGGTATAGCTGGCAGTCGCGGCCACGGTATTGAAACTGAAATCAAACCGCAGGAAGTCCCAATTGTTGAACATCGCCTGCAACTTCTCATAGGCCGAATCAATATCACGGACGACTTGCAGCATTTCTCCGGTCTGTGAAGTCGTCGCTGTGGGGATCGTGCCGTTGGCCGCGCCCGATAGCTGAGCCTCTTGCGCGAGACGCTGGCAGAGTTGCAGGCGGGTGTAGGCCATGTCTTAGTTCTGCGCCAGCGTGAAGCGGAGCCAGTGCGCACCCTTCGGGTTGTCGTCGCGCGTGATCTGGAACGGGAAAGCAAGGGCGGACGATGGAATTTGCATCGAGTCCTGTATGCCGTCCTTGTTCACGAAGTCTTTTTGCTCGAAGCCGGTCCGTTTGCAACGGGCGAGGATTTCAACCACATTGCGGCGCACCGTGTAACTCTTGCCGCGTTCAAACACGATAGAACCTGTGTTGGTGTCTACCGGAAACAGCTTGGATTCATTCTTGTCGGTGCTGGGCAGGATGTAGATGTCCAGCATCTCAGCCATAAACTTGAGATTATTCTGGTATTCGTAGTCGTGAGCGCGCTTGTATGCCAGCTTTTCGGCATAGGTCATTTCAGGTTTCAAGCCAGATAGATCAATCCCGCCACCAGGCATGAGCCGGTCAAACTGCTGGCTGTTGTCTGCCGGTGAAAGCGACTCCGAGGCCGGACCAGAGCTTTTCATGATGCGCGGAACATCGTTGCCGATTTGCTCCTGTGTGGCATCGAGGATTTTTGAACGAATGACCGGATTCGATGAGGCTTTGTTGACTTTGACTGATGCGGTACGGGGCATTTGATTCTCCAAATAAAAAAGGCACCCGAAGGTGCCCTGTGAGTGGGTGTTACTGGTTACGCGTCGTAGCCTTCAAGCTCGATAAGGAACTTTCCGGCTGTGTACGTTGCTGCGGTGCCTGCTTCGCCGCCACACAAATACAGGTATTCGTTAGCGGTTGGGATGTTGCCGAATGACTTGGTGAGGCCGTTAGTCCATGCGCCACCAGATGTCACGAGCGCGGTTTCCGTCAACGCGGCAATGCCATCGTCAAATACGGCGGTGCCGACCGTTGCGGAGTACAGGTCAACGTCATCAGCGCCGCCAGCAGGAACTTCAAGGCAAGTTACCCGGCCCGTCAGAATCGTTCCGTTACGTGCGGCGGTGAGTTGCCCGATGTGCGCGGCACCCGCACCAACACCGATAACATCAAGGTCGGTAGTCGATGAGCCGAGGCCGGTCAGGTCAATCAGGATGCTGGTACGGATGATGCCGCCGTGTTTTGCAACGCTTGATTTGTAAACCGTACCCGTACCTGCGGTGATACCTGTGCCCGCTTCTGTGGCCAATGTCCCGCCACGGCTAAACGCGGTGAGTTGCGTAGGCGTAATCGTTGAGAGAACGGCGCTTGTGGCGCTTTCCACAACGATTGATGCGCCCGATCTGATGCGAAGTGTTTTTTCGACAATCGCGTTAGTTAGTCTTTTCCAAAGCATGATGAACTCCTAAAGTAAGCGTGGCCCCGAAGGGCCACTATTTTTATGGGATGGTGAAACGATTAACCGTGAGCCGACCAGTTAACGACTTCTGAGGCGAGGATTGCGGCCAGTGTTGCGTTCTGCAAAACCTTGAACGCTTTGCCAGCCGTGTTAGCGGTGCCGTCTGCGTCACAAACGGTGATGCCGCCGTTGGTCGTTTCGATGGTGCGTGTACCGGCTGCGGCACCCTTGATACAGGTGTTCACTGCCATACCATCGAACCATTCGATTTCAATGCGCGAAGTAACGTTGGTCCAGCAAACGTATCGCGGTGTGAAGCCGAGGTTAACCACAACGTAATCTGTTGCGGTGATTGATGTTGCCGGAAAGGTGATTCGACCAGCCGCGAATGCGGGAGCATCGCCTGCCTGTGTCGCGTTGTTGGTGGTGTATGCGGTATTGACTGCCATGATGGTTCCTTTGAAAAGAGAAAAGGGCTACCGAAGTAGCCCTAAATGTTGGTTATGGATTAGGCGGGCGTCGTGTTAGTTGTCGCCACCTCGCCAACCGCCATCCAGCCCGGATTAGCAACCAGTACAGCGCTCCAGAAAATAGCGCCGACATAACCGCGTTGACCGTGTGGGTCATCTTTGGTTTTCTGCTTGTGCGGGATGTGGGTAGGATCAACCGAAGATTCACCGCGCAAAGCGATATCGAACACGGCATCTTCGCCCATCACGAGGATCGGATAAACGTCAGCCGATGTGCCTGTGGTGGAGAAGTTGGTCGTGCCTGCAATTGCAGCGCCAGCATCGGCGTAGGCGGTCAACTCTTTCGATGTGACGAAGCGGAAGTTCTCGCAGGAACCCAGCTCATGCTCGTTGATCGGCTTGCGGCTACCGTACTTGGCCACGGGAACGAAACCGGGAAGGTCGCGGATGTCCGGCTCCAGATCGGTCGAGCAGAACACCAGATAACCAGCCTCGATTGCGCTGGTGTCATAGTCCGGCGAAGCGGCAAGAATCTTGTTGCGCATTTTCGCGCCGTTCAGCTTCAAGACCTTGGTGATGTGGCGCAGGAAGTTGAGCGTGATTTTCTCGTCCACCGTCACGCGTGAAGTGCCACCGGAGTAGTAAACGCCGGTGGCTGCTTTCATTGCGCCGTAGCGGATCATCTCGCGCACCAGGCCCATACGTTCGCCGGTTTGCTGCAGTTGATCGCCGGGAATGTCGTCCTCGTACAGCGTGGCGGCTTTGTCGGTGTAGCTGTACAAAACGCCGTACTGGTCGATGGTCTTTGCCACATCGTGGTAGGTCAGCGACTCAGCCGATGGTGTAACGCCTTCCGTGATGACGTGTGTTGCAGCGGTGACGCTCCAGCGGTTGATGGTGTTGGCGGTCGAGCTTGATCCGCCAGTTGGCAACACGCGACGATAGGTGATGTTGTCGCCCTTGTTCTTTGGCATTTCTTTCATTGAGACGCCAAGTGCGAGGACTTCGTGAGGTACAGCGTGGGCGATCATCTCGCCTTTGACTTCGTTGATGCGACCCGCTTGGGTCGTGTAGGTATTTCCAGCCATGATGTTTCCTTAGTAGGGTCAGCCGAGCTTTCGCACCCTGTTAAATCCGGCGCTAAGCCCAACCTTGTCGGGGAGTACCGCTGGCGTGTTGTTAGGGACGCTCTTTGGCGTCAACCCACCTTCCAGCCGTGCGGTGTTCTTTTGTTTGGTTGCTGCGGGATCGCGTGCCGCTTTCCAGGCGTCAAAGCCCTTGAGCGTGTCGATCACAAAGTCGGAGTCGTTACTGCTGCTGATTGCGGCTTGAACGTCTGCGGGCTGGAGGCTCTTGAAAATCTTGAAGTCAGGCGTTTCGCGGATTTCCAGTACATCGGGATACGCCTTAAATACGCGGGCGCGTTCCTTCTCTACTTCTTTCGCGTGACGTGCGGCCTCTGCTTCGGCTAGTTTTTCCTGAACGATGCTGTTGATCTGTTCCGCGTCCACCGTTCCGGCAGGGGCGGTCATCAATGCGCTCAAGTCATCAGCCAAGCTATCGGCCATGTCGTCCCCGAATTGCTCACGGGTACGCTTCAAGGTGTCGCGCGTAATCTTCGCCACCGTTGCCGGTGTTTCCGTTTTCGCGGTCTTAACGAGTTCCAGGAATTCGCTTTTCAGCGAACCCATCTTTCCTTGCAGTTTTCGTTCTGACGCTTCGAGGGCGGTTCTCAGCTCCCCGATGCCGGCCAGTTGTGCTTTCACTTCCGATGGTGTCAGGCCAAGCCCTGCAATGGGTTCCTCTTTCGGCGGCTCGGCTTTCGCTTCTTCCGTCTTAGGGGCATCGCTGGGAATCTCGGCGGGTTTGTCCGCTTCGACTGGCGTTACTTCTGGTGTCGGCGTTGATTCTGTGGGCGTATCACCGCGCACTTTGTTGAATCCGGCAGACAAACTTGCGCTGACTTCGGTTGGTGTTGCAACAACTTCGGCTGTTTCAGACATTCACTTCTCCATAAAAAAACGCGACAGCCTTGCGGGGTCGCGTTGATGATTGGCAGGGTTTAAAGCGCTGCCGGTTTACTTCTTTTCTCTAAACTCTTTGTCCAGATTGATTAACTGCTCAAGCAACTTGATGTGCGCGCGGTACAGGGTCGTATCGCGTTCGCTGTTGTCGAGCGAATCATTCATGCGACGAAACTTTTGCTGCTCTGACTCGAAATGCTCTTTGAGCTTCTGCCAGAGTGGGTCGTGCGCTTCGGCGTAGGTGAGGTTCACTGTTGAAACGCTTGCCCATCAGGCGCACGCTGCGGCGGCTCACTGGCGGGCTTGACTACTTCCGGCGCGCCAGCGGGCGGTATCGAGGCCAATTTTTCCTGCATCTTGAGCTTCATGACGCTATCGGCCAGCTTGGCTTTCAATTCCTCGATCTGCCGCGCGCTCTCGCCGTTCTCTTTCATCAATTCAATTTCACGCTTCAACATCAACTCGCGCTCTTTGAATCCTTGCAAGGTTTCTTCGCGCTTGGCCATTGTTTGCTCGTACAGGTTGTCGCGGTCGGTATCGAGGCGCATCTTTTCCGCCGCCTCTTGCGAGCGAATCTGCTGTACTTCGGTCGCACTCTTGGCGCGAATCGTTGCCACTTCGATAGCCGGGTCTTTCGGCTGCTGCGCCGCTTGTTCGGCCATCTGCTTCTTTTCTTCTTCGGTGTACTCGATGCGCTCCACGTCCATACCCTGGCCCTTGAGCCATTCTTTTGCCATCTTTTCGGGGTTCAGTCCGTAGATTGGATTGGCTGCACGGTCGAGCATCTGAGCAACGAGCATATTCTTGGCGTCGCGTTCAAACATGACGGTTGAACCCATCACGTCGATCACGAAGTCGCCCTTCTCGCTGGGATCTTCACCGTAAATCAACAACCATTCGTAGTACCGGGCCACATGCGGGGCCATGCGGTCATCGAATATCTTGCAGATGCGACGCATCAACGCGCCGGCATTGGCTTGGAGTATCTGTCTGCCTGCGGCTGTTTCTTCGTTCTCGCCCTGCTGGCCTTGTTGCTGTATCGCCATGCCGGTGACTTTTTCAGCCATCTGCATTGCAAAGTTGATGATGTTCATCAGTTCAACTTGCAGGCTCGGTATCGTGATGCTGGTGATTGCGTCCGATGCCTTCTGCATGGTCGCGCTGGCTTTCTTGCGCAGCATCAAGCGAGGCCGGATTTCCATCGGGCCATCGTCGGCAGGCTCGATAATCTCGTCGTCAAAAATGATGATCGGTGCGCTGGACATACCAGCGTTGTCCATCAGGTTCCGTGCGCCTGCGTTCAGCATCCGTTGCGGCGTTTCAACCTGGTGGCCTACGCCGATGCCTGTCCACGTGCCCGGTTTGTGCTGCCATACCATTACGTCATACGGGAATTGGCCGCTGTCTAGCGTGTTCTGTTTGGCTTTGATAACGCGATCATTAACCGTGAACACAACCACGTCCAGCACTTCTGCTTCGTCGCATTCACAGCCTGCGGCCTTCATGTTCTCGTGGTCGGCGGTGCCGTGGTAGTACCAAATCTCGAACTTGTCTTTGTCTGACTTGTCCTTTACGTCGCCGCTGAGATACTTTTTACCTGGTCCCTCAATCAAACATTGTCTGATCTGGTCATCCAGATAAAGCGGCTGGCCCTTTTTGTCCACGGAACCCATGAGTTCGCGTAACCCTTTGGCGGTGATCGCATCACACTCCCAAACGTAGGAACCGCTATGGATATCCTCGCCGCACGCCGGGTCGGGAAAGAAATTCTTCGGGTGAATCACCTTCGAGTGCGGTTTGATGCTTTCAACCGTCTCAATCCTGATCTGCCCGCCTTCGCTCAGTACCTTGCGGCCTTTGAATCGCTTAGGGAATGGGCCTTTGAGTACCGATGTGCCGATCTTGCTGGCCATGTCGATCATCTTGCGGCCCTCAGACTGCCAGCGCCACTCGGTCCACCAGTCCCAAATGCGGGTTTCGGCCTTGTCTGCGGACTCTTTCGCTTCGGCTAACATGGTCTTGACGGCATCGGCCACGGTCATTTGCTGGCGCCCGTTGTCGAGCATCTGTTGCCCTGCTTCCGGGTGTTTGCCCAGCTTTTCCACGTCCTGCATCGGTGTCGGACGTAAACCAAACGGTTTATCGTTGGTCGGGACCAGAATCTCACACGCCCTGGCGGCGCCCATGTCAACGTATGGCTGAAAGATGTTCAGGAAGATATTGCTGCGCGAGCTTGTGTTTGCGGTTTCCTTCGTCAGCCGGCCATCCATCGTTGCCGGTTTCTCCCACTTGCGATTAGCGTCGTCGGTGCCGTCATACAGTTCTTCGAGGTCGCGCCACTTCTGCGCAATACCTGTACCGCGCATGAAATCCACGGCTTCTCGTTTACGCTCTGCAAGCGAATCCGCAAACGCCTGTAAGCGGTGCGCACTCTCTACAGCCGCGTTATCGTCGGTTTCAGTTTCTTGCATTGAATGGCTCCGGGCTTAGTAGCCCATTGATCTATCTTGTGGCGCCCACTTGGGGACGTTGGCGGGCTTGTTTGTGCCCAATTCGTGTGATGGTTCCCAGCCTTGGGCGAATTGCATGAATGCGTCGGCACCGTGAGAAGCAGGTCCGTGAACCGCCTCGTCGCTCCAGTTGCCTATCGACTCATTCCATTTCTTCTTGTGGTTTTCCAGACACCACACGCCGTTTAACTCGCCCTTGGAGGTGTTCTGCTCGTGGAAATAGCACTCAGCCAGTTTGGAGCGTGCGGCGTCTACCGCCATGCTTTTCATGGCAATGCGCGGCACAATGCGAATCTTCACGTTCGGGAACAGGTCTTGCATCTTCTTTTTGGCTGATACGTCAGTGACAACGCTCTTGTCCTCGCCGTCATGCGGTAGGTAGATGTTGCCCAGCAGATAGCCCCATGCTTGAATCTTTGGTGCGTAGTAGTCCAGCGTATGCCCTACTCCGCTCATGTAATTGATGAAACGGTGTTCCATCGCGGCGTATTGATGCGCCCAAATTGATGTGGTGTCGCGGCCAATGTCCATAAACAGATTGACGCGCCTGCCGGCCAGAATCGGGAAGTTCTTGAGTCGGCCTTCGGCGCGCACTTGAATCATTTGCTGCGAGAAGTAGCGTTCTTCCATTGCGCCGCTGAATGCTTCCTCAGGGGTCGATGGGTATTCCTGCTTCATGTCGCCTTTGAATGTCTTGCATTGCATCGCGTACCAGGCAACTTGCGCGTCATCGAGAATGATTCCTTGCTTTTCCAGTTCGTTGAAATACTCAATGAGTTGGTCGGTGATCTCAATGCCTTCCGGATCAATCCGATATGACGCCTTGCGCCACCACGGGTAGAAGTGCATCTTGAATTCCAGGCGATTGAACTTGGTCCCAGCCACATGCTTCTTGGCCTCGTCAACCATCTCGTAAAAGTGCCCACCTGTACCCTCTGCGGTGGACTCGACAAACATCAATCCGCCTTCGTGAACCGATGGGATTGAGCCTAGTTTTATCTCGTTCGCTTTTTCCGGGTAGCGGCGGCATACCTTGCCGTACTCGCTAATCAGTAAGCCTTGCAGCGTTCCAGAGCGCCCCGATGTGCCCACATAAATACTTGAGCCGTTACTGAATACCAACTCAGACGCAGACTCGTTAATCGTCGGGTTGCGGGCGCGCAGCGTGGGCGAAAGGTTGTCCCATGCGTACTTGACCTTGTTGCGAAATATCTTTCCTGCGGGATCTCGCTCGTGCGCAATGATTGCGGCGGCGAAGTTTGGCGAGAATATCGCCTGATCCAGTAACAGGATACAAATCAGCGTGGTAAATCCAAGCTGCCGCGCCTTCAAGATAATGTTGCGGTCGTGAAGGTTGTCGAGCAAGTCCATCTGTTCCGGGTTCGGCACAAACTGCATGCGCGTGCCGGATTCATCAATAATGGTGTACAGATTGCAGATGCGCCAGCGCCAGCTCGCCAGCAGCGCTACTTGTTCAGGCTTTGGCTGGGATGACGCGGTTGGTGGCACTGCTCGCTATTTGCTTGAACAGGTCATCGAGTGAACTACC
>OFRM01000629.1_pt1 | contig 14003 bp, 16 predicted proteins | sample 1543101 | NCBI WGS metagenome assembly OFRM01 (sample SAMN07774223, study PRJEB24372) | wastewater metagenome | isolation source: Exp Tend VB 0WW | collected 2016-02
CTAACCAGCAGCTTGCCGCCATCGGACAGCCGCAGGTGAACCCGAAGCTGACGCTGGCCGAGGTTAATGAACCGATGCGCAAGCGGGCAGCGGCACAGGCGCACCGCGTGCTGGCCACGATGACTGCCAGCCTGACCGAGAAGCGGCGGATGATTGAGCGGGATTCGGAGCGCAAGTTTTCTCAGTTGCAGCGGGACAACCGCGAGCGGCAGGACCTGGTGCGGAATTACACCGACCTTAATCTGGGCCTGTCCATCGCGTCGAGTCGAGTGACTCAGATGACGGAGGCGCTCCGCAAGTCGGCGCGCACCATCGGAACGCAGGCGCATCAGGCGGGATTGATGGAGCAGGTGTTGGCCGGACTGGGCGAGACAGTGGATCGCAAAACGGTCGCGCCATGGCTCAAGGCACTGGACGCCGCCGCCAAGAAGCTGGGCGCCGGCGAGGTGAAGTTTGGGGACATGCTGGAAGCGGCGGCGCGAATCAATTTGGACTGGGACAAGGCCACGGTGATAGACATCAAGGCGCTGTTCTTCGCGTCAGGCAGCAAGGCGTTGTCGCCTTTGCTGGAGGTTTCAGAGGGCGGCAAGGCAATGCTGGCAGCGGTGATTGCGTTCGGGAAATCGAATGCGAACGTCATGGACCTGCTGGCGTTGCGGCGCGAGTCCGCCATGGAGCAGCGGCAGGCGGCCAACGAGGCGCTGGCCAAGGCGATGGAAGATCACAAGGACGCCATTGCGGCCGCGCGGGACTTGCTGCGCAGCCGGAAGCTGGTGAACGTGGAGACGGACGCGGGCGGGAATGTCATCAATGTGACGCCGACGCGGATCGGCGCGCGGATGCTGCGGGTGTTGAGCCGCATGGAGATTTTGAAGGAACGCAACCGCAAGCTGCTGGCAGAGATCGAGCGCGAAGGCATGTTCAGTCAGTGGCATGAAGCGGCACAGCCGTTGTTTCGCGCGCGGCTGACGGAATTGGAGCGGATGTTTGGGGCGCAATACCAAGACTGGCAACTGGTGGACGGGGCGACCTACCCGCTGCCGGCCACGCCGACGACCAAGCTGGCCGCAGTGCTGGCCAACGCGGTCGAGGTGAACCTGTCGAAGCCGGAAGCCATGCGGGGTGACATGATGAAGCTGCGCGCGTGGCTGGACAATGTTCCGGAGGGAGACCGGGGCGCGGACTGGCAGGACATGGAGAGCATTTACCGCAAGGTGACGCACGCGGACATCATGCGCGGGCACGCGGCGGTGCAGCAGAATTTCATGCAGCGGTATTTTGCGCCGTTGCAGGACCGGCTCAAGTTCATCGGCACGCCACTGACGCGGCTGTTGGGGTCCCGCATCTACAATGAGCAGCAGTTGATGCGCAAATACAGCGAGCCGGCGCAGAGCAGGGGTCAGCAGTTCGAGGCGGAGCGCGCCAAGGCGATGAAGGCGCTGGGGTTCAAGGGTCAGGACCTGGACATTTTTGATGCGACGATCCACCAACCGATGTGTGGCTGGCTGGAAAAGAACATGGACATCCTGTCGGCGCAGAAAACCAAGGAGTCCGCCGAGGACGCTGGTGTGACCGGGGTGCTGAAGTATCTGGCGCGCGATCCCAGCACGGCAGGCATGATGGATGACCCCAAGGTGAAGCGGGCGGTGGAGTCCTACCTGCGCATGATCATCCGCAACTCGGGGTGGGTGTCTAGCAATGGGCTGGACATGGGTAATAAGGTTTTGGATGAGGCGGGAAACTACAAGGTTTACCGGGATCCCATCGGGCTGCCTCCGTTCACGCTGTTGCGCTCGTTCAGCGCGATGGGTGAAGGCATCTTCAATTTGATGCGGTCCACACCGTGGGCCACCAGCAAGATCAACCGGGACGCGGTGGTGGATGCCTACAATGCCGACCCGGAAGCTTTGCGCCGGGCGCAGGCGGGGTATGTGACGAGTGACATCTGGTCCTCGTTCGTTCGGGTGTGGGCCAACCGGGATGGACGTTCAGCGTTCCTCGCACCGCGCACCAGCGATGGATTGCAGCGGTTTGCCACCCGGGAGAATGTCATCAGCGCCTTCAACGGTGCCGAGGGCGACCTGGTGAAGTTTGCGGAACTGCTGTATCAGTCCGAGTCCGGCACAACCGACCTCGCGGAATTTGTGGGGGATACGCTGGCGCAATGGCAGACCAACTACGACCTGATCGAGATGCAGAATCAGGACCCGGCCACGTCGGGAGCGGGCCTGATGCCGCAGCCTGGGCCGCGCCGGTTCATTGCGGATGCGCGCACGTCGGAGGAAATGCCCAAGGAGTTGATGCAGTATCTGCCTTACGACTCGTTCACGATGCGGCAGATCACGCGCGGCCAGGTGTATCAATCGGTTTACGGCCGCAATCTGGAGGCGTGGAATGCCAACGTGGCGAAGGCTCGGCGGGAACAGTCCGACCTCGCGACAGCATGGGAGGCAGTGAAGCGGCATTACCGCTTGCAGGGGTTGGAGGGTGGCAAGCTGGTGAAGGCCATGAAGGCGGAGGTGGAAGGCGGCTTGGCGAATGTGACCGGCGTGGCTGAACTGGCTAAGCGGGTTTCTTTCACGGCGTTGCAGGAGGCAGAGCAGAACCTCAAGGCGTTGGATTCCGTGGACAAGTCTTTCAAGGATGGCATGACGTTGAACCGGACGCGCCCGACCGAGTTTCGTTCGTGGTACGGTTTGCTGGGGGCGATGACCGGCCTGACGGTTTCCGGCCCGGCGACGGCGATCACGGATAACGTGGCCATGCTGGAGCAGCCGTTTCGCAAGATGGGTTTCAACTGGGAGTCGGTGAAGTTCGTGCTCGGCATCAAGAAAAACGAGTTGTTCCTCGCTGGCAACTCCATCCTGCAAGCCCTGAATGGTGGGTATCAGGCGGATGCTGAACATGTCCGACTGCTGAACGAACTGGGCTTCATTGATGACGACGCCACGATGTCGGTCAAAGACAAGATGCTGGCCTACTTCATGGGCGAGCACAACCTCGCCAACGGAGCGGCGCAGAAAGGGGTCTGGAACGTGGGGCAGGCGATCAAGCTGTTTCTCGGGACGGGCCTAGGGAGGGGCAGGGAGGGGGGCGCAGTGTATCCGACGTTCAAACCACACTCACCATTCGTCTGGGGCGCGCAGATCAGTCAGGCGGCAGCGGTGCTGCAATTCTGGCAGCGTTACGAAAGCCTGGTGGGGGCGGCGGTGCAACATTTTGAGACGCACGAGGGCGACCTGAGTAATCCTGACTTTAGGTTTACAGCGCAGAAGGTGAAGGGTGCCGGTTTCAAAACGGGATTGAAGCAGTGGGAGTTCCTGTCGGCCAAGCTGGCGGACTACGGATTGGGCGGGCTGGAGCAGGTGGCGCGCGAGTCAGTGCGGCGGCGGCAGGCGGATCGCGGGGCGGCCCTGCTGAGCAAAGATGACTACATGAAGCTGGCGGTGCTGGCGCAGAACGAGATCACGCTGGACTCTGGGATCACGACGCGGCATCCCGGACTCAAGACGACGCAGCTTGGAGCGGTGGCCAACCCGTTGCTGGGCTGGGCGGTTCACAAGAGCTATGACTTTACGGTGGGCGGCTTTCGCGATGCAGAGGGTGGCGGTGGAATTACGGCGGCGGCCAAGGCGGCGGGCCGGGGGCTGACAGGCGGGACATTGACGGGGGATGAGAAGAAGGCTTTGGAGGGGACGAAGCTGGCGATGGCGGCGATGGTGCTCGGGGTGCTGCCATCGGCGCTGGCTTACGCGTTGCTGCGCGACCTATACGACGAGTACGTGATGAAGAAGAAGGCCAACGTGCTGGACTTGCGCGGCATCAGCAGTGCGTCGGACGCATTTCGCACCGTTCTGGATAATGCTGCGCGCGTCGGAACGGCTGGAATCATTGGTGAAAAGTTCAACGAAAACTTGAATTTCGACACGGCTAAGCCAGTATCGTTGGATTCGCGCATATTCATCGTGTCATCACTGCTTAACTTGCAGCGCGCCTTGACGGGCTGGTTTACGCAGGGGTCATCCGATTACGCCACCGTGTACCGCCCCATGCTATCCGCGCTGGGCGGCGGCGGGTACCTCCAGTATGCCGACTCCATCAATGGGGTGCTGGGACTGGACAATGCCGAAAGCCGGGTGGCGCGGCGCATCAGCGTGGCCAACTACCTGCGGGCGGCGGGCAAGGAATTGAATCTGGACGTGCGCAAGAGCGGGCCGGGCGCCACCAGCCTGCCGACACCGCTCAAGCCTTACGTGGGGCAGATGGTCATGGCGGCGCTGGCCAACGATGCCGCGGGATTCAATGAGTCCTACCGCAACGCCAAGCAGGCCGCGCGTGACATGGGGCATGAGAACCCGGATGACGCAGTGAAGCGCAGCTTTGCGGGATACAGCCCGTTGCGGGTGGTGTTCCAGACGATGCCGGCGGAATCAGACTATCGCCGTATGTTGGGGGAAATGAGCGATGCCGGGGCGGTGGCGGTGGCGGAAGCCATGCGCAACTACAACCACTACGCCAGCAATCTGGGAATCACACCTGCCTTCACCAAGGCCAAGGTTGCCAGCCAGGGATTGGGTTTGCCGAAAGTGCCGCGCCCAACGCTGGACGATGTGCGGCGGAAGGCGGCGTCCTTGTAAGGCTTCAGCCGACGAAGCGGTTTAACAACCAAATCACCCCCAGCCCCGCCAGCAGGTAGAGCCAGAAGCGCGGACTAGGGGTGAATGGTTTCATTGCCTGATGCGCAGAGCCGAAAGAATACTTTGCATCAATGTTTTTTTAGGTGAGGCATGGCGCTGTCGGACGAATGTGGTGACGAAACAGAATGGACATGCTTCGTGCTGGCCATCAGCGGCAGGCGCGGGGACGTGGTAGTGCCGACAATTTGGGCATTGGATGGGCTTCACAATGGCTCGGAGATGTGTTGAAACCCGTGGCGGGTCATGAAGTTTTTGATGAGGTGGGTCCCGTCGGTATCTTCCCAGGTTTCATGTCCGGCGGCCACGCGCTCGGCGTAGAGGGCTTCGCACAGGTCGGGCCGGTGGGCTTCAAGATACTTAAGGGCGGCTTGTTCGTGGCCGCTCAGGTCCAGTCCGCGCATTCGCACGGCAGGGGTGGGTTCGGATGGAAAGAAGCTGCCGTCCGGGCAGCGCCAGCCGTTGGCGTCTTGCATGTTAGTGAACGTATCCCGCAGTTGTCTTGGTGTTGGCGTGACCGACATCCTTGCCGATGGATTCGAGGCTCTTGCCCTCCTTCGCCCAGCGGGTGATGCAGCCATGGCGGAGGCAGTGGAATGATTTGTCGGTGATCTGGACTTTCTCGCAGAGGCGTTTGAAGAACACGCTCAGAGCGGCGACCTTATTCTGCTCGATGTTAACCCGCTCGGTCGGGAATAGGTATTGGTCGCTGGTCAGCGGGATGAGGGTGATGAGTTGTTGCAGTTCATCGGAGAGCGGCACGCTGATGCGCCGGTCGCGTTTGTCGGTCCACACGGTGACGCGGCCCGGGGTGGTGAAGCAGTCCCATTCGAGGCTGCAAATATCCCCCAGGCGCAGGCCAATCTCCCATGATATGAGGATGGCGAATTGCCAGAAGGTGAGGCCCTTGTCCTCGCAGTAGCGGATGAGGCGCTTGACCTCGCTGGCGTGGAACGGGAGGGCGACCTTGCTTTCCTTCTGGGCGTGGGACAGCAGTCGCATGTTGACGCTGACGCGATGGCGACCGGCGGGGTTGCCCATAGTCCAACCCATGTCGGAGCAGTAGGAGAGGAAACCGCGCAAGGCAGACAACTTGATGGCGCGGGTCTGCGCCTTGGCGTCGGAGTCGGGATTGTTAATCCACTCGTCAACGTGCTTCTCGGTGATGGCTGATGGTGGCAGGGACTCCAGCTTCATCTCCTTGACCCAGGCGGTGATGACGTAGGTGGTGTTGAGCACGGACTTGGAGGCGAGCCGGCGTGACATGGACTCAGTGAAGGAGTCAATGGCCTTCACCATGGTATGCTTGCGCCCGGTAGTGATGACTCCGATGGCTTCGCGGGTGAGCCGGCCCGCCTTGGCGCTGGCTTCCAGTTCCTCCAAGCCGGACTCCTTGACGACGCGTCGGGCCTGCGCCTTGTCGGTGGTATGGGTGCTGATGGTGCGGCGCGTACCGTCGGCAGTCCGGACGCGGGCGTGATAGTGCTTGCCGATTTTGGTCAGTGTTGCCATGTGTTATCCTGAATTGAGGTTAGCACGACGGGTCAAGGTGTCAACGTATTTGTATTGCAATCAGGTTGGTTGGCGATTTCGAGCAGCACGTCGGCGTGGCAGGGGTCGGTCAACTTGCACCAGCAGGCGAGGTTCTTGCCGCGCAGTTCTGTGCGGGCTTCGGCCACAAGCTCGGGGTGCTCTCGCAGGTGGTCACGATAGCAGGCGACGGCGAAGTAGGGGGTTTCGCCGGGCTTAATCCGAACCGGGTTGCCCCACTTCCCCGGTCGGGACACCTTGACTGTGTTGGGTGGAATTCGCCATCCCCGCTTGCGGGAGAGTTGGATTCGACGCGGTAAGGGCTTTGTACCATTGGGAGGTGTATTCATTGGCGAATTCTTGCTTGGCTTGGCGGAGGACGCGGTGCTGGATGGTCATCTTGCGGTTGGTGATGAACCGGATGATGCGCTTGCCGGTGCTGCTCGGCAGCTTAATCCGGGCGCGGCGCTGGGCGATCATGGAGTTGAGGTTGTTGATGCGGAGGGTGATCTTGCGGCGGGCCTTGCGCAGTTCGTTGGCCTCCTTAATGTCGGCGGCGTTGGCATTGCGCAGGCCGGTGGTGTAGGCGTTTTCCTTGTCGTTGTGCGCCTTCAAGTCCAAGAGGAACTTCTGGAGCAGGGCGTCGGCGGCGAAGGCGGCTTCAATGCCGGCGGCGTCAGGTGTTGGAAACGGTGTCATGGAGCAGTGGGGTCAGTCGGGTTAGTAACTGGCGCAGATGTTTGTGGGGCTGGCATTCCGGGGTGATGACGCGCGGGTAGGCGTTACGCCAGCGGATGAGCATGGGTTTGTAGGTGCTCTCCCAATCGGGTGAGCGGCGGAGGTAGGCGAGGCTGGGCTTGCGGGACAGGTAGTCATCCAGCCGGCGCATCGCCTTGGTGTCGTCGAGCAGCAGACCGCAGCCACGCATGAAGGCGATGGCGTCCAGTAGGCGGATGCCTTTCCAGTTGGTGCTCGTGCTGATGGCTTCAATCTCAGCCACGCACAGGCAGTCAGATGTGACGACATGGCCGATGCGACCAGCAGGGCTGTCTATCGCTATGGAAATAGCCTGCTTGGGCTTGCCGCGCTGCTTGGCCATTAGGCGCACCAAGATTGGCGGGAAGCATTGGAGGCGTTGCGTGAAGGTCATACTTTTCGAGCCCAGTGACGGACCACTCTGGCCCAGTAATTAACTCGGCGGTGTTGCTTGCGCGTGCAAGGGTCACCATTCCAGCGACGGAGGACCAGGTTCCAGCTTGTCATGCCAATGATCTGCGTCATGTTGTGATGCGCTGCTACGACCTTGAGGAAGGCGTGCTTGTTGATTTTCATTTTAGTGAATCAGCTTCGAGCAGTTGAATTTTGATCCAGCGTCGGCAGACCTCGCCATTCTCGGCCATGATGTCAGCCTCGGCGTTGATGGCGATGGTGAGGGATTCGGTGATGCGGTTGGCGACTTCGATCTCGGATGAGGTTTCCCGCGTGGGCTCACCCCGGCGGGAGATGGCGAGCTTGCCGGGCGAGAGTTCTTCGATGGTGACGGTGATGGTGATCATGCGTAGCAGCTTCCCGGTTGTCCGGGTTCATTGCTGTTGGTGCAGGCGTGGCCGCAGTCGGTGGCGTGCGGGCAGCGTTTGTTGCCGCAGTGCTCGCAGACCACCATGCGGTTCTGGTTGGGTTGGCAGGTGCGACATTTGCCGCAAGGCGGCGGCCGCACTGGGTCATCGGCTTGGGGTGCGGCTTCAGTCTGCGCCATCTTGAGCAGTTGCTTGACCTTGAGCGCGGCTAGGGCGTAGGTGTGGGCGCAGCCTTTGTGATAGGAAGCTTGCCCATATTCCTCGCGGGCAACGCATTCGTCAACGGTCTGAAGCGCCTTATTGTGGCGATCTTCAAACGCCTTGATCAGTTCAGCAAGTTGGCTCATGGCAATAGCGCAGGGCTGGTGGATTCGGATTCCTGCTCATCGTCGGGGTCGGCGGCGGGATCAGGCTTGCGGGCGAGAGTGGGCGGGAGTTTGTTCTTGTCCATGCGGGTTGTCAGTTTTTCCAGTGGGGGCAGTCGAACGGGTGATTGTAGCGCAGGCGGGGGATGGCCCCACTGCGGATGGGTTCATTGTGCTGGTCGCGGCGGACGGCGCGGAGGATGCGGCGCAGGCCGTAGGTCCAGATGGGGTGGGCGACCAGCCATTTGAGGCGGGCCAGCGGGGAGGGTTTCGATGGGTTCATTATTCGATGGTGTTATCAGTAGCTTAGGTTAACCAATTTGTCAAGGACGGATACGCAGCAGGTTGGCGGAGCGGATGGCTTCGCGGAGTTGCGGCCAACGGGTTTCACACTCGCGCTCCGGGGTGTGGCCGGTGAGGTCGAAGCGTTCGACGGCGGCGGCCATGACTTCGCCGGCGTCCACGGGTTTGTATTCGCGGGGCACGCGCTCTCCGCGCAGGCAGATGGTGGCGGCATCGCCCTTGGTGGCGACGACATCGTACATGATTTCCTCCAGGCTGCCCTTGTGGAGGATGCAGAAGATTTTCTTTTTGACCTTGTTGGTGAGGCGGTCAACGCGGCCCTTGGCCTGCTCGAAGGGGCCGTAGGAGTATTCGAGGCTGGTGATGATCTCGTAATTGCAGTCGTCGAAGGAGTAGGCAGCGGCGCACTTGATGCCCATGAGCAGGACGGCGGTGCGTCCGGACTTGAACAGGTTGGCTTGGAAGGCGTGCTGATCAGGCGGCATGGTGGAATCAATGCGGGCGAACGGAACGCCAGCCTCGGCGAGGCGGTGTTGCAGGGTGGTGGTGAGTCCGACGCGGCTGCTGATGATCAGGACCTGCCCGGTGGGTAGGAGGTCGCGGACCAATTCCAAGGTGGCGAGGACCTTGGGGTTGAGGTTGGAGGGCACGGACGGCCCGCCATGGGTGAAGCCCGCGGGGTCGGCGCAGATGTTGCGCAGCCAGGCGGTCTGGCGACGGGCGCGGACGAGCGGATGACCGCCGGGGACGTTGGCCCGGTTGAGGAAGTGGCCATACAGGACGGCCTGCGAGTGGCCCATGGGGACACGGACATCAATAACCTCGGGCTTGATGTAGTTGGGATTGCAATCCTGCTTGGAGATGAAGGCCATGTTGGGCTTGAGCAGCTTGAGCAGGCGGGCCGGGCTGCTGATGACAGGCGAGTTCTTCTCGCACTTGCCGGACCATTCGGGATCCGCGCGGCGCTTCATGTCCTCCTGGGTATGGTCGCGTTCGTTGGACAGGAAGGTGGAGTCGAACCGGCCAATCTCCTCGCGAGCATAGGGCCAGGCGGCGTTGCGGCGCTCTCCCTTATACCATTCGGGAACAGCCAGCCAGCCAATGAGACTGAACAGGTTGCTTACGATGTTCGGGATGGGGGTGGCGGTGAGGGCCCAGCGATACCGGGGCTGCAAGCGAATCAACATCTGCGTGATGTTCGCCAGCAGATTGCAGACGCAGTGCGCTTCATCTAAGAGGCACATATCAAATTGCGAGCCAATCAACGTGGACAGGCAGGGGGTGATGATGGAGCGGATGCCGTTGACCTCCCGGCCAACGCGCTCGCACCAGTAGCGTTTGTTGAGCACGTCGCCTTCGTCGGGCGGCGGGCAGTCAGGCAGGGCAGACAAGCCATTGGCGACGGCCCACTGGTTGAGCTTCTTGTCATCCCAGGAGTCGGGCACTTTCTCGCGAGCGCCGTTGCTGAACATGGCCTGGTAGTAGGAGACATACACGCCGGGCGGCAGCTTGCCGCCATTGAGGGAGCAGATGCGTTCGTAGTCGTCGTAGCTGAATAGCTCCCACACTTGCAGGTAGGGAGTGAAGCGGTGGATTTCCTGAATCCATTGGGAGGCGCTGGATTCGGCGTTGCCGTCCTCATCCTCGTCGTCGTCATCGCGGGAGCGCCGCACCATTTCGGGATCGCTGGAGCGCATCGTGCCTTGAGGAGCGATGATAAGGGCGCGCACTGGGGACTTCATGGCGAGCAGCGACAGGGCCATGAGCGTCTTGCCCGTGCCTGTCTCGGCGGCGACCAATCCGCAGTCCTTGGTGGCAACGCGGGGTAGGTAGCCCATCTGGCCGGGGTAATACTCGAAGCCGGCCAGCATGGCGATGGACTTGAGGATGGCGAGGTTCGTCTCGATCAGGCCGGGCTTGGCTTCGGCGCTGGTCTTAACGGCGGGGCGCTGGAAGATTTTCCAGAGCAGGGACTCGTCGTAGTCGTGACCCTTGTCGCGCGGTCGGTCCATGAAGCGCACTTGGCGGCCACGATCATCGTTGACGGCGATGTAGCGGTCCTGACCGGAGAGGCTGCACTCATGCAACTGGGTGTAGGTGGTCTGAGATTCCTCGTTGAAGTGGACTTTGTTGCGGGTGAACTTGTCGGAGAACTTATAGACTCCGGTGGTGATTTTGTAGTGCTTGGCGGCGGTGAAGTGGAGATTGTCCGCGTTGTAGTTGGTGATGGCGGTCAGGCTTTCCTCCTCGTCGGCGTAGGCCACGGACTCGAACGGGGTAACCGGCATGATGGGGCAGGCCAGCAGTTCGACCTCGGACAGCGCGGCTTCAATGGCGGCGCGTGCCTCGGGCTGGATGGTGTAGATGCCGCACTCCACTAGCGACTTCATCAGGTCGCGGGTCTGCTTCTCAGTGGTGAGGGTGAGCGGATGGCAGGCGTTGAGGCTGTGCAGCCGGGCGATCTGGTCGCGAGACAGCTTGAGCTTGAACGTGGAGCGGACAGACAGGTAGGTGCGGAGATACCCGGTGTGATCGAGGTAGATGTTGAAGTCGGGGCGGGATGCCTTTTCTTCTTCAAGCACCTTCTGCGCCTCGTCAAACGCATAGCCGATCTGGTAGATTTCGGATGGCCGGGGCGCGGCGGGGTTCTTCCAGAAGGCGATGCCGATCTGGAGGGCGTCACGCATCCCCTTCCAGAGGGCGTTGCCGGCATGGACCTCGTAGTGAAACACCCACGGGTGCGGGCTGGCGTGGGTGGTGGCGCTGTCCTCACTGGCAATGCCCATGTCAACCAGCGTGTTGTGGTTGGCGATGAAGTAGCCGAAGTTGGCGTGCTTGGTGACCCAATCCCATGTCAGCTTGGTCGAGTCAACCACCTTGTCGCCCACCTTCCACCGCTTGCCGAAGGGTGGATTGGCGTTGGCGCACTCGAAGCGCAGTTCGGGATGCAGGTCGTCAATGATGTCGAACGCTTTGACGCAGTTGCCAATGAGCACGCGGGCGGCGACATTCTTGATGCGGTTGTCAATGTCTATGCCGAAGCGTCGGATGTTGTAGCTGTTGCCAACCTGAATCAGCGCGCCCTCCCCGCACTGGGGGTCAATGACGCTGGACGGGGAGCGGTTGGGGAGGCGGGCGTTGCACTGATCCGCGAGCCAGTCGGGTGTGAGGTATTGCTGCTGGCCGCTGTTGAGGGCGGTCCCGATGGAGGTGGCCTCGGCGTCGAGGATTTCCTGGAGGTTTTCGGAAGCGGTTCCGGAGCGTGCTTGTTTCATGTGCGTTTTTCAATCAGGACTGCGGTTTCTCCATCATTGCCCGCCTCGAACTGTTCGTAGGTGAGCTTGTATTTTCCGGCGAGTTCGCCCAGGTCGGTGGCGAAGTTGCGTTCCAATCCGACGTAGAGGAATTGCGATGCGTGACGCAAGGCATTGTCAATGGTTTTGTCAATCCATTCGCTGTGGCAGGGTCGAGCCATTACGGGCAGGCAGTGGGCGGGGAACTGCATCTCGGTGGCGTCCAGCAGGGCCACTGGATGGTAGGCTTGATCGCGGGGTATGATGTCTATTGCAAGGACCTTAAAGCCCGCGTTGGCCAGCACGCTGGACAGCAGGCCGCAGCCAGCGCCAACATCAATGATGCCACGGCCCAGCGACAGTTTTCGGAGGTAGTCAATGAATGCCTTGGTGGGCTCAAAGAAAACCATATGAGGGAGTGCAAGTCTCATTATGTTTCAGCGATGATGATGTCGTCTCCGTTGTCATCGAGGTCGTCCAGGACTAGCGCCCAGCCTGGCTCAAAGCGGCGCTTGAACGTGCGGATGGCTGCCGCCTTGGATGCGGCCTCGGTGTTGAACCGATAAGTGTAGTCGCCGATCTTCCCTATCGGTTCGCCGTTCATGTCTTTCTCCACTTTCGTCAGCCGGCGCTGCGCTTGGATGCGCAGGCCGCTCAGGTGGTATTCGGGACGCTCAGGACCGTAACCAGCACGTGAGTATAAATGGTTTTCAGTCTTGTTTAACTGGTCGGGACTTCGTGTTTCAATGCGAGCGTAGTAGTGCATCCCACCGATGGCGCAGGTACCGACAAATGTGGAGAGCGACAGTCGGGCTTTGCGTTTTCCGTTCTTGTGGTATTCGCTCTTGCCAACAACGCTCTCAAACTCGTGACCATCCTTGCTTTTCCACTGAATGCCAATGCCGAGGTTGGTGGGCACCTTGAGCTTGCTGTCGTAGCTGTAATCGTTGGGTGTGTGCGGTGGCAGTTTCATTCGCGGGATGCTTTCTTGATGTTCTCGGCCAGCACTTCGTTGAACATCACTTCTCCGAGTGCTTTAGTGATGCCGTCCTGGGTGGTGTGGGTTGGGAGAATATGCCGTGCGATGTCCAGCGTGTGCGGCTGGTTCGCAATCATTTCAACTGCTCGCTGATTGGCGGTTTTTTGCGCTGCCGCAATGGCTTCGCCGCCAATCAACTTACCAATCAGGCTGGCAATGCCGGCCTCGTCCATGCCTTCCGTGCTGAACGTGGCGATGGGTTGCGGCCCGTTCGGGAACTGGCGCTGGTATTCCTTGTCGGCTTCTCCAGGGCAGGCAAGGCAACCCTTGCCGTGGCACCATTTGCAGTCACGGTAGATGCCGCGCTTCTCGTCGAAGCGCATTTGTGGCGCGTGGTGGTTCATAACTTGCGCTGAGCAGACTGGCCTACGGTGGTGGTGTCGCTCACGGCCCGGGTGGTGAAGCCGAAGGGGAAGCGGAAGGCGGGGTCCTTGATGGCCCAGATGTGGAATTGATTGGCTGTATCCACCTTGCGGGATTCGGACGGGTAGAGTTCGCAGCCTTCGCACTCAGGGCCGACGAGTTCGTTCTTGATTTGCTGCAACTCGCCCCAGTCGTGGATGGGCTGACGGTCGAGGCGTTTGATGGAGAGGTGAACGGCGTCGTTGTCGAGCGGACGCACGGCCACTTGATAGGTGTCGTTAAGCCAGTAGGTGACTCCGCAGTGCTCGGAGTAAACGACTTGCTTGATGGCGCTCAGGGCGTCACCGCGACGAGTCACCTCGGGCATCATGGAGCGGATGGTGGCGTCACCTTTCTCCCACTTGGCGAGCAGGTCGTTGATGTTTAGCTCCAGTTCGGAGGGGTCAATGTCGGCGATTTGGAATGGGGTCATGGTGTGAGTTGTTCGACTTTGTTGAGGACTTCTGTGATGCGGGGCAGGAGTTCCGCGATCTTGGCAGGCTGACCGAATTTGATGACGACTCGGGCCGCATTGAGTAATCCGTAGAGTTCGGTGATGAGCTTCTCCTGGGATTCAATGCACGCTGCCGCCTCGTGATTGATTGGCGGAACTTCAAACGTGCGAGTGAAGGTATCCTTGCCGTCGAGCAGGCCGTCGCCGTCGTTGACTGGCACGGTATAGATGCCGCGTAGTCGTTGTGTGAGTGGCGTCATGCGGGAATGGCTTTGCGTAGCGTGGTTGCGATCAGCCGGAGACGCTTAATCTCGCGGTGGATGGCGATTAAGTGGCGGTGTGACAA
>OFRM01000630.1_pt1 | contig 13998 bp, 18 predicted proteins | sample 1543101 | NCBI WGS metagenome assembly OFRM01 (sample SAMN07774223, study PRJEB24372) | wastewater metagenome | isolation source: Exp Tend VB 0WW | collected 2016-02
GGCTCGTCGATCGCGTCGGCCCGCCCTCAACCACGGGAGTTCATCGAATGGAAGCCATTGACCAGCCGGTCACGCACGCCGAATTCCGCGCGGCCGTCCTCGCCGCGTTCGGCACCGACTCCGAGGCGGTCGCCCTCGGCAAGCTCGCCGCCGGGCAGGATGCGCTCGCGACCGCCGCCTCGCTCCGCGTCGAGTTGGACGGCGAGCGGCAGCACACCCGCAAGCGCGCCGTCAAGGAGGCGCTGCATGCCGCGCTCCACGCGACCCCCGCCCGTATCAACCTGGGCGAGATCCAGCGCGTGATCCCGACGCTGCTCGGGTCCGGCCGCGCCGAGGCAATGGCTGCGCTCGGCAAGGTCGAGAAGCAGGAGGGCATCCCGCTCGTCGAGGCGCTGCTCTCCGTGCCGCTGTCGCAGGACGCGACTGACAGCGTACTCGCCTATCTCGATGCCCGCGGCCCGGTCCACCAGGCAGTGGAGCGCGAGCCCGCGCCGGCCGCGACGGACCCCGACGACACCGACCCGGTGGCGATGCGAATCCGCGCCGTCGCCGCCGAGACCAACAAGCACTTCAACCTGACCGCGCCGGCGACGGCGGCGGCGAAGTAAGGAGCCCAGATGGCCGTCACCGGATTTGCAAACGGTATCAAGAGCGCCGATGGCGCGTTCAGCGATGGGCCGGTCGCCGCGACCACCACGCTCTATCGCATGGCGATCGTCATGCGCGACGGGAGCGGCAACCTGATCAACGGCGCCACCGTCGCCGGCGCGCACGGTGTCGGCGTCGCCGCGTACAACGACGTGGCCGGCACCAACTCGAACGTGTGGGACAACAGCGCCGGGATCGCGGGCGCGATCACCGCGAAGTACCTGATCGGCATCTACGGCCCCTTCGCCAACTCCGGCACCAGTATCACGGCCGGCATGGAGGGGAAGGTCTGCTACTGCCTCGACAACGTGACCGTTCACGCGACGAGCAATGCCGGGGCGCGCTCGCCCGCCGGTGTGATCAGCCGGATCGATTCGTCCGGCGTGTGGGTGCTGTTCGACGAGAACATCGTCCGCGCCCTCGCCGCCGCCTCGGGCGCCGGCGGCAGCACCTGGACGCAGACCTACTCGACGGCCAATCGCACCGTGGCCGCGGCGACCGACGCCGCGCTCACCGACAGCACCACCGGCACCGCCGGCGCATCGATGGCGGCTGGCGCGGGCGTGCAGACGCTCGCAATCCCGATCACGCTCGCCTCGATCACCGCCAACGGTGACGTGCTCACGAACTACACCCCCGGCTACCGCTTCAAGGTGCTGGCGGTCGACTTCGCCGTCGGCCAGCCGGTCACCACGGTGGCCAAGCTGATCACGCTCAATCTGGAGATCGACGCCACCAACGTCACCGGCGGCGCGGTCGCGCTCACCTCGGCGAACTGCACCCCGCTCGGCGCGCTGGTCGCCGGGTCTGCGGTGACGGCCGCGAACGTCGGCACCTCGGCGCAGACGCTCTCCGTCGAGGCGAGCGGCGTGACTGCCTTCGTCGAGGGCGACGGGATGCTGCTGATCAAGCTCCAGAACATGGACACCGCCGACGCCTTCGCGAGCCTGGAAGCCAAGCGCGTCCTCGGGATCGCCGATGACCTCGACAACCGGCAGAGCGTCAACGGGCTCATCGACGACCTCCAGGCCGCCGGCATCGTCAGCTAGTAGACCGACTCACCGGCCGGCGAGAAATCGCCGGCTGTCTTTCACTCCGGGGCCATTGCCCCGTCGATAGGGGCACTGCCCCAGGGAGCAACGACCCATGGCGATCAACGTCAAGGCGAACGCGCAGCGAATCTATGAGGAGTGGAGCAAGGCGCTCCTATCGGCGCGTGCCGCCGCGCCGTCGCCGATCTGGCCCGGCTACTGCGTCGAGGTGCCCTCGAAGGGCCGATTTACCACGCACGCCTGGTTTCTCGACCAGGCGAAGCCGCGCCTCTGGGTCGGCAAGCGCCAGTACAACAACCTCAGCACCGCCACCTGGCAGGTGTGGAACAAGGACTACGAGCTCTCCTACGAGTTCGAGGCGCGCGAGATCGACGACGACCTTGACGGGCTCGTCGCCGACGCCGTCACCTCCGCGCGCAACGTGGGCGCGAAGTGGATGAAGCACGAGGATCTGATCGTCGCCCAGGCGCTCGAAGCGGGCAACACGTCGCTGTGCTGGGACGGGCAGAACTTCTTCGACGACGCGCACCCCTACGACATCGACGGGATCGGCACCGCCGCGACGTTCGACAACGATCTGACGCTGGCGCTGAATCACACCAATCTCGACACCGCGCTCCAGGTGTTCGAGTCGATGGTGGGCGTCGACGGGATGCCGATCGTCAGCGACGGCCCGATCTACCTGGAGGTGCCGGTCGCGCTCGGTCTCACCGCCATGCAGGTCACCGCCGACGGAGTGATCAGCACCGCCGCCACCCGCGCGCTGTTCTCGCAGAACGCGCCCGCGCCGAATCTCCAGATCCGGCCGGTGATTCCGCGGGTCAACAAGTACCTGAATCTCGACGGCGCGAACGCCACCACCTGGTACCTCACCCGTGCCGACGGGATCGTCAAGCCGCTCATGTTCCAGCGACGCCAGGGCGTCGAGACCTACGAGCAGGGGCGCGACAGCCAGATCTACTTCGACGAGAAGAAGATCAGGTTCGGATCCGACGCGCGCCATCAGGTCAGCTACACGCTGCCGCAGCTCGCGCTCCGCTCCAAGCCGTAATCACCCCAGACGGCGCGCGGTCCTCACGACGCGCGCCGACTCAAAATCGAGGCAAGGCCCCTATGCCACACGATCAGAAAGTCATTCTCCGCGCCATGGTGTCGTCGAGCCCGCCCGCGGGCCACGACAGCCGCATGCGCGGCAAGCCGCCGCTGCGCTGGACGCGCGTTCCCGTCGAGGTGGTCGTGGTCGACAGCCCCGATCCGAAAGCGGCAGGCCCGATCCAGATCTCCCCCGAATCCTGGGAGCGGCTGCGCGCCGACAAGCACATCAATTTCCAGTCGGCCGACCCGTCGAGCGACCCCGAGATGGCCGGCATCAAGGCCGCGCTCCTCGCCGCCGAGGCGAAGGCGGCCGGACTGGAGGCGCAACTCGCCGAGGTGTCGGAGGAGCGCGCCGAGGACGGCCGGCGGCGCGAGGCGCACGACGAGCAGGTGTCGGCGAAACTCTCGGCCTACGAGGTCGAGATCGGCGCCTTGCGCGCCAAGCTCTCCGAGAAGGTCGCGAAGGGCGCGCGGGTCGCCGGATAGCCAGTGGCCCACACCCCGCTCGTCACCCGCGCCGAGCTGCCACGCTACGGCGTGCCGTCGGACTTCCTCGCGCAGTTCGATGTCCGGCCGCTGGAGATCCAGATCGTCACCGGCGGCGCGCTCGGGACGATGACCGCGCGGTGGCGCCCGCTCGGGGAGTCGGCGTGGTCGGCGGTGCTGACCAGCTCGCCGCGCACCCCATGGGCGATCACGCCCGCGCGCTCGTTCGCGGATCTCTCGTTCGCGACCGGCGTCTATATCGCCTCGTCGCTCTACACCGTCGACGAGGCGGGCACCATCACGCGAACGCTGGGCGCAATCGACACCCTCACCGCGACGCGGTTCGACGTGGTGGAGATCAATATCGCCGCCGTGACCGCGCAGGCGGTCGACTTCATGCAGCCGCGCATGACCGCGCCGCTCCTGACGTGGGGCGATGCGGTCAAGAAAAACGCCGCGAGCTGGCTCAAGTACCTGCTGAAATCCGACGTCGGCATGGCGCCGGGCCAAGGCGCGGTCGGCGACGAAAACGTGCGTCTGCAATTCGAGGACGCGCAGCTCTACTTTCGGAATATCGGCCGCGGCGACAAGAAGCCGACGGATATCACCGACAGCTCGTCGGGTGGTCTCGGCGCCGGGCTGATGGTGTCGATCGCCAGCGACGAGAAAGCCGGGTGGGACTGATGCTGACCGGCGATTTCGGCAAGCTCAAGAAACTCGGCGCCGCCGTCGAGGCGCTTGCAAAGCCGGGCGGAAAGCCGCAGGCCCGCCTCGCCGTCTCCGTGATCGGCGAACTGCGCCGCGGCCCTCTCGCCGACCAGTACCGCACCGGCTCCGGCCCCGCCGGGCAATGGACGCGGCGCGCGGACGGCAAGCCCGCGCTGGTGTCGCGGAAACTGCCGCAGATGATCTCCGCGAAGCCGACCGACATCGGCGCGCGCTTCGTCTGGCGCTCCCCGATGATGGTCGCCCACCATGAGGGGCACACGTTCGCCGCTCGCACCGGCGGCGGCCATTCGATCTTTCTCGACGAGAACGGGCGATCGATCAAGCTCGGCAAGCTCAACCGCCGCGCGCTGCGACGGAGGTTCGTGCAAGAGGTCGTGATCGCCCGCCACCGCGTCGGCGTTCGCGTCCTCCCCGCCCGCCCGCAGTACCCGCGCGGGACGATGCCGGGGCCGTGGGCGGAAGCAATCAGCGCCGGCCTCCGATCCGGCATGCAGCGATGGCACGAGCACGCGCTCAAGTAGATGCCGACCCACGTAGACGACGACCCGATCACCACGCTCGGGAAGGCGCTTCAACAGACGACGGCGTTTCTCGGCCACGTCGAGGTGCTGATCGGCATCGACTGCAAGGCGCAGACGACGGCGGCCCAAAGAATCGTGATCTACCCGGCCGACGGCAGTTTCAAGGCGCGCTCGAACTCGCCCTCGATCATCGATCTCGATCTCACCGTGGCAGTCGCGCTTTGGGGATCGAGCCTGCCGCACCTGTGGGATCTGCTGCGGCGACTCGCGCAAGCCTACGACGAGCACCGCAGCGCGGCGACGAATACCGGCCCGCTGTGGGAGTGGCAGAGCGCCGCCTTCGCTACCGAGCCGGACACGTCGAATCAAGGCGAGTCATGCGTCGTGCAATTCGTTGCCCGTGCGCTGCCGCTCGAACCGCCCGCCGCATACGCCGGGCTGGTCGATACCTACTCAATCACCAGGACGTGACCATGCCCACGAAATCACCGCCCGAGATGGTCGCCAGCGAGCCGCCCGACGTCGTGGTGGATCATTTCCTCGTCGAGGAGAAGCTCGTGCCCTGGCAGATCGGCGCCTTCCTCGCGCGCTCCGGGCTCCACCGCACCGATCGGCGCCAGATCGGCGCACTGCGCGCGCTCCTCGCTGACGCGCTCCACGGGAGGGTGTAATGGCACTCGGACGAACCGTATTTGAGATCTCGACCGGCGGCGGCTCGACCGGCCCCGGCGCGCAGGCCGCCTCGCGACAGCTCGTGCTCGCCGGCGTCAGCCCGGCCGGCACCGCGGCCACGCTCTACAAGCCGCAGTCGGCGAGCGCGATCCGTGCGTCGTTCGACGTCGGCCCCCTCGCCGAGGCCCTGCTCTACTGCCAGGTCGCCGGCGCCCCGCCGCCGATGGCGCTGCCGATCAACCCATCGGTGGTCGGCGGCGTCTCCGCGGTGACGCAGGTGGGTACCGGGCTCGCGACGATCGCCGTCACCATCGCCCCGCACAGGGCGATCACCGTGCTCTGCACCCTCGGAGGCGCCATCGCGACGGCGAAGTTCAAGTTTTCGCTGGACGGCGGCGTCACCTACGGCGCCGAGCAGACCAGCGCCGACAGCGGCGGCGGCTCCTGGGTCGTGCGCGTGCCCGGCACGTTCTGTACCCTCACGTTCGCCGCGGCCGTCTACGTGATCACCAAGACGAACTCGATCGCCGTCGACGGCACCGTCACGCCGGGCGCGGCCTGGGTCGGCGTGGTGACGCAGGCCAGCTCGCCGATCGATGTCTACGAGCCGAAATGCACCGTGCTGATCGCCGGCGCCACCGGCACCGCCCAGCTCCAGATCTCGCTCGACAACGGCGAGTCGACGATCCCGCCGACCCCGATCCCGACCGGCGGCGTGGTGGTGATCCCGAACACCGGGCTTGTGCTCACCTGCTCCTCCGGTCCCGGCAACTTCGTCGCCCTCGATACGTATTCCTTCCTCGCCGGCCCGCCCGGCTACAGCACCACCGACCTCACGAACGCGATGACCGCGCTCCGCGCCGATTCCACCGCGCCGACCGCGTGCATGATCGTGTGCATCGACAACGCCGCGGCGGCGGTTGGCGGATTCTCGGCCGCATCCACGCTCGACACCGCGATCGACAGCGCCTTCGCCACCGATGGACTCGACTGGCAGGGGCGAATCAACGTGCCCTGCTCCGAGGGCGCACTCGGGGGCGACGTCGCGGTCACTGCCGGCACCGCGGCCCGCTCGACCATCACCTCGGCGAACATCCGCACCGCGCGCGTCGGTATCACGCTCGATCGCGTGGGCGTCTCGGCGGGAGCGCACCGCGTCACCTCCTCGATCACCGGCGCGAACCTCCTGCGGCCGACCTCGCTGATTCTGGCGAAGCGGTACGCCGCGACGATCCCGTCGGTGGGCGTCGCCAACCGCGACGTGGTCGGCCCGCTCGACGTCTACAAGATCGGTCGCGACGAGCTCTACGCGACCACCACTCTCCACGACGTCCAGGTCGACACCCTCCAGACGATCCGCGGCAGCGGCGACGCGCGCCTCTCGATCGAGTCGGGCGGGTTCGGGTTCCGCAACCTGACCCTCGACGCGCAGTACCAGGACGCGGATTTCATGCGGATCGTCTGCGCCATCCTCGCCGCCCTGCGGCCGGTGGGCGCGGCACAGATCGGCAGCCGCCCGCGCACCAACGCGAACGGCACGATCCACGAGACGGCCGCGCGCAAGCTCGACGCCCTCTTCGACAAGATCGCCAAACAGGCGTGCGGGCTCGCGACCGGCGGCGCCTTCAACGAGGCGCAGGTTTCGACGTGCGTCGCCACCGTCGATCGCTCGTCGCAGCTCAACACGTCGCCGCGCGAACTGGTGCTTGAACTCGCCGTCCAGTCGCTCGGGTTCGTCTCCTCCTTCCGCGGCAAGGTGCGCCTCTTCGGCGCGGAGTAGCCAATGGCACAACTGACCGGCCGGGAATACCAGCATGCGACCCACGACGTCACGTTCAGCGGCCCGACGGGCTCCTACACGTTCACGTCGCTGCGCTCGTTCAAGTACGAGACCGGCGCCTCCGTCGAGTTCATCAAGGATCAGGCCGGCATCAATCGCGGCTGGGTTCGCAAGGATGAGGACACCGGCAGCCCCTCGATCAAACTGCTGCTGAGCGAGTGGAAGGCGTTTCTCGTTTGGGCGCGACTCCAGCACCCCGGCAAGACCGTCGCTCAGATGCAGTTCGACGGCACCGTCACCCGCGGCGATGACGCATCGAACTACCTGACCGACAAGCTGGAAGGCATCTTCGTCGAGAAGGACATGCGCGAGTCATCCAGCGACCAGAACGCGCACGAGATCGAGGTGCCGCTCAAGATCCTTCACGTTCACCACGACGGGGGCGATTTCATCTAGCCCCGTCGTCACCTTCACGCCCCGAGAGGTGACCGATGTTTTCGCCCCCTTCCTCCGACGAGCGCGCGAGGCTCAGATCCGAGCACGCGCACCGCTTCCCCGAGGTCGCGACGCTGCGCCTGATCGGCGACGGCGGCGCGCCCGTCTCCCTGCCTATCGTCCTCGGCAACCCGAGCGGCGCCTGCGATCTGCCCCCCGGCGAGAAGCCCTCGCCCGCGTGGTCGCAGCTCCTCCGCGCCTCGCTCAACCTCGCCGCCGAATCCCCCAACCTCGCCGGCATGCTGGCGTCCGATTGCGTCCTCTGGCCCGACGCGGCCACCTGGGGGCGTCACGTCGCGCGCTGGCCCGGACTGCCCGTGTCCGTTGCCGGCGAACTGCGCCGCAAGGTCGGCCTTCGCGGTGATGCGCTGTCCGACTCGTGGGCCGGTGACGACGCCCCCGCGCCCCTCGCCGCTGCCATCGCTGCCGACCCCCGCGTCGCCTGGTACGTGGTGCGCCCGCGCGAGGGCGTGCGCTACGCCGTGGCTCTGCGGCCTCCCGAGGCGAGCGTATGGCGCCTCGCCTCAAAGCAAATCAGCGAGCCAGACGGCGACCCCTGGCGGCAGGTGCGCGGCCTCGCCTCGCGCTGTGCCGTGGCCGCCGCGAAGGCCGACGGTGACGAGTGGGTCGCCTGCGACCTCGCCGAACTCGTCGACCGCTTCCCCGCCATCGCCGTGCTTCTACTCGGCCGGATCGGGGCGCTGGTCGGCAGCGGTGCCGAGGCCGAACTCTCGGAATTGTAGCGAGCTGGAGGCGAATGGTCGAGCCCGACGGGCTCATCGAAGCCTCGCGCGCCCTGCTCGCGCTCATGCGAATTGACGAACCGACGCCGGAGCAACACGCCGGCGCGCTCTTCGTCGCCGGCGCGCTCTCAAAACTCACGAGGTTCTAGTGGCTGACCGTCTCGGGTTTGAACTGTCGTTGACCAGCGAGATGGCCGAGGCATTGCGCCCGGTCGTCTCGCAGCTCAACGCGACCGACGCGGCCATGAACAAGGTCCGTATCGACTCGGCGCAGATGGAGTCCGCGCTCAAGCACTTCCGCGGATCGCAGCATGAGAAGGGCTTTCTTGAGGCGGCCATCGCGTCGCACAGGCACGCGGCCGAACTCCCCAACCTGCGAAACGAGGTCAAGCTCCTCAGCGACCAGGGGAAAGGGTTCCGCGTCGAGTGGGGAAACGTGGTGCAGTCGTTCGCGGGCTTCCGCAAGGAGACCACCGGCGGCTGGATCTTCAACGCCGCGGAGGGCATGCGCGCATTCGGTGGCGGCGCTCTGTGGGCGGGCCAGCACATTGCGTCGCTGGCGATGTCTATGGCCAGGGCCGTTGGCCAGGCGCAAGACCTCGACGTCGCGCTGAAATTCAACGTGGGCGAGAAGGCGGCCGGGCAGATCTCGACCCTCGCCGGAAGTTTCGGCAACACGCGATTTGACGACGACACGGTGAAGCGCGCGCTTCTCCCTGTCTCGCGCGCGAAGGTCACCGACCCGGAACTGCTTTCCGCGCTCGGGACCGTGATGGCCGACGTCGAGACGCTCACCGCCGGCGAGACCACCATGGCGGAAGCGGGAAAGATCTTCGGCAAGATCGCCGCCAAGCGCGACGTGAACGAGAAGATCTTGGAGTCGCTGGCGCTCAACGCCGACGACTTTTTCGCCAGCATCGGCAAGCAACTCGGCAAGACGGCCAAGGAAGCAAAAGCACTCTCGGGCGCCGGCAAGGTCACGAGCGACATGCTGCTGCGCACTGTCGTCGACGAGTTGGCGAAGAAGCAGGGCGGCACGATCGGCGGTGCCTCGCTTGAGGCCGGGAAAACGATGGGCGCCTCGTTGCAGCGCCTCTCCGACCTCCCCGAGAACTGGATGAAGGGCGCCCGCGACACCGAGGGGATGGTCAAGCTCCAGGGCGCGATCGATGGCGTGGTCGCGTCGTTCTCCGCGGGCGGCGATTCGGCGCGTGCGCTGTCGGAAACGATCGGCGTTCTCGTCGACGTGGGCGGATTCGTGGTCGACGTGTTCGGCAAGATCGGCGACGCGATCGGCTGGGTGACGGCGCAGCAGGTGTTGCTTTTCACCGGCATCTACGACGTCGGCGAAAAGCTTTACCGCATCGGCGGCCAGATCGTGGAAGGCTTCGCGCTCGGTCTCAGCGAGGGGTGGGGCGCGGTCAAGGGCGCCGTCGACGAGCTGGGAAATAGCACCGTCAACTGGTTCAAGGAAAAGCTTGGCATCGCCTCCCCGTCGACGGTATTCGCCCGGCTCGGCGAGTACACCGGCGAGGGCTTCGCGGTCGGCCTCGACCGCAGCGCCGATCGAGTCGGCGACGCAACGCAGCGGCTACTCACCGACGGCATGGCGCCGGGGCCGGCATCGCAGGCGCTCGCCGCCCGTGGCGCCGACTCCAGCGCGCCCGCCGGCGGCTACGCGTTCCATTTCAACATCACCGGCGGCAACGCGCATGAGATCGGCGACGAGATCGAGGAGCGCGTCGAGAAGATCATGGCGCGCACGTTCGATCGCGCGGCGCTCTCGGGGGCGGCCTGATGGGACTTTTCGAGCGGTGGTACCAGGAGGGCGCGCACGGCGGCCCCGTGTTCCTCGACGGCCCCGGCAAGATCAAGTTGGGGGATTACGACCTCGCCGGCCGGTGCAAGATCACCGGCGCGGAGGCGGCATACCGGGTCGACACCAAGCAGATCAAGGGCAAGAGCGCGGCGCGGCCGACATACACCGGCCTCGACACCTCGAAGATGGTCGGGATCGAGATCTTCGTCTGGACGGTGGAGCAGAAGGAGGCGATCGGGCGGATGGTGGTGGACCTCGGACCGCGCCCGAGCTCGACGGGAACGCCGGTGCCGATCAAGGCCGACGCGCTCGCCGACACCTACATCACCCACGTCGTCGTGGAGTCGGTGAGCGCCTGGACGGAGAGCGGCGAGGGTTGGCAGCGCAAGATCTCCTGCCGCCCCTGGCTGCCCGCCGAACGGGCGACGCGAGCGAAGGGGGGAAGCGCCAAGAAAACGCCCACGAAGCCGCTCCCGCGCGACCTCCGCGCCGAGGACGCAGCGAAGAAGTCCAACCCGCCACCGTCGCAGCAGAGCGGCGCAGGGAACCCGTAGCGTGGCAGCCACCGTCACCTGTGCTGGTCACGACGCGATCAGCGCGCGGATTGAGCTGCCGCTGCGCGGGCGCTGGATCGCGGAACTGCGCCTCGCCACCTCCACCGCTCCGACCGGCGCGGTAACGATCACCTGTACGGAGGGGTTGGAGCTCCACGGCACCGTGCAACGGTCAGCCGTCCACCTCGACGCCTGCGACGTCTGGATCGTGGGCGGTGCCGGTGGTCTCGCCGCCCGCGTCACGTCAGCCTACCGTTCGGCACAACTTCGCGACCCCCTCGCCGCCGTGCTGGACGCGGCTGGGGAATCGCTCGACAGCACCAGCAACTCCGACGTGCTTGGCCTGCCGCTCTCCCGGTGGGACTGCGCCGGGACCGCGCTGGCGTGCCTGGATGCGCTCGCCGACGAGGCCGGGCGCCAACTTGGCGAGGCGGTCAACTGGCGGTTCCTCGCGTCGGGCGCGCTCTGGATCGGCCGCGAGTCGTGGCCGGCCGGCACCCTGCCCGAACACGCACAGGTGCTCGACCGCGACACCGCGCTCGATCGCTACCTCGTCGGCGCCGAGACGGTAACGATCCTGCCAGGCACCGACCTCACCGGCGTCGGCAAGGTGCGCTGCTCGGTTCACCGCCTCGACGCGGGCAGGGTCAGGAGCGAGTTGTGGGTCTGATCGATTCGTTCGGCCGGGCAGTCCGCAGGCGCCTCGGGTTGCGCGACGCCGACCCGGCGGCAGGGCTCGCCGGCGACCCCGCCGAGATCTGGCGCTGGGGTGTCTACTCGGCGCGCGTCGACACCTGTGCCTCCGATGGCTCGACGGTGGACGTCACCCCCGAAGATCCGCGCCTCTCCCCGATGCAGGGCGTCCCGGTTCGCGGTGGGATCCCCGGCATGACCGCGGTCGTGGAGTCCGGCCGCTGCATGGTCGGGTGGGACGGCGGCGACCCGCAGAAGCCGTATGCGGTACCGCATTGGGCAAGCTCGTCGCTGACCTCCATGACGATCCAGGCCGGCACCAAGATCGTCCTCAAGGCGCCGACGGTGTACGGCGGCGACGAGGCGGGCGCCGGGTTTGTTGCCCTCGCCGCCCAGGTCGACAACCGGCTGCTGCAACTGAAAAACGCGATCACGGCCGGCATCCCGATCCCCAACGACGGCGGCGCGAATCTCCAGTCGACGATCCTCGCGTTCCTCGCGTTCGCCGGATGGCCGCAGACCACCGCGGCAACGAAGTTCAAGGCGGTGTGACGTGGCGACTGACTACGGGCTTTCACTGCGCGTGCTCGACGATCTGCCGGTGCGCGCGGACTACGTGAGCGGCGCCGAGACGCTGGCCTACGCGCTCGCGCGGCGGCTGATCACCCCGAGCGGCGGCTACAACGATTGCGGCGACCCTTCTGCCTACGATTCGATCGATCTGCGGAAGTACGTCGGCTCGCGCATGAGCGCATCCGACCTCGCCGCCAGGCAGGCCGAGGCGAACGCGGCGCTGCAACAGGACGAGCGCGTGCTCACCGTCTCCTGTGTGTTGACGGTCGGCGCCGGGGAACTACTCGCCACCGTCGATGGCGATGGCGACGAGGGGCCGTTCCGTTTCGTCGCCAGCATCGACGAGATCACCGCAACCATTCTTGAGGCGACCTGATGGCGACTCCGACGCTCGACGAAATCCTCGCGCTCCCCACCGTCGACGAGGCTATGGACGGGCAGGTGCTCCCCGAACTGCGCCTCGCCCGCGACAGCGTGGTGCTCCCGGTCAGTGATTGGAGCCCGGGCGATCCGTTCCGCGCGCTCGCGTGGGCAACCGCGTCCCTGTTCGTCGAGGCCAAGCGATTCGTTTCCGCGTTCGCGGCGGCCTGCTTCGGCGACTACGCCTTCGGCCTCGCCGACCACCCGAGCGGGATCGACGTGACCGGGTTCGCCACCGCTAAGGCGCGGGATATGTTCGGCGTCACCAGGATCCCGGCGAGCTACACCAAGCGCACGATCCGGCTGACCAATTCCGTCGCTGCGGTCTACGGCCCGATCGCCGCCGGGCGCGTGATTATCCAGTTCACCGCCACCGGAAACCGCTACGTGAACGACGCCGCGCTGACGATCGCAGCCAGCACCACCACCGACGCCGTGTTTCGATCGGAGTACGCGGTCAATAGCAGCGCAGGGTTGACCTATCTCGACTCCAGCGCATCGACGATCCAGATCGTTACCGCTTCCTATCCCGGTGTCACGGCGACCAATCCGGCATCGACCTATTCCACCGTTCGGCAGGTTGGCGGCGGCACCGGCGTCGTCACGCCGTCGCTCGTCCCGGTTGGCACGCACAATTACGCGGTTCGAATCGACACCGACGGGCAGGTGGGCGTTGCAACGTGGAGCTACCGGGTCGACGGTCTGGCCTGGACCTCGGCGGGAGCGGTCGCCGCAGTCGCCAACGTCGGCGGCTTCGGCATGACCCTCACGTTGACCAACGGTGCGACCGGCGTGCCGTCGTTCCTGCATGGGACGTACTACTTCGTTCAGCATCCAGGTACTGACGTAACGGTGAGCGGGAGAAACGAGGAGACGCCGCAGGAACTCGGCGTCCGCGCGCGGGCCATTCTGCCGCTGCTCGACTGGACCACCGACAGCGCCGGCAACTTCGTAGCGCCGGCCACGCCGTCGGTGGACGCCTACCGGGCAATGACGCTGACGGCGTTCCCAGAAGAGGTAAAAACCTGCTACGTCCGCACCGGAACCTACGTCAACGACGAGGTGGACATCATCGTAGCAGGGCAGGGAAGGACGCTCGGCACCGCGGCGCTTGACGCCGTGCAAGCATTTTGGGATCACTACGCTGGGTTGACCAACTGGCCGGTGGTCTCGTCGCCGGCCGTCCAGGCTATCACCCTCGCCGCCTGTACCGTCACGGTGAAAAAGGCGAAGCTCGCGACCGCGCAAGCGTCAATCCAGAACGCCATCGCCGCTTACCTCGGCGGCGTCGACGAGCGGCGCGAGCAGCATTGGCTGACCTACACGGTCGCCATGCTGCTGTTCCATGTCGGCGGCTTCGCGCTCATCTACGGGCTGATGCGGTTGCAGGCATTTCTGCCGTTCAACACGGCCGGACAGACCGCGGTTGCCGAGGATCTCTCCTTCAACACGGCGATCTCCTTCATCACCAACACCAACTGGCAGAACTACGGCGGCGAGCTCACCATGAGCCACCTCACCCAGATGGCCGGGCTGGCGGTGCAGAACTTCGTGTCCGCGGCCGTCGGCCTCGCGAGCGCGCGTCACGACGTGCGGCGGGCGGCGTCGGTGCGCCGATGGCGCTGCGAGGGGGCGCAGCGCGTGAGGGACGGCGAGGCGCTGGCGCGTCGAGTGGCGAGGTGCACGTGACCACCCGCGTCGAAGAGCACACCGCCTCC
>OFRM01000631.1_pt1 | contig 13993 bp, 17 predicted proteins | sample 1543101 | NCBI WGS metagenome assembly OFRM01 (sample SAMN07774223, study PRJEB24372) | wastewater metagenome | isolation source: Exp Tend VB 0WW | collected 2016-02
CCGGAAAAGGTGCTGAGAAACCGCCTGCCTGTCAAACCGAACTCGGGCCGCGCTCAGTCGGGCGCGTTGCCGTCGTTACCTGAGAGCTGGAAGGCGATGCGCGTGACGCAACCTACCAGGCCGGTGCCGGCTTCGGACGCAGGTACGGCACCGCGCGCGACAACCCACTTCGCTTGCTCGCCAAAGGCCGCCGCCGGTTCCGCCGCGATGATCCGCGCCAGCATCCGATGGAAGTCCGACCGCGATGCTACCAGATGCAGCGTGCCGTCCGCGTTTTTCGCCACCTTGGCGAAGGCCGCATCGGGTGGCGCGTCGCCAGAGCGGATCATAATGTGGTCTACCCCGTCGCGCACGATCCAGCCAGCCGCTTGCAGTTTTTCGATGTAGGTCAAAACCGCCAACTCCCCGGCATCATGTCGGCCCGCAACGTACCCCACCGCCCGGTACCGGTTTGGAATATCACTTTCTGCCGCAGCATCCGCCCGGCGATGCGACAATCCACCAGGTTCGGCGACGAATACGGGCCGTAAGTCGTCTCGCTCAGCCCCGGCCAATTGCTCGCGTACACCGTCACCGTCACGTCGCCGCTCGTCCCCTCATCAAACCCCAAATTATTGATTCGCATGATGCGGTCGCCAGCGCCCAACTCGGCCGGCCCGCTGGTCGCGTACGGTTGCGTACCGTCCCAAGCGTATCCAGTTTCGTGGTCGTACAGATAGCCCGTGGTTGAACTGGCCATAATCGGGTTGGTGTAAACATTGCGATGCGTCATCGCCGTGCGCTCGATGCTGTGCAGCGCCCAAGTGTTTTCCAAGTGGTTATACACCACGATGGTATCGTTTTCCGTCGACCCCGTTGACGGGAACGCCCACCAAATTTCGTTGAAACGCGGATTGACCCCGGCCACGATCTTTGATCGCTGCGTGGTGTTCATGTTCTCGAATACAGCGCTGTAAATCTCACAGGGGATGACCTGCGCACTGCCGCCGTCCCACATGAAAAACTGCGCGTTGCCCATCCACCAGGCTCGGCTATCGATGACAGCCACAGCGCCGCGAGAGATGATGCCCGCGTTTTCCGCCTGCCGGTCCACCGTGTAAACGTAAGGCAAGCCGACATATTGCATTGTGTACACGTCCAACTCGGTGAATATCAGCGAGACAGATCGTGTCGAGACCCCACACATCAGCCGCGACTGGCTCGAAATATTCACGTCGCCCGCCTGGTTCGTCGCCAACGGCGTCCACACCGTATTGTCGCCCTGATCGCACCATTGCACCTTGCGCGGATCGCCGCCGGCGCCCAGCAACACCACGAAGTTTTCCGGGGTCACAAACAGCGCTAGATTGCCGGTGGGCGCCCCCGACATCGCCGCCGCGCCGGTTGGCGTCGAGATGTCCAGCCGCCATTCATACGCCTTGCCATCGTCCGACATACAGCCGACGAGGTATTGTCCGAAATTGTCCAGCGTCCACATGCTGGCGTCTTGCACCGACACGTTATCAACCCGAGAGCTGCCATAAGTCCCAGCGCCGTAAAGACCGGCCCCATAACCGGCAACCGCCGACGCAGACGCCAGGCCTGCGGTAAATCCGGCGGGGGTGATGTCCACCATCGTCGTCAGGGTTGGCGTCGCCGCATACAGCTTTTGTTCAGTGCCGACGGCAATGAACCGCACCGACGTATTATCCCGCCAAGTCAAAATAGCGCGCGGCTTTCCGGTCATCGCGACATTAGTTCGCGCCGCCCAGCCGCCGATCGGCTGCATGTTGCCTTGGTTCCAGCGCACGAGGTTGGACGCATACCAGCGGCCTTGTGTCTCGTAGAGCGTACCAACCCGCGACAAGCCAGGCGGCAACTTGAGCTTGACGAGGCTAGACATCGAGTGCGCGCTCAAACCGCGCTTCGCGCACGAACCAGCCCAGCGGCTTTAGCTCTCGCTCAAACGCCAAAGTGCCAAGAAATTCCATGCGCGCGCAATGCAGGCCGCGCGCCAGCTTTTCCAGCACCGGCAAAAACTCCACGAAGTCGCGGAACTTCGGCCCCAGCACATGCAGCGTGAAGACGTGATCTTTGATCTCCGCCACCGCCACCGCCAGCAACGACGCATCCTCTTGCGCCATAACGCCCCACAACCGGAAGCGCCCATCGTGGATGCCCGCCGCCACCGTCTCCACGGTCAGCCCGCCGCGAGCTCGCGAACAAGCGTCGCGCACAATGCGCATAACCAGCCGCGCCAGCTCGGCGTTGCCTTTCATGCTGGCAAGCGTGATCTCGCCGAACAACCGCCGCGGGGCTTCCACCTCCGCCACGCTCATGCAACCACCCGTGGCCGCGCGATTTTCTGCGCGCCAGAGGCGCGCGACAGCTTGTCATTGAGGTTCAGCGCAAAGATCGAACTGCCGAACTTAGCCCGGAAGGCGCCTTCGCGGTCATCGTCCGTGTAGGCCATCGCCATCGCCAAACAGCCGTTGAGATAAACCTGCGGCGCATTGGTGATGATCCAATCGGTGTCGCCGTCAGCGCTGACCGCCGCGAACTTTTCCAGCCACTTGATCTTGATCGTGCCCACCGCCGCCGGGGCGAGGTAAAGCTTATCGCCCTCGATGGTGTATATGTATGACGGCGCGTTGGTGTCGATGATCATGTTGGCGTTTTTGCGGAACTGCCACGGTTCGACATAGTTGATCGACGCCGCGCCCGTGTAGGTCGGCGTCAACTCAATGAATTGCATCCATGTGGTCGAGATGCCCGTGCTAATGGTGATGATGCCGCCGGTCGCTGGCGTCACCGTCGCTTCGTTTTCCATCGCCCGGATGCGCAGCGGCGCCACGTCGCGCCCGTCGCCGTAATACATCATCGATTGCACTTGCGGAAAGAAGTCTGTCCCAACCAGCGTCGCGGTCACGCCGCCGCCCGTGTAGGCCCATGACGCAACCGCCGTCTTGAGCGCGCCGAATGTGGAAAGGGTCAAGCCGCGCGCTCCTTCTTAAGGTCGTCAGCATGCCAATGCCGCGCGATCCAGCCAATGTGGCCTAGCTCATGCGGCTTATTACGACCGTGGAAGTACACAATGCGGGTGTCATCAGTCAGCCCGTCAGCGCGCACTTTGCCCTTATAGCTCACCACTTGCCCCGGAAAAATGTCATCAATCACCGCCACGTCGCCACGCTTCCACATCTCCCGGATGTGTTCCATGTCGTTGCCGCCCTTGAAGCTGCGCCACACTTCGGCGCACCCTTGCGGCGCTAAAACCACGCCGTTGCATACCTTGTCAGGGAACACCGGATCACGCGGCGCCGCCAGCTTCTTGCCGCCAATGGCATAAGCGGCGAGGTGGTCGCAATTGCCAACCACAATCGTATCCAGCCCCACCACGATCATTGGCTCATTGAGCTTGTACGGCTCGATGCAGCTTGCATAAGACGGCTCACCCTCAAGCCATTGCGTGTCGATGCCGGCGCTGAATTGGCGCGGGCGATCGGTGAAACACACGAAGCGCATCGGCACGGTCAGATTGCGCCGGAAGCCGGCATGCAGCTTCTCCACCCACTCTTCGGTGTAACAGCGGGAGAAACTGTAGCTTTGCGGGTTGGCGTCCCAAAGCAGCGTCGCAACCGTGATCATCGCAGCGACACCGCCGGTTCGCGGATGGTTTCGGCCCAGGTCGGCGTCTGCACCAAGTTAGACGCAAACCGCATGCGCTTTTGGATGCGCTCGCCCTCGTCGCCCAGCGGGAACACCATGCCGTTACTCAGCCAGATATGGCCCGCCGGGATGTCCTTGGACACCACCGAACCGGCCGGCACAAACGACCCAGCGCCAAGATGCACACCCGGCAATATCGTTGCGTTCGCCCCGATGCTGGTCCCGTCATCGACGATTACGGCGCGATGGTCGGCGTCAAATAGCGCCATACTCCAACCCTGCTTGTGAATGCGCGGAAACGAGTCGTTGCAGATCACCGCGCCGGGACCAACAAATACGCCATTCCCAAGCGTCACGCCCGGATGCACGCTCGCGGCATGCCCGATCAAACACCGCTCACCAAGGCGCGCGTTATCCACAATAGCACAAGCAGCAATAGTGCATTCAGCGCCAACAACGCTGCCACGAATAACCGACGCAAATTGCCAGACGCGGGCGGTTTCATGGACATCGCTATCGCTCACACAGGCTTGCGGATGGATCACGCCGCCGCCTTCAATTTCATCTGCTCAAGCGCCACTGAAACCCGCTTAATCACATTGCCCCAATCGCCATCCTCATCGCCGCGCTGGCGGAAGGTGCGGACGGTTTCATAAAACCACATACTGTCCTTGCCTGCCGGAGCTGCGGCGTCGCTGTAGCGCCACGGCGGATTGTGCGGCACTAGCGCCCAGGTTGGCACGCCCAGCGCACCAGCCATGTCCACGGTCGAATTGGTCGCCGTGACGATCAAATCCAGCGACGCGGTGAGCGCCGCGAGGTCGTCCATGTCGGCGCCCTTCTTGGTCGCCCAATGCGGGTTCAGCACGTTGGGGAAATCGGCCAACTCTTCGCGGCGGTCTTCGTACTCAAGGCAAACCCACGTCACGTCCGGGTGGTCTTGGATCAATTTGACGGCAAGCTCGAAGGGAAGCGTTCGCTTGCTGCGGCCTGTGGTCCAGGTGCCGCCGGTCCACGCCAACCCAACAAAACGCGATCCGCCATGGCGCGAGGCGTCCAGCCAGGCGCGCCATGCAGCCATGCGAGCGCGATCGGCAACAAGGAACTGTGGGCGCGCAAATGGTTCCGGCGCGAAATACTCACCCAATCCTCCCATCTCGATGTGATAGTCCGCCTTTTCCACAAGCGGCCATTCCAGATAGCCTTGCAACAGCGTCCCGTACACCTTGGCCTTCGGGAACGACCGTTGCAAAATCCCGTCCATGCGCGGCGAGCACTCAATCACCCCGGCAAAGTCCGCAGGGACCATCGACATGAACATGATCTCGTCGCCCACGCCCTGCTCGCCGTGAATGATCAACTTGCCGTTCTTTTGCCCCTTCCAACGCGGCAGGTCGTAGCTACGCGAAGTTTTGGGGCGAACCTCTTCATTGCCCGCGGTGGACTTATACAGCGCCCACGCCTCCTCCCAGCGCCCCAAGTGCAGTAGCGCGAAAGCCCGGTTGTGCGACGTGTCCCAGCCCTTGCCGGCCTTGTCGGCCCAAGCCAGGGCTTCACTATGGCGCCCAATCTGGCTCGCCACGTTGCAGAGATTGTCAAACATCCCGGCCGGCGCGTCGCCAAAATTCATGGCCTCCTTGAAGGCGCGGTAGGCTTCTTCCGGCTGATAGGCTTGCAGCCCGAAGCCGAGATTGTTCCAGATCGCCCCCAACTTAACCGGGTCTTTGGTGGCGCACCGCGCCGCATTCAGGGTTAGCACCGCCAGCCCCTCCTGGCCGCCGTGTAGGAACGCCGTGCCGGCGACAAACATGGCGTCCACGTTGGCGGGTTCGCGGCGCAGAATTTCATCGGCTGTGGTGAGCATTTTCAGCGAATCACGCGCCTCAGAGGCGCGCTGCATCAGCTCAACCAACTTTTCGGTTTCGGTGCGCTGCTTTTTCAAATCCGCACCGGCGCAGTCTTCAGCTTCTTGTAATCCGGGTCGTTCCAGCGCCCGTACATGAACGCTTCCCACTCCGGGTTCTCTTCCAGGAACGAATAAATCTTATCGGCCCGTGAGCGCTTGGAGTTGAACTCATCCAACCAGCGCTGCAACTCTGTCAGCGGCACGCGCCCCACATGCCAAAAATCGTTCTCATCGCCGCGCCAGGTGGCGTTGCGGCTCAGCCCTTGATTGTAGCTCGCGGCGTTAGCGTCGAGGATGCCGTCCACGTTTTCCGTTGACGTGATAATCGAGCCGCCGGTGGTCTGATCATACTCAAACGTGTCAACCCGCCCGGTGATTGGGCAGATGTCCAAAAGCATACTGCTGCTGCTCACGCAATTCTCCCGAAAATTGGGGCGGCCATTGCTGACCGCCCCGCAGTTTCTACGTCGTTACGCAATCCGCGATTTTCCCGGATGCGCCTTGGTTCTTACTGCACAAGGTCGCCTCGCACAGCATCTCTCGCTTCTCGGCGTCGCCGGTCTGCGCGATCTCGAACACCCTGAACGGTCGCAGGTAATGAATCGACCAGTATTCCGGGTCGATGATCAGGATGGTCCGCTCACGGCTGAAGCGATTGGGCACGACTCGTAGTTTGCCGAAGTCGCTTAGATAAAGGTCAGCGGCGGCCACGATAGTCAGCGCCGATGCCGTTCCTGCGTTCCCGAAGTCAGTGTACTTCGTGGTGATGCCCGCGAAGCCCGAGATGCGCTGCTTGTTGCGCGGCCCGCACATGATGATCGACGGTTGCCCGCCCGCTACCCAGCACAGCTTGATCGCTGATTTCAGGATTGCTTCAGTGATCGTGCGCAAGTTGGACGACGAACCGTCAGTCGCCGCCGTAACCGTGCCCGCGGCGGTATAACCGCCGTTGGCGCCGTCGGTGATGCCCGCCGTGCCGCCGTACACGCTGTTGGTGGTGATCCACGCTTCATAGCCGGCGCACTTGCGAGCGGCCGCCGACGTGCCCGCTGACGAAGCGTAGTTGCCGGTTAGCGTCGTTTCCATGTCGCGCTTGATTTCCTTACCGCGCTTGGCGATTTGGTAAGCAAGCTCCTGCTCGCGCCCCGCGGTCGTGACCGCGTTCGCCGTGCCCGACACGTTCAAACCCTTGACCCAAATCTGCGTGTAGTTACGCGGACGAACAGTCGGGGTGAACGTCAGTGCGGCATAATCCGCGCCTTCAACGGCCGCATTTGTGCCGGATGCGGACGCGAGTGCGTCCGTCTGCCACTCAATGAAGCGATTTTTTGCGGCGGCGCCTTTGCGAAGTGACGTAAAGAACGGCACTTCCATCGGCGTGATGTCGTAAATCTCATCCGAGAGGTCTTCTCGGATGCCGACCTGCCTAAAGGTCTGTGTTTGACTGGTAACCATTGTTTGCGTCCTCGATGCGGGACGCTCGTTAAAGCGTCCTCAGCGTTGCTTGAGAGCGCCAGACCTCAGGAGTACATTCACAAACGCTTCTTCCGATCCCGTCTTCCGCAACTCGTCCCGCGCCGCTCGCGTCTCGCTGGTAAATTGACCAGTGCGATTGCGCTCGGGAAGCTGCCCGTTCGTCATTTTCGCCGCGCTTTCCTTGACCGCTTTGCGCACTTCAACCGCCTTCGCCGGCGCCTGCTTGGCCTTCAAAGCGAAGTCCAACGCCTGCATCAGCTTGTGGTCGAATGGCATCCTGGCCATGGTCGCTGGCGAAATGCCAAACTCCTTTTCCGCGCCCTTGATCAGCTCGGTCGCCCTCGCTTCGCGTTTGGCTGTGTCTTTCCACTCGGGCCAAACGCGGGCAAGCCGCTCATGCTCACGCGCATTCTGGATTTGCTCTTGCGCCGTCAACGCTTCTTCTTTTTGTTGCGTCGCTTTGACGTGCTCAGCTTGTACTTGCTTGATCACATCGACCTGACGGTCGTAGTTGATTTTCTGCAAGTGGTACGTCTCAGGATCGTAGTATTGGCTAGTGCGATCCAGCAACAATTCGGACGGCATTTGCGGGCGCGGCATGGTTCGTAAAGCCGCCTCGGCCCGTGTGATCACCACGTCATGCGCTTGCGCGATTTCGTTGATGATCGTGTCCTGCTCTGCTTGGTATTTCGCTTCAGCCTGGTTGATGACGTTTGCGATGTCGCCTTGAATCTGGCGTTGTGCTCGAATTGCCGCGATCGCTTCGGCCTTGGTCATTTTGACCGGCTCTTGGCCTTCCGCTTCCGGCGGTAATTCGAAGATTTCGTCTCCCTCAGCAGCAGCGGCATCCGTGCCCGCATCATCGCTTTGGTCGTCAGGGTCGGCGTCCGCCGTCCCTTTGGCCTGCTTATTGCCGGCCGCCGCGTCCGCCTGGTCCCGCTCCAATTGCTCCAAATCAACAGAGCCATCGTATTCGGTTGGGTCAGGGTCAGCGGCTACTTTTCTAGTGTCAGCCTTGGGCGCCGTGCCGTTCTCGGCCTGGATTTTACCCATGATCGTGGCGACCGCAGCATCCATGCTGGAATCTTCGCCCGCGATATTGTCAATGAACGTCATTGCACCCTCATGCTATTGGGGCGAGCTTTCGCCCCTCAAGAACGTCCAATTCCCTGCGGAGGCCGTCCTCTGTTTTCGTCGCGTGCTCGATCGCCCGCCTCGCATGCCGTGCGGCCTCAATGCCGATTTGCAAGCGATAGCGGTTGATGTCGTCTTCCGCGGCGCATTTGAGCAGCCGTTCAATCAGCTCTCGCTCATAAAGATTCCAAGCATCACCCCACACCTGCGTTGTCGCCATGGTGCGGGCGTCCGCAACCAGCGCCAACGCTTCGGAGAGGCGGGCAATCTTGTCGAGCTTAGCGTCACTCATTCAACGCCCCGCCCGGACGGTTCTTAGAAATTTTCACATCGGCCGCAATCTTCTCGCCATACATGTCAAAAGCCGCATCGGTTTTCTCAGTGTGCATGAGTTGTTGCGCGTCAAGCTGCTCTTGGTGCATCGCTCGTTGCTGCTGCAATTCCAGCATCCGAAGCTCGCGTTCCATCTCAAGTTTACGCAGTGCTAGATCGTATTCGCGATCGGCCGCTTGCTGCGCCAACACCGCTTCAGCCGCTTGCTGCTGCTGCGCGAGATGCAATTCCGCCGCCGCTTTTTGTTGCGCCAGTTGCAACTCTTGCGCGGCCTTAGCCGCATCTTGCTGCAACTTGGCTTGCGTTTGCTGGTCCGACATCTTCAAGCCGGCGACCGCTTCCCTTTCTTTCAACGCCAAAGCCGCAGCCGACGCTTGCGCATCCTGTTGCTGCTTAGCTTGGTTGGCTTGCGCGTCGGATTGAACCTTCGCCATCGCCGGGTCTTGGTGTGGCGGCGGCGCCCACGGCTTCATTTGCGGTTGCCCAGTCTGCGGGTCCATCTGCGGCTGACCGTCCGGTCCCATCACCGGCTCGTCGGGCACTTCGGTAAAGAACGGCGTCGCGCTCTTGAAACCTGCGTGCCGCGTCAATTCCTCCTGGTAAGCGTAACGGTTTTTTGCGGTCACGTTAGGATTGCCCGGCCCAAGCGTCATCAACACCTTGTCCTGCTCGGCAGCTATCAATTGCAAGCCCATCAGCGTGTGCTCGCGGTTGACGCCGCCGGCGTACACCGACACGTCCAGCGCCGAATCCCATGACCGTGGATCAAACTGGCAATATTCGCCGCCTACCCGCGCTTGCTTCGGCTCATTCTGGTGACGACATACCAGGCGGTACAATTTGGAAAACAGCATGGACAAGCCGTCCGCCATATTCCGCGCCGTCATTTCCTTTTGCGCATCGGCGTTCAGTTGCAGCTTGCCCAGCGCCACGCCGCTATGGCTATCGGTTAGCGCGTCGCTATCGAGGCCGCGCGTCTGCCGCGTCGCCCCAGTGCGATCCTCAAGCCGCTGCTTGATCACCTCAAGCGCCGTCCAAGCGACGCTTGCCGTGTTCAGCCCGCCCGTCAACGGCATGATCGCATCGCCCGGCGGGCCGTCCACGCTCACCTTCGAGCCGCTATAGGTCGCCAGCAAGCTCTCCAAATCAACGCGATTCTTGTCATACGCTTCGCGGTTGACCACGGATTGATACAACGCATCGAGCCCGGCGCGGGTGATCACCGTCGCTTGCCGTTGAATGTCGCCCGCAATATCGAGCACGCTTTGCCCCATGAAGCGATGCGGGACGCTGCGATAGCTCCACGTCGCGAATGGGTTCTCTTCGACTTCCTCGAACTCAAGGACCGTATTCAGTAACCGATAGGCTCGGATTATTTCCGGGTATCCGTCCTCGTTGAGATCGAGGCGGATGTACTCTTCCATGATCTCGATTTCGGTGGACGCCGGGTCGTTTGGGGTTTTGTAATCGTTGCGATCGTCCCCGAAACGCTCCTGTCTAACGTCGTCACTACGACGGACACTCCCGTCGGCAGAACCACCAGCCGATGACGCTCCATTGATCTCATCTTCCTTGTCGGGCCATAAGCGGCACGCTTCTCCGCGCAACATGCGCAACACCCGGCCAACATACCGCGCCTTGTCGATCTCAACGGCGCGGCCATTCAACCGCATGTCTTCCGGCGCCACGCTGACGATCTCAGCCCGCGCGTGCTTCTTGATGCGCCTGACCTTCAACTCAATGCCGCCAGCGTCGCTTTCGTTATCAAAGTCCTGGCCAACAATCTCGATGTTCTGGTCCTGCTTGAGCAGCATCACCTGCATGATGTTCAAGCCAGTCAGGTTCTCCGGCGCCGTGTATTCCTTGTCGCGCCAATACACCGCCGCGTATCCCGTGCGATGCAGCATGCCGTCGAAGGCAAAGTCCCGCAGGATGCGAAACCCCGGATTGTCGCTAAAAAATATCCAATACAGATAGTTCGCGGCATCCTTGGCCTGGCGCTCCTTGTCGGGGCTGTTGGCCTCCAAATAGACGACATTGCCGCCTGACGAGAAAACCCGCAACAGGTCCGGCAATGTCCAATTGATGATCTCGAAGACTTCGCGGGTGGTGACGGTCGAGCGGCCATCCTCCTCGTCGCCATACATCTCGCCGTAGTAGCGCTGCAATGCCTCGATCTGGTTGCTGACGATCTCGCTTTGGTGAAAGCCCAGCGCGTCGTGCTCTTCCAGCTTGAGCGACCGCAGCAGCTTGTCTTCCTGCGCGGCCTGATCTGCCTTGCTTCGCTTTTTGTCGTCAGCGTGCGGCGATGGTGCGTCGTAGGCTACGCTCACGTAATGGGGCATCCGATGATGTAATAATCAGCCGTTGCCGCACTGCCCTGCGGCGTTGTCAACGACAAATAGAGCGCCGAAAACGTATGTATCGATCCGTACGCCCCCGCGAACGCAAGCGCCTGCCCTGAACTTGTTGCGGTGCTCGCGTTTGCATAGGTCGAAGCGGCGGCAATAATTGCGGCGCCCCCCTTGCTTGTCGCGCTATATACGCCGCCTGCGGCAGTGGTTAGACTAGCGCTTGCGTTAAACAATATAGCGCGCATCGGGATCATCGTGCTCCAAGTGCCAACCTTGGTGAACGCTTGGTCCGCCGTGCTGTTCATATCGGCGCCAATCAGCGTCCAGCAGACGCGCGCCGCGCCCACGTTCAGCAAGTTCGCTGGCGTCAGCAAATGCGTAACGTCGGTCGTGTCTTTCGCCTGCGCGGCGGTTGCCGCATTGAGCAACTGCACCCGCGCCGCGATCTGCGTGATGGTCGCATGGTACTGCGTTGTGTTGCCTTGGCTGATCTCGACTTTATCGGATGCCGCGACGGCCGCGACGGCCGCGCCGTCGCCAATCTTTTTTGTCATGCTGCGTCCGTCACTCTGTTAACCCCTGCATCCGTGATCCGCACATCGCCCGCATCGGTGATCCGCTCTTGCGTCACCGTTGCGCCGCTATTCGGCAGCCAGCTTTGCGTCGATTCAGACCAATAGAACGGGCCGCCGCCACCGGCGTCCGTCACCTTATCCCAGGCGAGCGTTGAGGTGTTCCAAATGAATTGCCCACCATTGGCGCCCTTGTCCCAGCTCAACGTCGAGGCGTTCCAAACGTATTCCGCCCCCAACGCGCCAGGCAACCATGATTGCGTTGTCTCGTCCCATGTATATTCACCCGGCTCGCCGGTGATCGCCTTGCGCCACGAGTTTGTGGTGGTGTCCCAAAAATACGCCGGCTTCGGCCCCAACATTAGACCTGCACCCGCTTCACGCCCGCCCGCACCGCGGCGAGCACCGCAGCGATGTTGTTGCCGGCGTCGTCAATGGCTTCCCAATCAATCGACGTGGCGATGCGTTTCATGGTCGCTTCGCGATCCTTGGACTTTTGCAACACGCGAGCGACCACAGCCAATTCCGGCAGCAACAATTCAGCCTGTGCGCGGATCATGCCATGGTCCCGAAGCGAGGGCGCGGAATCGGCGCAATCGCGCCCGTTGGGGGCGCATAATCGATGTGCATCAACCCGAACGCATCCGCGGCGTGCGACGACCAGTCATGTTCCGGCCCTAAGCCCACGTTGCGTTCCTCATGTATTTTTTCATGGTAATACCCCAATGCCTTCACACCGGCCCGCGTCTTGTCTTCATCCATCCAGCAGCGTGCGAAATTGCGCCGCGACGCATCCACACGCTGCATCGCAGCACCCGGCCCTTGATTTCGCACCACACGCGCCTTGAATCCCGCAGATTTCGCCTGCGCTTCGTAGCTCATACTCACCGGATTGTCCGGGTGGATCGATGCGCCATCATGCGGCAATACGCACAAGCAGCCGTCGTATCCGTTGTTACGCAGCCAGTTGAAATAATAGCCCGGTGCTTGGCCGACGCCTTCACAGTAATCCACGATGTTGATGCGATCGCCGAGAAATTGGCAAACCCATATCGCGGTCGCATCGTTGCGACCTAAATCCCAGTACGCGCGCACCTGGAAATTGAGATCGACGGACAGCACCGTGAAGCGCCCCTGCTCACGCGCCACGCGGAGTTGCTTCGCGAAGTATGCGCCCTCGACCGCCTTAACGTACTCGCCGCCCCAAACGTGATCCGCGACGTCGGGATTGGTTGCATAGTCGTGCTCAAGCTGCTTACGCAGCACTTCAGGAAACCACGGGTTGTCTTTGTAGCCAACGCGCCGGCAAATGCTGTTCGGCGGCGGGCCATTCTTGCCGCGAAACATTTGCTCAATCGCGTCGTGTTCGTACTCCGGGTTCCAGCTCCAAAAGAATGAGCTGGTCTCCTTGCGCAGCGTCGGAATCAAAATGCTGATCGACTGCCGACTGAAGCGGTTAGCTTCTTCGCCCCAAAAGCAGTCGTATGCCTCCATCGACTTGATGCCTTGGGGGTTGCGCCACGTACCGAGGAACGTGAACAACGTATCGTTGCGTGTGCCACGTATCTCGCGTTCGGTGCTCTCGTAACGATCCTGCAATCCCAGCGCAGCGATCTGGTCGTCAAGCAAAAGCTTCACGCTCTCTTGAATGTTGCGCTGAAATTCCCGACCGCAACCGATGCGTTGGCTTTTCTCAGCGCCGCCGATCAGTAGGCGCTTGGCAATCGAATGCGACTTGGCGCCGCCGCGCCCGCCATACAGCGCGTAATGGCGCGCAGGCTCCCACAAGCAGCCCGCGTATTCAGGTAGCTGAACCTCAGCTAAGTTTTCCGACAAGCACCACCTTGAAGCCTTCCAGCTTGTCGCCCTCGGCGTCAGCGTGATTGAGTTGCACAGGCAACAGCTTGGGGAATATCATGCGATAAAAATCGCCTTGATTTTCGCTAGCCCACGCAGTGAACGCCGCAGGTCCGCCGATGCCGTTAAACGCCATCTCAATCGCCTCCTTGGCGATCACTGTGGTTTTATTCGGAGTGCCTTTAGTGCGTCCGCCAGTCTTTCTACCCTTTGCCATTTCTACATAGGTCTCTTTTAGATACTAGTTACTTTTTGTGCCTGCGTTCTCGGAGAGGCGCATCATCCAGCCTGGGGCGCCCATCTTGGCGATCTCCACAGCTCATCGTCTGGCGTGCGCTCGCCTAGGTCGTGCTATCGGGTCATGGCTGCGCCTGCGGACACACCCGGCCGTCAGCCAAGTGCTCGCCCGGCACGCACCGAGGCGGCGGGTTGAGCTGTTGCGTGACCGCGCCAGTGATGGCCATCTCGTGGCCATACGTCGCAAAATTCTGTGAGTATGTCGCCAGCCATATCGCGCCAGCCGCCAGCATGAGGCCAGCGCCGGTGATCAGCCCCACGGCTAGGCCGAAGTTACGTGCGCCGTGCGCAACGGCTTGCTCGTGGCGGGCGGTGGGGCGGGTTTTGAGCTCGGCGCGGAGGTGGCCTATCTCGGTGGCCTCTTCCATGGATTGGACGCCCAACGTCTTGCACCAATCGGCGCGTTCAGCAACGCG
>OFRM01000632.1_pt1 | contig 13991 bp, 17 predicted proteins | sample 1543101 | NCBI WGS metagenome assembly OFRM01 (sample SAMN07774223, study PRJEB24372) | wastewater metagenome | isolation source: Exp Tend VB 0WW | collected 2016-02
TTTCGCGGAGACCGCGGGTATCTTACTAGACGCGGTGGATGAATTAGAAAAAATGGGCGGCCCGGATATCACGTTTGTTAACTTGGGCGGCGGCTTTGGCCTTAACTACAAGCCTGACCAGGCACCGTTTGATCTCGGTTCGGCTGCAGAGCAGATACAGCGAGTATTTGAATCTCGTGGTCGTGGTGACATGGACATGATGACTGAAAACGGGCGATTTGTGACTGGCAGACATGGATCACTACTTACGCAGGTGAGGTATGTAATGCAAAAACACAAAGACTACGTCGCAGTTGACGGGAGTATGAACAACCTTATGCGCCCTGGAATGTATGATGCCTATCACCATGTAACGGTTCTGGGCAAAGAGAACTGGCCACTTACTCATGTGTTTGATGTATCGGGCGCACTCTGTGAGAATAATGATAAATTTGCTGTTGATAGAGCAATGCCAAAAACAGAATCAGGCGATTTGCTTGTTGTGCACGATAGTGGAGCACACGGTTCGGCCATGGGATTTAACTACAATGGCTTATACCATGCTCCAGAAGTAGTGATTCGTCCGAGTGGTGAAGTTGAACTTATTCGACGAAAGCAAACATTTGATCAATTGACGGCCAACGAAGTCTGGCGCGGCAATCGTTAAATAACACCGAACTGGTGTATGATAGGGTTATATGGCCATTAGACCACGACGGCGAAAGCCAAAAAAACCAAACTACGCATTTATTGATAGTCAGAACTTAAATCAGACCGTCAACCGGCTTGGCTGGAAGATGGATTGGCGCAAATTCCGCCAGTATCTGACAGATGCTTATGGTGTGACGCACGCCTATATGTTTATTGGGTATGTCCCTGAGTTTGAGGCGATGTATCAACAGCTCCACGACGTTGGGTTTTTGATTGTACTTAAGCCAACCTATGACATGACGCGTCCCCGGCAGGTTGAGGGAGAAGACGGCAATGAAGAGCCCAAGAAGCCCGGCGACAAAGAAGAAGAAAAGAAGCCAACAAAGGGTAATATTGATGCAGACCTCGTGCTTTGGGCGATGAAAGAGCTCCCGAACTATGGCAAGGCAGTAATTGTGAGCGGCGACGGTGACTTTTATAGCCTAATTGAGTATCTGGCGGAGCAGAAGAAGCTACTGAAGCTGTTAGCTCCAAGCGGTCACTACTCGCGTCTGTACAATACGCACAAAGAGTTTGTAGAGCGCCTGGACAACCAAAAACACTTGTTGCAATACCATGACCATCGACGCAGTAATAAGTCGAAGCCCGCTCAGCCAAAACCAAAACAATGAGCGTACTTAGACGGCGACAATTTGGTGACCCAATCTTGCGCCAGCAGACTCGACTAGTATCACCCAAAGAAATTGCGTCTGCAGAAATACAGTCACTAATTGCTGATATGCGCAAAACACTGCAAACCAACGAGCTGGGTGTGGGCCTGGCAGCGCCGCAAGTAGGGCACGGTATTGCGCTGGCAGTGATATGGATTGAGCCAACTGCGCACCGACCAGATGCAAACAAGTATAGTGTGGTTATCATTAACCCAGTCATCCTCAGAAGCATTGGTCGCAAGAAGCAACTATGGGAAGGGTGCATCAGCGCAGGTAGTCACGGCACGGCTGACTTGTTTGCAAAAGTGCCACGCCACCAGAGTATTGAGATTGAATACTTGGACGAACACGGCAACCATCATACTGAGGTGGTCAAGGGGCTAATCGCACATGTCATGCAGCACGAGGTAGACCATCTGAATGGAATGCTATTTGTCGACCGGGTCAAGGACACTTCAACCTACATGACGAACAGTGAATACAAAAAGATGCTCAAAGTATCTGCAAAATAACAAATTTAATCAAGGAGATAAATATGAAAAGTAAAATACAAGAAAGCTTGTGGCCAACACGTGATTAATATACCTGGAGTCAAGGCAATCGCCTGGGATTTGGATGGAACGATTATTGATAGTTTTAAGGTTTTTGAGGAGCTCACGAGGGAGGCTTGTGCTGCTGTTGGCAGGGAGGCGCCGAACCAAGATGTATTTTTGCGTAATTTCCACGGTTCATTGGAGGACTCAATACGAGCTGCACTTAATTTAAGAACTGACGAAGAGCTGCAGGAGGTGCACGACTACTTTTTGAAGAATCAAGAGAGGTATTACGATAATCTGGAGGGGCAATTATTCGATGACGCTCTTGTGCTATCTGAACGTGCTGCCGCAATGGGTCTTCCGCAGGTTGTGGTGACAAATCGTGCGCACAAGGGTAGAGGCTCCGCAAGCCCCCACTCAATAGTTGCTCGCTCGCTGCTGAGTGGCAGAATTGACGAAGTTCGCAGTGGTGACGACCCAGATTCTTATCGCAAACCTGACCCTCGAGCCCTAGCGGGATGGCTCGATAAACACGATATCAGCCCGAATAATCTACTAATCGTAGGTGATCAACTTGTAGATGCTCAATTTGCGGTTGCGCTCAATGCTCGCGCAGTGCTTGTGAGACGCCAAGATGAAATACACTACCTAGAGCAGTTGCCAGAGGTTGATCGAACCCGCGTGATGATTGTTAGCAGCCTGCACGACGTCGTTATTACGCAAACGGCGTGATACTATAGTGCTAATGAATAATCTCGAGAAAAGAGTTGCTGCGATTGAGCAGCGCAATGCCAAAGTTGAGCTGGACAAGCGCTGGGAGACGAGCATTACTCGCCGCGCGAGCATCGCAGTCTTGACGTATGGAGTTGTGGTGGGCTATTTGTTCGCTATTGGCAAGGATAAGCCATTCATAAATGCACTTGTACCGGCGGGTGGGTTTATTCTGTCAACGCTTGCGTTGGGCTTCGTGCGCAGAGTGTGGGAAGGTAATCGGCGCTAATGTCCAGGCAGCATCATATGTTTCACGTTCACTTAAGCAAGAAGAAACGCCGCACAAGCTTTGATAAACTAGTGGGCGTGGCTGCCTTTGCATACCCTTTGAGCGGATTGCCTCAAGCTATGTTGGTGTTTCAAGGTTCTACGGATGGTGTTTCTTTAACTTCTTGGGTGTTTTTTGCTCTTTTTTCTGTTTTGTTTTTAATTTACGGCATAATACACAAAATCAAACCTATTATTGTCACCAATTTGCTATGGCTTTTGGTGGATATATTTATTGTAATTGGCACAATCACACACAGAATGATGTATTAGGTGTTTAGACCTTGAGTGGCTTGGCTTGTTTCCAGAGGAGGTCAAACAGTTGTGTTTGCTGGCGAGCTAGCTTGTCGTTATAAATCTCGACGCCAAATATATCATCACGGTCATAGCTCAGCAGGGCCACACAATTGTTGTAGATATAGGTTTCAAACTCAATCTTGAATAACTTTTGGTCGATATATGCCACATAGTTGAGTGGTGAACTTACGCCTGGTTCTTTGTCGCGGTCTGGGTTATTGGTTAGGTCATAGGTAGTGAGGCCTTTTTGGGTGAATACCTCACTCATCTTATCGGCAAAGTGATTGCCGATGTGTTTATGGAGGCTAGCTAACTCAAATACCCTGAATTCTTTGTTGGCCTTACTCAGATTGAAGTTCATTTGTTTAAGCCCGTCGATGCCACGGTATTCGACAACTCTTGAGGTCGATGGAGATTGGATTTCTAGCCCGGCCAAGATGTTCTGTGCTGCAGGAAGGGAGCTTCTGAGTGCCTCTGCTTTACGTTCGTGTTCGGAAACGAGGAATTCTAGCACATGCGGCGGTTGCGCCTCGTAACTCGTACCGTAGTGCCGTTCATGGACAGTTATGAGCTGTTTATCAGCTAGATCGTCCAGGAGAGGGTAGAGCTTTGTTCGGCCGGTTTTGAGGCCTCTGCTTATGGCTAGCACGGTATTGGGGCCGTTATGTAGTAAATATATGTACACAAGCGCTTGTTCGTGCTCCAAGCCGAGCTGTTTCAAATATCGGACAACTTTGTCGCGTAACGGGTTATCAACAGTCATACCAGAAGTATGGCACAAATATGTCTGAATATCCAGACAACTTTTTTACAACTCAAGCAAGTTGCCATATAATTGGCACAGTTAAGGAGTTAATACGATGGCACAGGTAGAACTACGACTATTTAATCCCGATATGAGCTTTGAAAAGAAGCAAAGATTGTGTGAATTTGTGCAGACTAGTGTCTTTAGAGTGCATTATCCTGAAGAGTTACCCGATAGACGTACTGGCAGTGGTATCGTACTAAAACCTGGGGATATCACATTGGTAGTGCCTAGACTTGAAACAGGGCTATCAGTATCTGACGCGGATTTTGAACTTGAGATATCTGAGGGTTCAGACAATTGGCCCAAAGATGAATCTGGTAGTTATTTGCTTGGCAATGCGATGCAAGAAGCGTTGGAACAAAGGGCGTCGCGAATTAGTAAGGCAATACAAGGGGCCCATGGGGCCTATTCGCATAATATATTTGAGGTGAATGGCCAAGGAACGGGCTGGGTTCAGTATAAGCCATCCGGCACCGTCTAGAGACAATATGAACCAACTGTTGGCTATCTTTTCACTCATCATTGTCATTGCAGTTACTATCCCATACATGATAGATATTGTGCAGGGTAGGGCCAAGCCAGCACGGGCGGCTCGGTTTATGTTTTTTGCCATGTTGTTACTGGCGTTAGCACAACAGCATTCTCTTGGTGGTGGCTATGTTCTCGCCGTTACTATTGGAGAATTTATCTCGTCCTTGCTCCTGCTCGGCCTGGCAGTTAAGTATGGCGTGGGTGGGCTGTCAAAAAGCGACCTGATTTGCTATATGTTGCTTATCATTGACGTGGTTGTATGGCTCACGACCAAGAATGCGCTACTTGCTCTTCATCTTACTGTGTTGGCCGATATGATTTCATTTTGGCCTACAGTGAGTAAAACTTGGCGCGAGCCATCAAGTGAGACGTCGTTGTTCTTCTGGGGTGGATCTATCGCGCCACTACTGAGCATTATCGCTGGGGGGAGCCTGGACTACTCGGCTATCATATTCCCGATATATTTATCGCTAGTGAACCTTATTGAAGTTACGCTGATTAATCGCAAGTGACAATCATTTTCTTGAGAATGGTACAATCAGGGCATGCAGACGGAGATTGAGGTTAAGTTTTTGGATATAGATATAGATGACATTCGTGCTCGGCTACGGGTGGCCGGTGCTGTATGTGAGCAGCCTATGCGCATGATGCGGCGCGTCACGATTAATACCCCAGAGATGGAGGCCAATAAGGGCTACCTGCGGGTTCGGGACGAAGGGAACAAAGTTACCCTGACATACAAGCAGTTTGATTCTATGAGCGTGGATGGCGCCAAAGAAATCGAGCTGCAGGTGAGCAGCTTTGACGCTGCAATAGAACTGTTGGCTCAAGCTGGGCTCAAGCACACATCATTTCAGGAAACGCGACGCGAAACCTGGAAGCTCGATGAAGTCGAAGTAGTGTTGGACGAGTGGCCGTGGCTCAACCCGTATATGGAAATAGAAGGAGCAAGCGAGCAGCTGCTCCAAGCTGCCGCAGAAAGACTTGGCCTAGCCTGGGACAACGCGGCATTTGGCGATGTGATGGTAGCTTATCGTGCACAATACCCTCATCTGTCAGAAACTGACAACATTGGCTCCGTCCCCGAGGCCAAGTTTGGTACACAGCTCCCGAGTCTACTCAAAGGCTAGCAGACATCCTTAAACATAATATTGACATTTTATCTCTAAAATGCTAATGTATTAACGATAACCAAAAACAAACAATTAGGATGCAAAAAATGTCAGAAAACCTCAATAACCCCAACCAACACTCGATGGCAGAGAAAGCAGCAGCAGTAGGTATGGCCGTGGTGTCACTGGCAGGTAATAACATGCCCGGCGTCGGGCATCAAACGCGTACAGAAATGGTACCCGTAGTAACCCACGAGCAAGTAGTCGACGAAGTGCCGGCAGATATGCCAGCTCCTGCGGACACAGTTTTGACACTCAAACCTGGCGTCGATAATGAATACAGAGCTGATTTTCAGACAACAGACAGTGATGGCCAATCAAGTGAAAAGCAAGCCACTGCTGAACTTGATAAACTATTGGGCGAAGATGACTGGGCACGAGTGTATGACATTCATGTAACTGGCGAATCATCCGCAGAGGACGAACAACCAGGTGGTGGCCTCCAGTCACCATCAGAGGCAAATACAAACCTTGCGCTGCAACGCACGCTCCTTGCAGCTAAGCCAATTATTGATGTGTTTAAGGCAAAGGGTATTGATGTAGGTCAGGAAGTGGTTAAAACAGCTGACGCTGCCCCAGAGAAAATGCTGCAAGCAGAGGGGATTGAAGACAGTTGGTCTGACGCTGACCTCGCTGCCGCAGGCGAATTTGCTGAACAGTTTGGTTATGATAGCGTAGAGAGCATGGTCGAGCACCACAATGATGGCGGGACTCCTGCTGCGGTTGACGAGTTCCTAAAACCCTTGCTAGAAAATCACCGCGGCGCAGAAATTACCATTAAGCTACGGGGTGATGATGGCCAAGAGCGCTCAATTTTAGTTACATCGACACATGATAAAGTAACGGTTACAGAAGTCCCTCGTGACGTGTCTACAAGAGATATTGTAAATAATCAGGTTATTGGGCACATGCCAGAGCAGGTTGAGTCACCAATTGTTGACCCAATTGATGGCAACAGCGACAAGAACCCACGAGTTCGAACACCGCTGGTAGTGGAGATTCCTGGTGTTATCCCTACGTCAGAAGTTGTCGTTGATCCACCGAACCCACCAAGACCGTGGGAACATGGTCGAAAAGATGCAGCGTTTAAAGATAAGAAGCGTGCCCCGCAGGGCAATGGCGCAAAACCACTTCGATTTGGTGGTGGTGTACCATACAACCCAACTCCATCGAATTTTAACTAGTTAGTCGAGATGGCTGGTAGAATGGTGGCATGAAGTTACTACTGACATCTGCTGGGCTTACGAACAAGACGATTGCGGATGGGCTAGCAAGTCTTGTCGGAAAATCGGCAGGCGATACAAAGATAGCATTAATCCCAACAGCTGCATTGGCGGAGGAAGGGAATAAAGATTGGTTCGTCGGCCAATTTTTGAAGCTATACGCGGCTGGATATACCTGGGTTGATATGGTCGACCCCTCAGCTCCGAATATCGACTGGGAATTTCGGCTGCAAGAGGTTGATGTGGTGTTTGTGAGCGGCGGTAACACTTTTCATTTGCTGGATCAGTGGCGCAAGACGGGCTTTGGCGAGTGGATGGGGGAGCATCTAGACGGGAAAGTCTATGTCGGCGTGAGTGCAGGTGCGATTATTGCGGCACCAACTATCGGGGTCGCTACGATTGAGCCCGCTGACCGTAATATTGTTGGCCTGAAGAATCTGACAGGCATGGGTTGGGTTGATTTTGAAATTGAGCCCCACTGCGAGGGCGAACGGTATGATGTTATCAAAAAATATGCCGAAGCAAAGCAGAAATCTGTGTATGCGATAGACGATACTAGCGCGATTTTGGTGAATGATGGCGAAGTCAAGGTGTTATCCGAGGGCAAAGCAGAACTCTACGGGGGATAACCACTTGCTAAATCAAGAGCCCGGTAGATAATAAGGGCTGAAATATAACGGAGGGTTCCGAACTATGGAAATACAAATAAACTATTTAGCGGTTGTGCTCGCAACGCTATCGACAATGGTCGTAGGGTCTGTTTGGTATACACCAAAGGTATTTGGTGCCGTATGGATTAGAATGGCTAAGCTAAACCAAAAAGAACTTGAGAAGAACGGCATGAAACCAATCTTCGTAACGTTGCTTGTTAGCCTCCTTACTGCCTATGTGTTAGCGCACGCGGCGTATCTAAGCAATCAATTCTTTCAACATAGCTTCTTGCAGGACAGTCTAATGACCGCATTTTGGGCGTGGCTTGGGTTTACAGCTTCGCGCATTATCACACACGACGCGTTTGAAGGTCGTCGTAAGAAACTGACACTCCTGACAATCTCTCACGAGCTGGTTACGTTCATGGTGATGGGGCTTATTATTGGCCTGATGGGGGTATAACGGATGGCTAATAACGAACACATGGATTATCCAGGTTTGAAGGCGATTTTTGTAAATTGTACGCTCACAAAATCGCCCGGCAAGAGTCACACGCAACTGCTCATCGATGCAAGTGCGAATATCATGCAAGAGCAGGGTGTAACAGTGGAATGTATCCGTGCAATCGACCACCCAATTGCCAGTGGCGTGTATCCTGATATGACTGAAAAAGGATGGGCAGAAGACGCATGGCCCGAACTATCCAAGAAGGTGCTTGCAGCAGAAATCTTGGTGCTAGCTGGGCCAATCTGGCTGGGTGATAATAGTAGCGAAATGAAGAAAATCATCGAGCGATTGTACTCCCTCTCTGGCGAGCTAAACGACAAAGGTCAGTGGCTGTATTACGGCAAAGTGGGCGGCTGCTTGATTACAGGCAACGAGGATGGTATCAAGCATTGCGCTATGAACATCTTGTATAGCCTGCAGCACATTGGCTACATGATTCCGCCGCAAGCAGATGCGGGTTGGATAGGCGAGGCCGGCCCTGGTGCGAGCTATGGTGATGATGGTGAGGGCTTGAACAATGATTTCACCAATCGCAATACGACATTTATGACCTGGAACCTCATGCATACTGCAGCCATGCTTAAGGCGGCGGGTGGTGTGCCGGCAGAGGGTAACATCCGCAGCAACTGGAAGGCCGGCACAAAACTCAACCACAACAACCCAGAGTATCGGTAGTTCCTCAGGTGAAATAGAGTTGATTAATTTACGTAATTCGTTTATAATATAAACTCTATGACTATAGGAGAGCCGCAGGACTCATTTTATGATGCTACCACCTTGTATGGGATGGCCCAGGAGGCTAATGGTGGTGTTTGCTCGATGGCAGTTGTTGACATACTTGTACTTGAACAACGTATGCCGGTAACTGGCCGTGTTGCTGAGACGTATGGGGAGGTAACAGACCCTGAGTATCATCTGGGTGTATCTCAGTTTATTAATGTTCAGGAGCCCCGACGACGCAGCTTTCGGCAGTTAGCCAAGATGATGGTTGGTTTCCCGCCCGAGCGCGGACCGGATACGCGGTTTAAACGCTTGGCTAGTGGCATCCATCTTGAGTCTGGTCTCGAGGTTGAACTGGGCATGAACGCAGGCGTCTTAGGTGCGCTTACGCAGGAAGCCACATTTGTGCCATTGGTTGATTTTCATGACGCACGGCAGCATAACGATATACTTTGCAGCAGTGCTACGCTTCGTCATGGTGCGCTACTTGACCCAAGTGGCATCAATGAAATCTCAACTATTATCGATGAAAAAACCCCGGTCATTGCGGAAAAAAGTGAGCAGGGCTATGTGCTTGCGATATCTGTTTTGCGCGACATCGCAACATTACAGGCGGATGCAGTGCCGGGTGGGGAGCCAAAAACCCCAGAGGAACGAGCCAAACATACTATGGCTGTTGGCCGTCTTGTTGATTGTCTCGGCGTGGGGGTTGGGGTTGCTGATGCATTTGATTTGGCGTCGAATAGAACCTATACAGAAGAGCAGTTACTTCGGATAAAAGTGGGGCGAATTATTGGTGGGCTGCGCAAGATAAGCCGTGTTTTACCCAATACGTATACTATTGCTGTTGAAAAAATTGAGCACGAGGAGACTCCCTCACAAAATGCCACAATCACAACAAAGCTTGACCTTGAGAACCCAGATACACCAATTGTTACGCAAAATGTGTTGTACGCTACGGGGCGTCCAGACCGTCGTGATATACCCACGTTGTCCCTGAGGCTTGGTGGCCGGCTTGGCGAGGCAGTTGTCGAGACGTGTGTCACGGGGGAGCATGATGTTGAGCCGATTGCAGCTAATATAATTGATGTCATTGACGCTAGCCTTGTAGCGTTACCCACTGCCGCGAGACGTGATGCTACATTGAGCCGAGTCGGTCGCTTGGCCTCGGGGGCAAACCAGGAGTACCAGGACTGGTCAGAGATGCCCCGGGAGTATCACGAGAGAGCGTCCCTGGCTATTGATGTGCTGGCGAATAAGTTTGGTGTGGCCAGAGAAGACTTTATTGTTGTTCGCGTAGGCACGGAATATGACAATGAGGTGCAGTATGTTGCGGTGTATGCGGAGCGAAATCTCCGAGGATTAAAATATGATGACATGGTACGACAGCACTACAGGCGTATAAAGGACGGTTTTAGCCAACCTCACCAGGATCTTTATGTAGAACTTGATGGTAAGCCCGTCAATGTGCTGGATGCAATGAACGAAGACGTTATGCTTGCTCTCAGGGATGCGCTTGAACGCAAAACCGGGAGAACAGACATTAAACTTGGGCGAACCTGGATGGGTGTGGGTTGGGATGGGCGTAAAGATATTAAAGCAGTGCAATCCTGTTCGGCTCGATCCCAAAAAGACGACGTTAACAAAATAGAATTCCATGACCTTTCACGGCCTGATACTTATGGGCGTATATCTGTGCGTCCTGCCGTTGTCGTTGCTGCTCGCCCTGGCAAGAAAAAGCCGGTTGGCAGTACGACTGGGTAACTGCTGGGCTTTGCGGTTGCATTTCAAGTATACTAAGCGGTAGTGAAAGATGATCATAACGCTAATATTTTTCCGAAGCACTTTTTTTGGGGTGGTAGTACTGCCGCGCACCAGGTAGAGGGTAGCAATACTAACCAGTGGTCAGAGTGGGAGAGGGCGAATGCCAAGGAGCTTGCACAGACGGCACATCGTCGGTTAAGCTGGGTCCCAAGCTGGAAGCGCGTTAAGGCTCAGGCAGAAAACCCAGACAATTATCTGTCGGGCAGAGGAGTCGATCACTATAACCGCTACAGAGAAGACTTTGACATTATCAGCAGCCTCAACCTGAACTCGTTCCGGTTTGGAATCGAGTGGTCTCGTATTGAACCCAACGAGGGTGAGTGGGATGAGGCAGAAATTGAGCATTACCGAGAATATATCGCAGAACTTCGTCAGCGTGGTATAGAGCCGTTTGCGAACATTTGGCATTGGACATTTCCGGTGTGGTTTGCAGAAGCTGGTGGATTTGCAAAGCGCGAAAACCTCAAATACTTCAAGCGTTTTGTACAGAAACTGGCAGACGAGTTGGTGGATGACCTTAGTTATATCATCACACTCAATGAACCCAATGTGTATGCAAGTTTTGGCTATCTGAGCGGAGAGTGGGTACCTAACCAACGCAACCCAGCTACATTCTTGAATGTGTACCGAAATTTGGTTAAAGCCCATAAGCTCTCGTATGAAATTCTGAAGGCTAAAAAACCAAGTTTACAGATTGGCATTGCGCAACAACTCGGTAATATTCAAGCGAAGCGCCCACATAATATCATTGACCAAACATCGACGCGTTGGATGCGCTACTTTTGGAACTGGTGGTTTATCAATCGTATCCGTAAGCAACAAGACTTTGTGGGGATTAACTATTATTTCACTGATTATTACACAGGGCTTGCTAAGCGAGCGAACCCAAGCGTCCCGCTAAACGATCTTGGTTGGTATATGGAGCCAGAAGGCTTGTACCCATTACTGCTCAGTGCTTGGGGACGTTACAAAAAGCCAATATTTGTGACTGAAAACGGCTTGGCCGACGCCAAAGACGAATACCGCAGATGGTGGCTAGAGGAGACGATTGTGGCTATGGAGCGTGCGTTGTCTGAGGGTGTTGACCTGCGCGGGTACTTTCACTGGAGTTTGCTGGACAACTTTGAGTGGAAATATGGTTGGTGGCCACAGTTCGGTCTTGTACACGTAGACCGCACAACGATGAAGCGCACGGTGCGTCCAAGTGCCAAATGGTTTGCAACTCGCATCCGTGACATTACTGAGCAGTAGGGTGAAAACACCACAAAAGGCATAAAATCCGCGTTTATTTATACACGCAATGGTATTGCTTGCGTTGCAACATCGCGTTCGATATCCTAGTGCAATGTCAGAGGTATGCCCACATATTGCAGTGATTGGCGGCGGCGCGGGCAGCAAGGCCGTGCTGTCTGGTTTGCGACCACATGATGTACGGCTCAGTGCTGTTGTGAACATGGCGGACAATGGAGGTTCAACTGGCATGCTTCGCCAAGAGTTTGGTGTTATGCCACCTGGAGATGTGCGCCAGGCAATCAGCGCGTTGAGCGACGCTCCTATGGATATTCGTGAGCTATTTGAGCACCGGTTCTCGCCGGAGTCACAGCTGGCTGGCCACTCATTCGGTAACTTGATTATCGCTGCCGCAGAACTTGTAGAGGGCGACATCGGCTCTGCAATTAATCGGGTGAGTAAGCATATGGGCGTGAAAGGACGTGTTTTGCCGGTCACACTAGATTTGCATGATTTAGCGCTCGAAACGCGCAACCAGCGAATTGTCGGTGAGTATGAAATCGGTGGTACTCCGCTACGGCCACTCGAAGAGAGGCCAACGCTCTGGCTGGAACCAGCGGCTGCGCTGAACCCTGAGGCGGATTTTGCTTTGATGGACGCAGATATGATTGTCGTTGCTCCAGGTGATTTGTATGGTTCACTTATACCAACATTGTTGGTCGATGGAATGCGCAATGCGTTGACGTATACACAAGCCGAAGTGGTATACATGAGCAACTTGGTCAATAAGCCACACCAAACGGCTGGGTTTAGCCCCGCTGATTATGCTCACGAGCTAGAGCGTGCGGCGGGGACACCTTTTATCGATTCGGTTGTATATAACTCCGAACCACTTGGTTCTGACTTTGTCGCTACATATGGCAAGCCTGGTGAGCAAGCACTTGAGCCTATCGTCGACACGTTAATGGAGTACCAATATATGGGGGCAGACTTGGTGGCGCGACATGTTGATATCCCCAGGCACGAGGGTCCAATTTGCCGTTCGTATATTCGTCATGACCCTGCTAAGCTGGCAAAAGCAATCATGGGGCTGATGGCGTGACAATCTGCGTTGAGCGGCTTATGACTCAGCCTACGTCAGAGCAGGTTGCTCAACTTCATAACCTTGCAGGACAACTCTATACGATTACTCCGAGCTTGGAGGATATAGCCGACACGACGCGAGATATTGTGAGCTCATCATCACGCGCATTATTCGTCGCGCAGCAGGAAGGCAGGATACTTGGCCAGCTGGTGTGCACAGATATGATTGAGCCTGGCCTGCGGTATGGGTATATAGGTGGCGTTGTCGTGGACGAACAACTTCGTGGGCAGAGAATTGGCCGACGGCTTGCCGAGGCGGCGCACCAGTATGGTTTGAGCAGAGGCTTTCGCTACTTTGACCTTTCGACCAGCAAGCCAGCGGCCCAAAACCTATATGCATCCATGGGCTACAAACCCAGAGCAACAACCCCTATGCGACGCGCTGCGGACACCTAAGCTATTGACAAAACTGCTTGTGTTTGCTATAATACGCATTGTAAATTATAAAACGTAAACAGAAGATTAAACCAATGGCAGCACCACTAGACCAACGACCTACCCGCGGACACCATGTACGAGCTCACCTTTATGAGGCTGGTGTAACTCGAGTTGGAGAAGACGCTGCAGCCAACATGCCAGAGCATGTTGTCCGAAGACATGGTGCTAAACGAATAGGTAATCTGGTTGCCGCTACCGTGCTTACGGTCGCTGCTATCGGAGGGATTGGGTACGAATTTGGCAGAGCAGTTGACCAAACAATTGATCAGTACACACCGAGCGGTCCCCAAGGTGAGCAGCCTAGTGGTGCGGATCATGGGCAGCCTCGCGCAGCAGTCTCTCACGGCGAACCGGCACCACACGGCAAGTAGACAAGTTCCGGCACGTTCAGGATTGTCTAGTGTTCGTATCCATAAGCCAACACCATATGTTGTGTATAAGTTAGGGCAGAGGACAAACTGTGGATAAGTGCCCCTAAATCAGGGGCACTTTTATATAGAATGTACTTGCATGTGGGTCATGGGGGGTAGTAG
>OFRM01000635.1_pt1 | contig 13961 bp, 20 predicted proteins | sample 1543101 | NCBI WGS metagenome assembly OFRM01 (sample SAMN07774223, study PRJEB24372) | wastewater metagenome | isolation source: Exp Tend VB 0WW | collected 2016-02
CCTCGGGCCGCAACTGCTCAACGGCTGGATAGATTCGATGCTCGCGCGGGGCCGCGCTCGAATTACCATCCGCAACCAGTCGATGGCGATTCTCACGCTCTGGCGCTCGACCCAGACAGATGGCGAGACGCCCAGCGGTTTACGGGCCGTGCGTCGCGTCCGTGTGCCACGGCCGATACCGATAGCGTGGTTCCCGGATGAGGAGTTGCCCCGGCTTCTTGCGGCCACTAGCAAAGCCTACGGCTATCACAGGCCGACCGGAATCAGCTATGCGGCGATGGCGCGGGCCTGGCTCTTGGTCGGCTATTACTCGGGGCTGCGGGGCTGCGACCTACTCGGCCTGCCTCTGCGCCAGGCGCTCGGCGGTCGGCCGTTTGTGGTCCGCCAATCGAAGACCGATTACCCGGTGACTGTCTCGCTGCCGCCCGATGCTATCGACGCCGTGCGGGCCACGTTGCCACCGGATCGGGAGCGGTTTCTGCCGATTCATCGCTCGACGTTGCACTGGCTCGTGACCGAATTAACCAAGTGCGCAGGGCTCGAGGGCTCGCCGAAATGGATTCGCAAGACGGGGGCCACGGCGGTCGAGCTGCACACCCCGGGCGGCGCGATGGCTTATTTGGGCCACAAAACGCCTGGCTTGGCGTATCGCCATTACGTGGACCAGAGGATAGTCGGGGTGCATCGGCCGACGCCTGGAAGGCTCAAAATATGAGCTTTTTGCACACTGCAATCCGTGGTCACCAGTAGGACGTGACCACAGGTATCCGCGATTCTGCCCCCGCTTTCGGGCGGCTAGACAAGTCGTAACCCCATATCACACAGGACATTGCAACTATCTTGGAATAATTGGGATTATTCTCTTGACGGGATATCACCTAGACGATATATATATACGTGTGATGACGAGACAACCTACGCAAAGGGGAATGAAATGACCGCGACCCTGCAACTGATCGACCTCGACGGATTCGGCCCGGTCATCGTGACCGAGGGCATGCTGATGAGCAATGGACGACGCATCTACGGCGTGTTCGCGAGCGAGGCTTCGGCCCGGTCTGAGCGGGCCGACCACTTGGCCCTGGCGACCATTGGGGCTGAGCGGCTGACCGACGAGCAGCGCGAGATTGCCGCGCGAAATAGCGAGGCGCTGTGATGCCGACCAAGCCAACCACCCTCGGCCAGCGCCTGCGCACCGCGCGGCTAACAGCCGGCCTCACCCAGGTCGAGCTGGCCGAAAAACTCGCAGTCAATCAGAGCGCTATCAGCGCGCTCGAATCGGGCCGCGAGCCGGAAGCCGACACGCTCCGGCGACTGTGCCGGGCGCTAGGCTGCACCAGCGATTTCCTGCTAGGATTGGAGCGATGAGCGACCTGCCCCGACGAAACGTAACCCGCTCGGGAACATCGTGCGGCGATTCGGCGATTATTCGCCGCTCTCGGCCTCGATTCGGCCCGCTTGTTCCCGCGCGGGTTCAGCACAGGGGGACACATCTTGCCCCCCTGTGCAAACGCCGATTACCCGACAGCCATCCGCTCGCGAATCCTCGCGGCCTCATCGTCGCTCTCGCACGCGAGCGCGTAATCGACCGCGACTAGGTAGCTTTCCTCCGTCGCGCGGCCGGCGTGATACATCGAGAGAATCTGCCAGGTGTACCGCCACGCGTCGGCCCTTTGCTTCTCTGCCTGTAGGTCGAGTGGGCCTTTCATGCTGCGGCCTTTCGCTCGACGAATCGGCGCTCGGCCGCCAGCGTGCTCACCGCGTCGTGGACATCGGCGAAGCCAATGATTCGTCTACCCGAGCCATAGAGAATAAACGTCGGGCACGTTGGCTCGGCATTATTCCAGCCGTATTGATGCGAGTAGCTCGACGTGATTTGGTACGACCCAGGGCGGCAGGCCCATTTGCGTTGCCCTCGCGCGATGAACATCTCAACGGCCGCCTCGTGGTGGTGTCCGATGCACCCGATGTCCCAATCCTCGGTGCCCATCCGATACCACTGCTTCACTGCGTGCGTCTGGTTGTACGATGAGTTCATGCGGAATTGGTGTCTCACGCCAATCTTGTAGATCGTTTCGCCCACGGTCACGTCGCCAATGGCCTCGGACGGCGCGTAATACAATCGCTGGGCTTTGGCGATTCGCGCCAGCATGTCCACGCCGCCGATTTCGTCGGTCCACTTGTCGTGGTTGCCCGAGATCATGGCGATGACCTTCGGCGCGAGAATCTCCAAGTACCACTCGAAAAGCAGGTATTGGTCGTGGGGCTGCGAACGGGCGGCCATAATCGCTGAGCGGTGCTTGATATGGTTATCGACCGCATCCCCGCCGAGGCAGCAGTAGAGCCCCGGCGTGTCGCGAATTAGCTCGGCATCTTCGCGCATGCGGCGCATATCAACGGGCGTGCCTGGCGCAATGTGCTGGTCCGAAATAAACGCAACAGCCGCAACGGCATCGGGCAGCACGCAGGCGAACCGGCCGCGCTTGTTCGCATAGTCGATTCGTTTCGCATTATCCTCTTCCGCGAGCCGCCACAACTCATCGGGGCTGTGTGCTGGTTCGGCCTCGGTCGTGACCTGGAGTCGCTCGACGCCCGTAGCCGCGCGGGCTAGTTGCGCCTCGAGCGATGCCACTTTGCCGCGCAGGGCCGCCGCTTCCATCGACTCGACTTGGCCTGGCGGCAGCGGGGCTGCTGGTGTCTTGTGTCGATGCAGCTTGATAATCCGCCGCACGGAATCAGCCGAGCGACCCATATCGGCGGCAATGTCGGGATAGGTGCGGCCCGAGGCTTTGGCCGCTAGCGCCCGGGCGATGTCGGCCTCAGACCACGTAATGTAGTTGGGATTCATCGCGGCTCACTCCGTTTTCCGGTATCCGAGTCGCCACAGCACGCGGGCCAGGTCGTCGGCAATTGGGCCGATCCACTGTTCATCTTTCGACCAGTCCGCCGCGTGCAACAGTTCGTGTAGCTCGATTTCGAGTCGGTGTTGCCCGCGCAGCCCGGCGCGAATGCGAATCGTTTTGCCGGGCGTGGTCGGCGGATCACAATCGCCGTCTCGGTCCCCCGGCAGCTTGGCTCGCGGGTCGAGCTTCCACTTTTTGCCGCCGAGGGTGATTTGCATCTAATCACGCTCCAGCCACAGCCCCACGGGGCACCGCTCCGCCGGCCATCGCGGCTTGTCGAGCCAGCGGCCCAACAGCGCACGTAGGCCGCTCGCATCGGGCGCACCGACCCCGCAGCCGCAAGCCGTGCAGCGACCCTCGGCGAATTTGCCGCAGACGTTGGAGCGGCAGAGCGCGAGCCGCTCGCGGTATGGTTTGCCCGCGAGCCAGGGCGGGCGGCGGTGGCGCAGGGTCCACCAGAGGGCGCGGATGAGGGCGGCTGCGAAACGCCAAGCCAACGTGATTCGCGACGGTCGGCCGCCTGGCTCGCGGCAAAACGTCTTGCGAAATTCGTTCGCCGTGATGGGGTATTTGTTCGCGATGCCGATGCGGTCTGCAAAGCACTCATCATCAGGCGACAATGCGCCGCGTTCGCCGACCAGGCCGCACGCCTGGCACATCGTCTTGCCGCAGATAGTGACGATTGGGCAGCTCATGTGCAATTGGCTGGGTCGAGCCCGAACGTGGTGCATTCCGACGCCGAGTGGCCTGCCGGGAATGTTGTACCGACAATTAATGTTGGCCCGAGTGCCGCCTTATCTTGCTCTACTTGTGACGGTGAGCCTGGCACGTAGTTCAGTGTGCCGAGGCACGAATCACCGCCAAATGCTGGAATGGATTTGAAAAACTGCACACGATCGGTCGAGCCAAATGGCCCACCGCTGTAGACATAGACGGAAGCCTGAACGCCGATACATTGGATTTCATTCCCGCCGCCCGGAACTGGCACCACTTGTGATGTGATCTGAACGGTTACAGCGCCCGGCTGTGCGCCACCGAAGCCAATACGGTTATAACGGCATCCGCATTTGGTCGAACCCGATGGTCGGTCTACGAATTCCTTGTAAGACGATCCGCATGCGCCAAACCGATCGTCGATAGGGCACAGATAAACCGTATAGGTTGGCCTTTGTATTTCTTGCGCATTGCCGCCAGTCGTGCATGGTCTCGGACCAGGGTAGGGGCCGTTGACTACAAATGGCAGATTCCACTTAATCCACACAGCGCGCGGTGTATCTCCACAGCACTTATCGCAGATAGTGCTATTTGCTGTGGCGCTCCCGCAGCACCCATCCGGCCCGGGGCATCTACGGCGTCCAGCCATGCGTTAAGCCACCATCGGGTGTTCGGTGCGGTCGATCGTGCCCGGCGTGACGCCCTGAAAAACGAAGTAGCGACCGTTGACCGGCGTGCAGCGCTTGTACCCCGTGCCGCTCCAAGTCGAGCCCAGGCCGAGCAAGCCGCCTGTCTGATACCAGTTGGTGAGCGTGACACCGGGACCGACGTTGACCACCGCATCGGACGTTTGGTTGTCCACGAATCCGCAGTAGAGATTCCGCACGGTGGCCACGTCGCCGCGCTCGGTAGCGATTCCGAGGATGCCGCGGTGATTGTAAATGTCGTTATTGGCGTGCGTGCCTTTCCAGATAACTTGTTCCTCGCCGGCTGCGGTAGGCGTGGCCGAGCCCTGGAGGTGCATCGTCGTCGCGATGTTTGACGTATCGAGCCGCAGCAGGCCCGGGTTGTAATTCAGCCCGTTGATGCGGCCGACGGTGATCGCAGTCATACCCGCCTTGAAGAATCGCGGGTTCGGCTCGAATATCTTGTAGCTGCCCGTCCGCTGTAGCGGCAAGCCAATCGTGCCGCCCCAATTCTCGATATAAACCGCCGCGTAAGTGTTTGCCGACCAGGCGTCCAGGTCATAAATAATCGTGTCGTCCTTGAGCTGGAAATACAGCGTATCGCCGTTCGCGGGAATCGCGCCGCCGCTCCAGTTCTCGGGACAGGTGAGAATCTTCGGGCCTTTGCCTTCGGTCTGCGTGGCGATGGTCCACGAGTCGCCGCCCGTGGCCGTGCCCGTGAATTTGAACCACTCGCCGGCCGTGGCTGTCTCGCACTCGAGGTAGCCGCCCGCGTTGGTCCAGCCGATTAACCCCGGGTCGGGCGATAGCGCGGGCGGACAGGTCGTCGAAGTCGTCAGCGCCGTATACATCAGCGAGCAGACATCGGCCGCTGTGCTCAGCGTGCTGGTCACGCTCACGGAATACTGCCCGGCCGTCAGCGTGAACGTGTTCGTTCCGGTGACGACGGGCGTAAAGCGCACCTTGTGCTTGCGGTAGGGTGCAGCGCCGACCCAGTATTTTACAGCCATGAATCACCGCCTATAGGAATGAACTGGTGTTGAGGTTGGGGGAAGCGGGTGGGCAGGGGCTCGTGAGATGCCACGGCTCGCCGTCTTCGGTGAAGTAAGCGCCGTTCATCAGGCTCTTGCCCGCCAGCCCCTGGTAATCGCGAATCATGATGGCCTCGCCCTCGACCAGGGCCGTGCCATTCCAAATCAATTTCTTCGCTTGAATGACCTTTTCGCCCGTGGTACTGCCGTTCCAATCCGCCGTAGCGCGGAACTTGCACACCGCCCCCTCGTTGGTGTCCAGCACCCACTTCCCCAGCACGTCATCCGCATAAATCAGAACCGTCTGGTCCTTCGCCGCTGTCGTGGCGTCGTTCGGCCCGACCACGACCTTGACCGTCAACGTCCCCTCGTCCACCCACTTGCTTTGCGAGTCCGACCACGTTTGAAAGATGGCGTCGGCCGATTGGGTCTTACTCAGGTTGCCTTGCAGCTTGGCCCAGCGGCGCTGAAACGGAGACGGCATCGAGATACGGATGCCGGCTTCGTCTTTTTGCACTTTCAGCGGCGAGGCTGCCGAGATGTTCATGCTCTTGAGCACGGCTTTGACGAGACTGGCAATCCAGCTCTCGGTGATCGGCTCGCCGGCTTTGAGTTGCTTTAGGCTCATGTGACAAACTGCGTTAGAAGTGCGAAGTTGCCATCCTCACGGAAAGGCGGGCTGCTGCTGTCCTGCGTAACGATCTTGTTCCAGTGCTCGCCGTTAGCGTCGAGCCGAGCCTTTTCCTTGTAGAGGTAGTTCCAGCCGAACGGCGTTGTGGTGCTGGTGTTCGTTGGCTGCCTCGCCGTGGCCGAAAACTTGTAAGACAGCGTGGCCAGCACGTCGCCCGTAATCTGGTAGCTCGATGTTTCATCGGCCCCGAGGAACAGCAGCGTTCCGATCGCGAAGCCCGCGTACTCCGAAGCATTGACCCGCCCGGCCTGCCGCTGAATCTCGGCTTGGGGAATCAATGAGACGGGGACACGCTCCCAGGTCACGGTGATTTGTTGGCTCGGCACCAAGAGCCCCGGCACGATGTCGGGCGATAGCTGCTCGCTTGTGCCCGACCACTTGAAAGAGCGGCCGGGGATCGTCAGCGTCTCGCTACCGATGCTCCGCGTGACCGTGCAGAAGGTTCCGGCCGGCGCGTCGGGCGTGTTGGTCCGCCGGTTCTGCCCGTTGGCCGATTCGAGAATCTCGTAATGCGCCGTGACCTTGGCGAAAGGCGGCTGATTCGTGCTGGTCAATAGGTCGGTGCTACAGGGCGTGACGATCTTCCCGTCTTCGCCCTCGGGGAACGGGTCGAACTCGGCATCGGTGCAAATGGCTTGCGAGACGCCTGGGAAGTAGCTCGGCGCAACGTAGACGTAGGTATTGCCTACCGCCTTGTAGCCGCCGAGCAACTCGACCATGAAATCTACGGTGTCGGACCAGTTCACCTTGAAGACGCGCGTCCCCGTAAACCGGCCGCGATTGACGGCGGCCCGTGGTGACCCGACCCATTCTTCAAAGGAGACGGCCATCGGTTATCCGGGTTGGACTCCGAGGTTTAGCTTTTGGATGGCGCGAATCGTGTCGCGCTGGTTGTCAAGATTCTTGGCGAGGAGCTTGTTGCGCTCCTTGTCGCGTTCGGCGGCTTCGCGGCCCGCGTTGAGCGTGTCGGTTAGTAGGCTGCGGCCGTACTCGTCGGCCGCTCCTAGCGTGGAAGTTCCACGGGGGCGCGCGCGGTCGATAATCTCTTGTCGCTCCGCTTTCAGGTCTTCGAGCTGCTTGCGGCTGTCTTTCAGTTCGTTACGGTTGCCAACCGTCAGAATTCCACGCAGACCGGCAGCGAAGTCGCCACCAATCAACGACATGGCCGCCGAGTTACCTTCGCCTGGCTGCGCACCCGCGCGACCGAATCGCAACCGCTGCGAACCCATTCGCCCACGGGCTGCCGACCAGCTCGCCGTGTCCGCCATCGCCTCGGCCGAGCTTTCGGCTAGGTGGGCCTGCTCGCGCTGATACTCGATGTCCTTGCGTCGTTGCTCCTCTTGCTGCTTGAGGATCTGGACAATATCTCCCTCGGCTGCGGCCCGAGCCTTGTAGATGCTTTCCTGCTGCGTAGCAGCGTCGACCGTTGCTTGCCGATAGGACTCGTAATATTGCGTGATTGGGTTGAACGGCCCGAACAACTGCCGAGAGAGCGACTCGGCCAACCCTTCGGCCAACCCGCTGTCTACGTTCGACCGCCTTGTTGCGCCGGCTTCTGCTTGGGCTTTCCGCGTAGCTTCTAGCTTGCGTTCGGCCTCTTCGCGCTGCTGCCGAATGCGAAACAACTCCAGCGCACCGCCGCCCTGGGAACGGGCCGCAAGTTCTCCAGCGATTTCGCTGGCAACCTGCTTGGTGGTTTTCAGCGTCTCGTTGAGCCGGTCTGATTCGGCCGCTGCCGCTTGCTCGGCCTGCGCTAGTCCGACCAGCTCTTTCGTTTGACGCGCGAGCGTCTCCGCGTAGGTCTCACCCGACCGCTGGTTAAACGCAATCTTGGCTCCCAGGATTCCGATACCAGCCGCTAGACCGGCGAGCCCTAGAGCACCCGCACCGCCGCCCGCTGCAAGACCTCCGAACATCTTGCCGATGTTGCCAGCGCCAGCTACGCCGGATGCGCCGAACGCCAGGCCGCCGTAGCCACCAACGAGTTTGCGAATCCCAACTTCGGCCAAGTTCATGCGGGTGATTTCTTTGGTCACTTCCTTGGCTGCCTCGGCCGACTTGCTCCAGCTCATCGCCTGGCCCTGAATCGACTTCGTAATCCCTTCGCCCAAGTCGCGAATGGATTTCATCTCCTGCTTTAGCGCGTCCGGCGCTTTCCCCGTGAAGGTGACTGGGACCACCGATAGACCTTGCAACTCCGCGCGGAACGCAATCGCCTCTTGACGCGCTTTCGCCGTCTCGTTGCGCCACTCCACGTACGCCGTCAGTGCTTTTACTTCCTCAGGCATTGGTTACCGATCCATTCGCGAGCGTAGGACGTTGCCTCTCGCATCTCTTCTTGTTTGCTGGCCCTGATCTGCGCCGCTTCGCTGGGTGTCATGGTTTGCGTTTTGTCTGGCAATCCGCCGCCCCATAGCAGCACTTGCCACAGCGGCATTAGTTCGATTTGCTGTGGGGTCCAGCCGTAATCGGTGGCTAACCTTCGGAAGATGGAACGCCAGGGGATGGGCTCTCGGTCGCCCTCGGGCCGGTCTCCTGCCGGCCATCGGCGTTTCCCACGGGCGGACTGTTGATGGTGTTCAGCGCTGCCTGCAATAGCCGCCCCTCGAAAATCGGCAATGCTTCGATGGCCGTCAGGATTTCGGGGATTTCGTCCGGGTTTTCCCTGCGGGCCATGAGCCACACCTGCCAGGACATGCCAGCGGCCGTTCCGAGAAAGTCGTAGACCTCCTCCAGGGTGGCGCGGCTTGCCTGGAATCGGTCGCGGTAGGCTGTATCCACGAGCCGCTCAACGTGCTTTGCGTTGCACTTAGACGACATGGCGAGCACAATATCGAGCGGGTCTGGCCGACGGCGCGCAACCTCGGTCTCGATTACGCCCCAATCCTTGACCCGCAGAAACTCCATCTGGTAGGTTTTCCCACCGAGTACGATGGTCTGCCGGATAGGGGTAGTCAGTTCGTTAAGTCCGTCCATTCAAAAGGGGTCTCCTGTGTCTCGTCGCGTCTTGGTAGGCCGCCTGATCGTGTGGGCCATGCTGATATTGATGGCCGCCTTTGTTGCTGGAATTGGCTGCGGCGCGTGGCTAGTGCGCGGGGTGGTTGACGACACTTACAACCGCGCGGCTGGCCCACCTACCGTCATCAACCAGCCTTAAGCCGGCGGCGTCAGCGCCCCATTCCCGCTAAAGTTGACCGTCACGCCGATGTAATCGCCCGTGTCGATGTTGACCATTTCCTCGAGTGAATCGACGATCATCGCGCCGTTCCAGTTCTTGGTTCCGTCTTCGGTCAGCACCAGGTTGTAGGTGCTGCCAACGACAAACTGGATTACGGCATTCGTGTTGCGCACAACGCTGATCGACCCAGACCAGTCAGCCGTACCGGCCACGCGGTTCTTGTAACCGGCCGTGTTCGATGTGGCGAAAGCCGAGTTGTTGCTGCTGCGGTTGAGCCGCCAATTCAGCACGTCGGTCACGGCCGAGCCGGTGCTGACCGTGCCGTTTTTTCCCGAGATAACTGGCATCGTTCGTGTCTCCTATCTGGTCGGCCGTTGGGCCGAATGTGAATTGCGTTAGGCGACCTGCGCCACTTCCTTCTCTTGCCATTGCGGCTGCGGCTCTTCCATCAGGCTGAAAAACGGCTCGTCTCGTTCCATGCCCGTCGTCCAGTCGGCCGGGTCGTTGCTGTGCGGTCGGCCGCCGAAATGCTCGGTTCGCACCTCGCGAGTGTTCAGCAACTTGCCGCCGTTCTCGTAAGCCCATTGGCTAAACCGCCAATCTTCGGGCTCGTTCGATGGCATCCATCGCACGTTGCCGTTGCCGTCCTCCAGCCGATGCACCTGGTCCCAGAAGTGAAAGCCCGTGAACTGCTGCGCCAGCGGTCGGCGCACGTCCCACACCCAGCAGCCCGTGTTGATGAGCGTGGCCGTGTCCTCGTAACCCATATCGCGGGCGGTCCAGGTCTTCGGCATCTTGGCCAGTTGTTTCATCGTGGCCCGGTGATGCGGGTTCAGTGGTCCGTTGACGCAAGCCCCGCTGCTGGTGAGCCCGTCTTCGGACTTAATCGCGCAGACCGCTGAAACCGCGTCCGCATCGTTCGCGATGCAGATTTCAATGAGCTTTCGCATCCAGCCGGGCTCGGCCCACATATCGGCGTGCAGCATCGCGAAGAAATCGGCCGTGCCGATCGTGCCGTCGCCCCACTGATACGGGTTGCGAGCGTTGCACCACAAATGGTTGAACGCCATTGGCAGCAGCGAACACGTCATCCGCACGGAGCGAACGCGCAGCCGCAGCCGCTCGGCCTCGGGCTGCGTGCGGTTCATCGCCGCGCAGTGCTCCATCGCGACACACTGCCGCTCCCAAAAGAAGCCGTCGCCCGAGGGGCAGGCAATCATCACGTTCAGGATGGGTCGTTCGTCAGCCATTAAACCGATGTCCCCAGAATTGCGATGTTGTAGGTAACCGGACCGGCCGAGGGGTTGTTGATTCGCAGCAGGTCGGTAGCGCCGTTGACCACGGCCCAGCCATCCACGAGGTTCGACAACACGAGCACCGAGTTAGCGCCGACCTTCACCAGGTCGCCGGTCGCGCCGAAGGCTGCGATCCATTCGTTACCACCCGAGGCACCGACCTTGAGGTAGTAGCCCGAGGTGGTCGTGGTCACGGCAATAACGATGGCCTTCACTTTCAAAATGGCCTTGGTGACCGTTGTGCCGAAGATGCTTTGGGTCAGCGCGTTTAGGTCCAGGTCGTCGTTGGCGGCAGCCGCGAGCGTGCGGGTATCGTGCCAGATCAGGTCGGCCGTACTTACAGCCGTTCCGTTGGCGATGTTTTGGCTGTATTGCAACGTGGCCTGATCGCCCACGGTCGATAGGTCGAGCGTGTCGAGTAGCGCCCATTGCAACGACGCCCTGAGCGTGCAATTCAATGTGACTGCCATTATCCGAGTGCCCCCGCTGTGGTGTTGACTGTGGCCTGGTAGCTCATGCTCAGTTCCCAGACGCCATCGGGCGTCAGAACTTGCTCTGGCCCGCCCGTACGCTGGCAGACCATTAGCGATGCGTCGTCCGCGAAGTATGGGAGCGTCTGCCGATTCAGTCGTTGGTTGAGTCGCTCCAGCAAGGCGCGGCCCTGCTGCAATTCGTCGTGATGCACGTACACGTCCACCCGGACAAACTGCGTCCAGACCTCGCTATCGGTGGTCCGCGCTTCGGGCGATGCCCCTTCGCGGTTGACCAGCGCGTAAGGCAGCGTGAACTCGCCGAGCATTCGCCCGGTAAAGACGCGGGCCTGTGGGATGTAGCCGCACAGCACCGCGTCACTGGCCCAGACACGATGGATGGCCGCTTCAATGCTCATTGGGGCGGCTCCGGGTTAAAGCCGCGTTGCGTGGTCAGCTTGTACGAGCCCAGCTTCGCGACGATCGCCGCATATTTGGCCTTGCCCAGCCGCAACGTGGACGACAGCCACGGCCGGGCCTGTTGGCCGGGATGCTTGACCGTTCGCCGGTAATAGACCCATTCGTTTTCGCCCGACTTCTTGCTGTATTCCCAGCGCAGGCCGATGTCGAGAATCTCTTGCGCGGTCGGCTCGCGTCGGCCTTGCCCTTCGGCCCGCCAGGGGATGCGGAGCATCCGCACATTGACCGCCGTAATGGCGTGCGGCTTGGTGCCCTTTTCCTGATAGAGCATGTGGAACTTTTCAGCCGGGACACCGACGCGCCACAACTGGCCCGCGCGGTTGCCCTCGGCCCCGATGTGCCGATAAGGCCCGGTCTCGCCCGCATGATGCGGCGGGTTGCCGGCCTGCGAACGGAGCCAGCCCTTGTCGTTGCCGATGTTCACGCGGCGCTGACAATCGCGCTGAAACTCAATGGCCACCTGCCCCACGGCCTGATAGGTGCCGTCGTTCAGGAAGCCCATAAACTCGGGCGTAAAGTCGCTTACAACGGCCATACGTCCTCCGTGACCGTTGCCTCGGGCAACTTGGAAATATCCGCCGGGGACGAGTAGGACTGGACCGTGTAAACCGTGCCGTCGGTGGTCACGATGCGGTCTGCATCGGTGAGCTGAATGTCCTCCGAGAAGTAGCACGTTCCCGAGGTGCGCAGGATGCGTGCGCCCCGCTCGTTGGTGATGCTGGCCGCCGAGACTTGGAGCTTGGCCCGTACGTTCTGGAGTCGAGTCGCCCAATCGAGAATGGGCTCGCCGCTCGCGCCCTTGCTGACCGTCTTCCGCTGAATCGTTACAAACTGGTCGAGCCCGTAGACGATCTCCAGCGCCCGCGTCACGCAGGCGTAACGGCTGCCCATCGTGGCCTTCTCGACGCCGAGGATGGTCCAGATGACGCCGGCCGAATCGACGATTCGCTCCCCGACCGCCGGGGCGCGGAGCGTGCCGTAGGCGATGTAGGCAACCGCCGTGATGTCGTCCAAGTGCCAGCGGACATCGCCCGTGGTGTACTTGCCCGCCGACGCGGCAGCCTCGCGCGTGGTGACCATCCGCCGTAGGGCGTTGGTCGTGGTCAGCGTGGACGCATCGGCACGGCGCAGCGTGACCGTTTGCAGTCCGTCGGCTACGGTTTCAAAGTCGGTGGCGGCACTAAAGGTTAGAGTCATTTGCCTGCCGTTGTTCCCACTGACCGCTTGGGTTGCGTGTTATGTATTTGCTAGATGGCGGGCCAACGTACTGCGGTCCGGTTGCTGCGTTTCTCGTGATTCCGAATTCGTTGAGCGTCACTTCTAGATGCGAAAACGAATCCCACTCTTCAATCAATTTCACGACGCGAACGCCAGCTATCTCTTGGCCTGTCTCGGCCACAATCAGCTTTGGCGGTTTACCCGTCTCGCTGATCCATGCGAGTCGTACAAATGCCGGCTTCTGTTCTTCGCTCATCCGCCGATCGTCCGCGTCTGGAGTTCGTAGGGGCCCTGGTCTCGTGCCGCTTGCAGGTCACACCAGGCCACTAGGTCTTGCTGCGATTTGAGATACTCGGTCCAACTAATCGACTGCCCGTCGATGCTGTAGCTCGGCTTCGGCGCGAGCGTGATGGCCGCGATATTCGCCAGCGCCTGGGCCTTGATGGTGTCCGTCTCGGCCGACATCAGATTTCCCCCAGCCGATAGCAGCCTTGGACTTGCCAAGCCTTGAGCGCCACCAGCGCGACGCCCGCGCCCGACTTGTTGACCCGCAGCGTCGCCTCGCCATCGGTGACCGAGGCGGCCAACTGGGTGTAGGACGCGCCCGCCGTCCACGGCCCGCCGTCGGTGTACGAGGTTCGCACCGCCGACAGATGGCTGTAGGTCGCCGCTCGATGCTGGACGTAGAACGTCCCCGTCGCGTTGATGACGCCCGTAACCGTGTTGCGCGTGGTGGCCGAGCCGGCCGTGACTTGCGAAAGGATCGCATCGACCGCGGTGCCCCCCGCATTGACCGTTAGCCGCAGTCGCCAATGGTTGTTCGCGTCCACATAGCGATAGAGAATCTCGGCGTACTGCCCGGCCGTCAGCGCCGAGTAAGTCACGCCGAAGTCAATCAGGACATCGCTGTGACCTTCGTAGTCGGTTGCGCCGACCGGGGGCGTGATGTCCACCAGCAAGTTGGGCACGAGTCGCCGGAACTGGAAAAGCGAGATGCCCTTAACACGGCCAACCGCGCTATCGACCAGCACGGGCGTGGCCGACAGCGTGGCCCCCGTGCCGTAGGGCATCACGGACACCAAGCCCCAGCCACCCGCTACCGTGTCCGCTTGGGCGAAGTAGTAAGCGCCCGAGGTGTCAATCTGGATGGCGAAGCGGACGGTATCGCCCGCCGATCCCGCGTAGATGGCGTGCCCGGCCTGCGTCTGGTACGCCGTGGCCGAGAACGCTTGGACCAGTGCCTCGGGCGCGAACGTGCCGCTATCGAGAAAACCGCCCGCCCACGACGGGCATAG
>OFRM01000636.1_pt1 | contig 13947 bp, 28 predicted proteins | sample 1543101 | NCBI WGS metagenome assembly OFRM01 (sample SAMN07774223, study PRJEB24372) | wastewater metagenome | isolation source: Exp Tend VB 0WW | collected 2016-02
GCCACTGCACGTACCCACACACGCGGTATCATCCGTATCAGCGATGCTGTGAATGCGAACGACAGAGCCCGCCGGCGTGCGCTGGCGGGCTCGATGGCGATCTGCGGATATCAGGGAAGACGGGCCAGACTTCTTCAGAGCGGTCTGGCCCGTCCCTGCCCCCACCTAGGTTGGGGGGATGGCGGAGGCGATGCCAGACTGCGGCGCTTTGGGGTACTCGTCAACGAGAATCGAATTGCCCCCGGGCGCGCTCTGATAGAGCCATACGTGCGCGACAAACTCCGCGCGGCACCAGCCGTCGAACGACGTCATGGCGCGCTCAAGATCGCCCCAGCGCACCATGAAGGACGCGCCTGTTTTGTAGAGAACGAAGACCGTAAACGGTTCCATGGCTAGAGCCCCCTGAACTGCAATGCGTAATCGAGGGCGACCATAGCCGCCCAAGTGAGATAGGCGAAGGTGGCGCAATTCAGCGCCACCATGCCCAGCTTGAAAATGGCGCGTATCATGAGGCATACCGCTTGTTGGCGGCTTTGGCTGCCGCAGTGTCCGTTTTGAACGTGCCGCGCGACACTTCCATAGTGAAGCCGTTCGCGAGGGCTTGCGATTGCTCAAAGCAAACCGCGCTAACCGGCACGGTAAACCAATCGTCAAGTTTGCCGTTCAAGTACACGGCAACGAATTTGTATTTCTCGATCATTTGCCCGTTCCCTTCGATAGTCGCCACAGCGGCGATACAGACGATATACGCGATAGCCGTTAAAGCAAGGTTACGGCAGATTGCGGCGAAACAATTCTATCCTAGCGCCCACGTCATAGATTGCCACAAGATAGTTGGCAGGGTCTGCCTTTAGTCGGTCGAATTGCTTTGCCGCCATTTTGAACGTTTTGTATAGGCGTACATGCCGCTTGCCGTTACGAAGCCAAAACACTGCCTGAGTGAAGTTCACGCCCGCCTCCCCATGCTGCGCCGTATGTCGCCGCTCCGCACTTTGGCGTCGATAGCTGCCAGCGCTTCGAATTGGCTTCCGTACGGCGTAGGATCAACAGCGACGGTATACCCGAAGCGCGACGCCTGCGACTTGGCCGCCTCTTTCCATTCGTCTTGCCGTACGGCGCACGTCATTGACGGCGCGCCCGTGGGGTTGTCGCGAAACCAAATCGCCATCCCAACGAATTTCCTCATATGATCCAATCTCCCGGACAGGTGAAATGCTCTATTATCGGTTCCAGATACGATACCAGTCGACCGAGCGCACGACGGTAACGACGAAAGACACGGCGCGTATACCGACCATCGCTGACAGGCTCGCCACAGTGCCCGCAATGGCGAATATCGGAATGGCAATGACGGGCTGCGCCATCATGACGGACAACATGCGTGCTTCTCCACTTTGCTATCTCGACGTCACGCATTGAGCCAAGCTCGCGCTTCCTCGTTGTCAATCTCCCAGCGATCTACATTGCTGGCAGACGCGACCCACAAGTAACGCGCTCGCTTGGTGTCAAAGGCGAACAACGACTGAAAGTCGTCTTCGCCGACGTAGCCAAATTCAAAAGCGTAAAACTTGCTGTCGCGATATTGGCTTATCTTCGCGACGAACTCGGCGTTCACTTCTGACGCTTTCATTCCCATAGCAGGTACCTCCTACAAAAAGGGCGACCCCTGCGGGCCGCCCTTCCTGCTACCTGAATAGCGTCGTGAGGATCATACCGCCCTTGCGATGGCGAACGCGATAAAGCGTTACGCGCCGATTTCGAGTTCGGCGACCATGTAGGGGCGGAACTTCTTTCCCTCGGGCTTGTCCATGGCCTGCACGGCGAACGCCTTGCCGACATAGTCGCCTTTGGGATAGAGAGCTTCGATCTCGTTTTTCACGACGGCGCTGAAGATAAACAGCGCTGGCGCGCCGGTCGCAATGTCCGTGACGTCGGCGACGTTGGCCGGGGCCTTGGTCGGTTTGCCGTCTTTGCCGATGTCGGCTTTGAGCGGCGCGGCTTCACGGATCGCTGAGTTGATGATGAACTCAACGTACTGGCCCGCCTTCGAGCATTGCAGCACAGGCACGCTCACCATGCGCTTGACCTTGATCTTCGACCGGTCAATCGCCACGCCGCCGACGCCGAGACCCAGCGGGGCTACTGCGGTTGACTTAACCACAGAGGCTTGACCGCTGATGCTGCCTTCTTTGTCAGCAGCGGTTTTCGGAGCGTTGGCGGCTTTGGGTTCGGTGGACATGTTTCAGTTTCCTTTTGCTTGTCTGCCCGCTTCATGCGGATAACACGTCGCGTGTAGGCGACGGGCCGTTTTACATACCCAATGCTTTCATTTCGGTAAAGAGTATTCGAGCCCACGCGAAAAGTTGGCGCGTCTGATTTCCATTCGACTTCCCCGCCCATCGCAATTTCCGCGATTTCCTCGGGGCTAATCCGCACGCCTTTGTTGGCGGTTTTCCAGCGGATGACTTTTCCGTCTTTTTGGATAGGCGTTTCTAGTTCGAACGCGTAGAGCTTTTTCCCGGCAACATAGCCGCGACGGCAGATAGCTTCGATATCCCACGCCCCCAGTCTAACGGCGTCGATATCAAGGGTACCTGTTTCGGTTGCGACGACGGCGTCAGTATCGCAGTAGATGACGCCTTTACACGCTTGGATCGCTTTCCAAAGTTTTGCCCGCACATACCCGGTAATAGAGGCGGCCGTCGCGACATTGTAATACCTCCGCTGGCTTTCGAATGTCGGCCTAGACATGAATGCCACGTTTCCGTGGATATTCTCCAGCGTCCACCCGTCGTCTTCGCCTGCCTCGATATACGTCATAGGCATTGTTTCGAAGTCTCGGTAGTCAGCCGGGTTAGCGCCGTATTTTCCATACAGCGACACCATGAGCGATTTGGCTTCGATATACTCTGGCGTCTTCTTTTTCGCTTTGGCTTTCTTGTCGTACCAATGCGTCACGTACGGCTTGAAGTTGATAGACTGGGCAAACTGCACGCATTCCATAACGCGCACGTTGCCGAGCGTGCCCGTGTCGCGCGCGACGATGTATTCCCAGCCTGTCGTGTGATAGACGCGGCGCACGCCGTCGTCAGGGAAATCAAGACGCGGCCCGTCATCCGGCCAGAGCGTCTCGATGTGATGCTCACAATTGCATGGGCGGTCGAAAAACTGTCCCCTGCCCTCGGTCTCAAGCGTGAGGAAGCATCGCCCTAGCTCTGCGTCTGATAGCTCCGGTGGAATGCTATCCCACGTTGCGAACGTTGCGCCCTTTGGATGCTCGTGAAGCATCGCTTCCGGGTACGCGCTGTTGATGTCGGCAACAACGAAGCGGCGCTTGATTTCGCCTTGCTCGAATACCTGCACGCGCCCGCCTGCATAGTAAGGATAGAAGCGCGTATAAAACGCCTCATCTGTCTTATCGGCTTTCTCGCCTGTCAGCTTTTCATTGAACGCCATAGCAGCGCCGGCAAGCGTGAGCTTGATACCGTGTTGGTCGATGAAGTGGCGGACAAGATCGGCGAGCTTCTCGCAATCGTCACGCAGGTATTCTTCAATTTCGTCGCGATAGAGGTGTCGCACGTCACGCTCTAGTTTCGTGTAGTCAAATTCAATCTTGCTGTAATCGCTCAACGGCATCGGCAACAGGTTGTAGCTGTCGCGAAACTCGCATTCCCCAATGCGGAATTTCGCGAGCCTGCCGCTGATGACCTTCATGGGAGTGAATAGCGGGATATAGCCGGCGATAAAGTGCCAGTCGAATTTCCCGCCGTTGTGCGCGTAGACTATGCGACGACGTTTAGCAGACTTCCCGGCATTAGCGAGCTTGGTGTTTGCCGGCCCCTGTACGGCCCATGCCAGCATATCTTCTGTTCGGTCGAATTGCAGGTATTCACCCGTATAGATTTGATAGGCTCCCCAGATAAAGGGTTCCGGGTCGCGCTCGAATTTGAACGGATCAGTCTCGCAATCGACAGTCCAAATGTCGTGCTTATCGCTCTCATCGCGGACGTGCCCCGCGAGTACGTTTAGCGGCGCGTTTTGCTTTGGACGCGTCTTTACGCTTACTGGCGTGATAATCATCTTGTGCTTTCCGACGTGCTGCCTTGTATTGCAGGAATGATTTCTGATTGCCCGTTTCGACTTCTACCAACGTAATCGCGAATTGCCCGCGACCTTCCTTTTTGATGCGTCGCTGCTTACGCACCTTTTTGAAATCCTCGTCTTCATCCGGCCCGCCCCAGCCGTATTTCAGCATAGCTTCCTCAATGAGCCTAATCGTCGCTTCGAAGTCGCCGCCGCCAGCCCAATCATTATTGCCGGCGACGATATAGCGACCTTTCGGCTTCATAACTGATTTGAGGTATTCGCGCGGGTTCTTCGCTAGCGCCTTTTGATCGAGATAGATCGAGCGGACCATTCCGCCTTCCTTCTCAATCACGGCCTCGCTGTATTTTCTGACGCGCTTATACGTTTTGCCGGTCTTGCCTTTCCTGATTACTGTTTCTTCCCTGTCGCGCCATTTCACCTTCCCGCCGCCTGTCGGGCTGGGAATTGCAAACGCGGTCAGCTTTTTCAGGTTTTGGCCCGTATTAGCGCGGGCGCGCTCGATATTCGCTTTCGATTTGGGTCGGTATTTGACGTGCTGTGCCGATGAAGCGTCAGCAATGGCATTGTAATACCGCCGTATCTCGGCCTTTTGATTACTGGTCAAAGTATTCGACAAGTCATGTCGAAGATCATAATCAAATGAAACGAACCCCCGCAGGCGTTTCATCATTTCGTTATAGGACAGTTTGGCCATGTCTGAGCAATCCGCAAATACGAATACCCCAAGCATCCCGGCTGGCGATGATTTGGAAAGCATTCTTAACGACCCGCTACGTGTGAGCGACGGGGCCTTGCCGTCGATTACTGGCGTAGAGGTACAGGATGGACACGAACAACTTAACGGGGAGTTAGACGCCGCAGGAAATACTTTCGACCCGGCAATACACGACCCCGCGCGCAGGAAGAACGCTAGAGGGGCGTGGGCTCTCAAGCGGGGCCGGAAGACCGGGGGAGCCGCCTCCCCTGCTCAGGGACCGCGTATTGGCGGGCAGGGGACACCCGGGACGGCCATGGCTCCCGCCGGCCCTCCGCCGAACCAGTATCAGGGCGAAGCCGCCGCAGCGGTCGGAATGTTCACAGCGGGCCACGCGACGCTATTGGGCGCACATTGGATACCTGACGCAAAGTCGGGAGAGTTCGCGTCGATGGTCGAGACGACACGGCAGGCAATGGTCGCAAGCGGCCAAACGATCACGTTGCCTTGGTGGGTTCCTATGGTCGGCATGTATGCCGTCTACGCTACCCCGCGATTTCAGCACGAAACGACACGAACTCGTCTTGCTGGTCTTGTTAGCGCGGTGCGGGGTTGGTGGACGAAAACTTTCAAGCGCCCTAAAACTGCGTTGGGCACGACAGCGGGTAAAGCGCCTAGCGCCGATACGAACCCTGTTGACCGGACAAGTGCCACAGTGACGTCGTCCGCGCCTGTCGCCGGCAACGCTCCGTTCTGGGCCGACACTCCCAAACCGACTAAGCAATAATGGCCGCGCATATCTGTATCATCGGCTTGCCCGAGACAGGTAAGTCAACGCTCGCTAAACGCATGGCCGCCGCTGTGAAGGCGCAAGGCAATTACGGCGTGCTTGTCTGCGATCCGATGTATTCGCAGGATTGGGTTTGTGACTACCAAACTCATGACCTGCACGAGTTCGTCAGGATATACCAAGATAGCAGGCTCTGCTACGCGTTCATTGACGAGTGTTATATGCTCGACAGCGCAGACGAGCGAACCATCCTCACGAAGTTGAACGCCATGGGCCGGCACTATGGCAACCGAAACGTGATGATCGGGCAGCGCTTCACAGCAATGCCAAAGACTGCGCGAGAACTCGCGCCGCGCAAGTTCATTTTCAATCAGTCGCCGGAGGACGCGGTTGAAATCTACCGTCGCTACCCACACGAGGAAGTCAAACAACTGCCTAAACTTGGTGTTGGGGAATACTTGGATTTATCGACGTTTGCGTGCGTAAGACGCAAGTCAGCTTAGGGAGAACTGCAATGTTTGCTTTTCTGAAATTCGCAGCGGTGCTAGGCGGCAGTATCGGCGCGGTGCTGTTCTTGAACCGCCAAGATGATGAGGACGACGATGAAGGAAGCCGTGAAAGTAGTTCTACTCGGTCTACTGACCGCAGTCCTCGCAAGCGTCGTAATCGACGCAATCAACCAAGGGAAGCGGTAGCAGCGCCACCGGCTCCACCGGCCCCATCGCCGGCACCGCCGCCACCGCCACCACCGCCGCCACCGCCGCCACCACCCGCGCCCCCGGCACCACCGCCAGAGCCGCAAACAGGAGAGTGAAATGAACTGGAAGAACATCCTCGCAACCGCTGTCACGGCCTATGCCGTGTTGGTGCTCGCCAAGAAGTTCCCCCAGTACGTCGTGACCTTCTAGGTCAGCGCCGTACGGCACCGCATCAACCGCAAACAGGAGAACCCGCCCCATGATGGACGGTAAATTTCTGGGCATGTATACTCGCTGGGGCACGGTTGACGGCGTTGCCGCTTCATCCCGCTTCACCGCGAAGTTTCAGCCCGGCGCGACGTTCGAGTACATCGACCTTGTGATGACCGGCGTCACCATTGCCCAGATTACGAACATCAGCGTTCGTATCAACGGCATCGAAATTCAGAGCTACCGCTCGGGCACCGAGCTTGAACTCTGGAACAGTTTCCAAGACGAGGATTATACGACCGTCGCGGCTACGCTGCGCTTTGACTTCCGTCGTCTTGGAACGAAGAACCCGGCGCTTCGCGACCAAACCATGATCGGCACTGGAACGCTCCCGCGCTCCGCTGGCGAAGCTGTCGTGTCCACGTTCGAAATCAGCGGCGACATTCCGTCCGCTGTCACGCCGACAATCACGACTTACGCATCCGTGCGCGACGCCATGCCTCTCGGGCTTCTGCGTCTTGTGCGTCCGTTCCAATTCACGCCCCCGGCGACGGGCTCGTACGAATGGGACGGCTTGCCCCGTTCGGCGATCATCGAGCGCATCGGCCACAACATCGCTTCCGGCGTGTTCGATGAAGTCAAGCTGAAGGTGAACCAAAACATCATCAGCGAAGGTCCCATCGCTCGCCACAACGCCGAACAGAACAACGGCGTTCGCCGCACGCAAACGAACTGGTTCTTCGTTGAACCCGATCCGTACGGCGACGGCAACGACCTTTACAACATGGCCGGTGTCAGCGATTTCCGGCTCGTCTACAACGTCACGACTGCGGCGGCTATCCCCGTTGTCGCGTCGTACCTCGGCGCCCTCGGTCAGTAGGCCTTACTGATCGAAAGCGAGGGTTGCGGGCAGCGCTCTCAAATTCGGCGAGGAAAGCAAATGCTGGGTCCAGTCTCAAACGCGGTTCAAACGGCTGGCAACGCAGGCCAGCAAAACCCGAACTACATCATGGACAGCATCGGCAAGGGGCTTGGCTCGCTTGTTGATCTTGCCATCTGGAAAGGCCTGTCCACCTACAACGACGGCGACCTGCCTATGACGTACGACCCGTTTAGCGGCGTCGGTCTCGGCAAAACGCAGACGATGGGCGGAGCGGGCGTCACGTCGCTGTGGAAGGCAACCGATATGTTTTGGCTTGCCGGCGGCGCGACCATCATTCTGGGTATCTGGCTCGTCAAGAAAAAGTAGGCAGTCCATGCCTGAATGGTTTCAGGGCATTGTGAACACTATCGGCGCTGGCGTCGAAATGCTCTGGCCCGGCAATTGGGTAGGCTTGCCCATCGTGCAGGAAGCCAAAGACCAACGCGCACCAATCCCGAAAACCGGCGATCCGACTAAGGATCGCTATCCGTGGTTTGACTACAAGAAAGCGGCACAGACGACAGCGCCGCTTACGAACGAAAACGTTGACGTGGCGGACGTTATTCCCGTCATCGTTGGCGCGCTCGTGACGGTCTATCTCGTGTGGAGAAAATAACCCCATGTGGAACGCCGTCAAAGCCATGTACCTCGCGGCAGAGAAAGCCGTTGCTAAGGGCTGGGTCAATGTCTTCTTCAAATCGGGCAAGGTCTACAAAGCCGCTGCGGCGTCTTCAAAGGGTGGGCTGGTCTCCGCCGCCACCGTCAAAGCGTCAGCCGTAACGCGGGCTATCTTCTCAGGCGTCGGCGTCACGGTTGCCGGTTGGTTCGCGTGGACCGGCATCAACTGGGGCGGCAAGAAAATGGACGACGCCAGCGCGACGCTTGGCTTCCTGACTATCATCACAGCGCTGACCGCCATCGGCGTCGGCGCTACGCTCATTCTGAGGAAACGCTAATGCTACCGCCGCTTGGCCTTTCATTCTCTGACGCTACCAGCGTCGCGGTTCAAGCCGGAGCGCCTGTCACGTTCGGCGCGTTCAACGTTGGCGGCGGATCGGCTGGCGGCGCGTCCACGACGGACAATGATACAGCCGCTCCCAAAGGCGACAGCACGGCTGTTACGCCTGTCACGTCTGTTAGCTGGCAAGACCAGCTTGCCGGCTTGGCCGGCGAAGGGACGACAGACATTTTTGGCGCGGGATTGCAGACAGCCGGTCAGTTTCTTGGAAACTCCGGGTTCGGCGCAAACTCCGCACGTGCGCAAACACTTCCCGGCGCTGACCCGGTTATGCCCGGGAAGTCGAACGCGTCGCTTGCTGACGGGCAAAGCGGCCTAATGCCGGGACCGCTCGCACTCGGCGGCATCGCGCTTTGCGGTGTCGTCGCTCTCTTTCTCATGTTCCGGTGATCCATGGGCTTGTTCGACAAAAAGACCACGACGAACACGACGAGCACGACGAACGCGACGCAGACAAACGTTGCTGTCGGCGATGGCGGGTTCTTGCTTGGCGACAATTCGAACCTGTCATTCACGAGCGACGAAAGCACGACGCTCATCGACAGCCGCGACCTGTCGCAAGTGCTGAATGACAGCCGCGACCAAAGCGTATCAAACACGCTAAACGACAGTCGAAACCAATCGCTGACGTACACTGATAATAGCATCACGTACGACCCGAGCGAGCAAATCGCGCGTGACGCGCTGGCGTTCGCAGACCATCAAAACGCCCTCAACGCGGGCTTGTGGGGAGCCGCGATGAGCGAGACCTACAGCGCCGGGCTCAACTATTCGAAGTTGAGCGGCGAGGCGTACGCGGGCGCTAACGCGTCTATCATCGACATGGCGACTTTCTTTGCCAACAAGACAGGCGACATCACAGACCGCGCCCTGACGAGCGTCGAGAACGCGAACCAAAGCGACGGCCTCGCGTTGGCCGGCTCGCTTGAGAAGTTCGGCAAGATGGGCGTCTTCCTCATTCTCGGCGTCGCCGTCATCGCAAGTATCAAGAGGTAGACCGTGGACATTCCTGCCGGCATTCTCCCGCGCGTCATCCTGACGACGTTCACGACCGTCGCCGCAGAAACGCGGCGCTTTCTGCTTACGTGCAATCAGATTTACTGTAAGTCTGGCAGCGCGGTTTCGTTCCGCATGTTCGATGTGCAAGGCAGACCGCTGACGGAAGTTGTCACGCTGTCCACCGGCCAAAAGCTGACGGTCGGAGCGCTCGCGTATTCGGTCGAAGTGACATCCGCCAGCGTGCAGGCCGTGTCGTTTCTCGCGAACGTGGGCGACTTTGACGACAACTCCGTCGTGTTCGCCGCTGGCGCGCTCGTCACGTCCACGCCCTCGCTCTACACCGCAGCGCCTGACGCGCTCACGCCAGTAGCTACGGGCCTTGTCGTGCTGACTGCTACGTCGCCCAAGTGCGCGACGACCGGCGCGACTGTACGCCAACGGACTATCCGACGGGACGCGGCTGGGGCCGGCTTTGTCTACTTGTCGCCCACAGCGCTCACTGTCGGCCAAATGACGGCGTGGGCTCTCGGGCCGGGCGATATCCTCGTGGTCAATCATTCCGGCGATCTTTATTGCCGTAATGATACCGGCGGGTCCGTTACCATCTGCGTGATGAATGAGACCGCGTAATGACATATGTCATTCAAGCTGCGCTTCGCAGGCCCCTAAACCTTAGCGACCTCGCTTCCGTCGCTACGGCAAAGGTCAACTTGTCGCTCGACAACGTCGACAACACGAGCGACGTAAACAAGCCCGTCAGCACGGCGCAAGCGGCGGCAGACGCCGCTGTTCTCGCGTCGTCGTCGCTAGTCCATACGACAGGTAACGAGACCGTCGCCGGCAATAAGCGCTTTTCGAATATCACTTACATCGGCGCGAACGATAGCGCTATTTTCGAAAGCACGAACCTGTATCTTCAGGGCGACCTGAGCGATTACATCATTTACGACAAAGCCGGGAATACGTGGACGTTCCAGATTGGCGGCGTGACGCGGGGATCGCTCAATTCGACCGGTTGGCTAGACGCCGCAGGATCATTGCTTATGTCGCGCTCCGCCGTTGAAACGGTGTCGGGCGCAAAGACATTTTCCGCCGGTCCCATCCTGAACAACAACGTCGTTTTCTATGGTAAGGAAAGCGGCGGGACACAACGTGAGCTTTTGCAGGTCAATACGAGCAACTTCGCTCAGTTTGGCGACGTGAATATTGGGGCGCTTTACAAGGGATCGTCGCATTCCTTCAATACTACCCCGTTGGTAGGTTCCGATCCCATCGCGACACGCGGCGCGGCGGAGACATTCACGGGCGCAAAGACGATGAGCGCGGCGTCGCTTATCATGCGCGGAGACACGTACGGTATCATTCACCAAGAGAGCGGCGGAACGCAGAGGTGGATTACTGGCATTCGATCAGACCTAACGGGAAACACAACCGACGTCGTGTATTATTCGAACTCTGTCGGCGTATCCATGCAGGGCTTTCTATCGACCGGCATTTTCAATTTTGCGTTCGGTCTTCGCGTAGCCGGCAAACAGGCACTGTCGCACGCTGGCGCTTACACTAGCGGTCAAGTTACCTATTCCACTTCTGCGGCGTCAGGCGGTTCTGACGGCGATATGTGGGTTCAATACGTCTAGGGAGATATCGACGTGAAATATGCTGTCGTCCACTTCGAATACATGCAATCGCGGGAGGGAAATCCCTACCTGTTCACGGTCGAGGGCACGCCCGAGACCAAAGCGGAATGGGAGAAGTATCGCGGCACGACGCGCCAGACGATGACGCTCGCCGAACTGAATGAGGCCGGCATTGAATTGCCCGGCGTCATCAACGAAGCCGCCGCAGACGTGCAAGCGCGTTATGAGGAAAGCGTCGTCAAGCATCGCGACGAAAAAGCGACGCGCGATGAAGTGATTGCGGCGCTCACGAAAGAACGCGATGAACTGGCGGCGGATCGCGACAAATACGTCGTCGGCCTCAACGCGATTGTCAGCGTGATTGCTGGCCTAGCAGACAAGCAAGGCTGATGAGTGGCAAGCGCCGTCAAGATCGCAGGGACATGGCGAAACATTATCGCCGTATTTGTCCGCATCGGCGGCACTTGGCGGAGCGTGCCTTATCTCTACACGAAGGTCGGCGGCGCGTGGAAAACTGCGAAGATCATCGCGGACATCACCGCCGCCGGGAACTGGAACGCCAGCGCCGCAGCGCCCGGCCCGGCGACGTCAGCGGGCAGGGCGATGGGAGTGTCCGCCGGAAGCACGGGCGCGGCGTCGTGGACGAAAGTGGGCGCGGCGTCGGCAGAATATCGCATCAACGTTGGCGCGTGGACGGCACTCAACAACGGCACGCCCATAACGCTCGCCAACACGGACACGCTAACGACACGGGCAACCGGCGAGGCATTTGATACCGCCAGCATTTCGCTTGTGGACACCGTTACGGGCGTCACCATTCAAACAGGGTTCCTACAGCTAACATGACACAGAAACAAGTTTTGATACTGGCCGGTATCGCTGTCGTCGCGTACATGCTGACGCGTCCCAAGGCACAGCCGGAAACGACCGGGGCGGGCCACGCCGTAGGGGTCGCGCAAGATTTCGCTCTGATCCCTCCGCCGGCAGGGCAGAAGGACGCGCACGATACGCCAGTATTGAATTTCGCATCTGAGGCGATGTGATGAAGGGGACAACGATCATCCTCGGTGTCGCCGGTTTGGCGGGGCTCGGCGCTTTGACGTATGTCGGCGTGCGGACCGACATGGCGCGAACTATTCGCTTGAACAATCCCGGCGCGCTTCGCATCAACGCGGCGAACGACTGGCAAGGCAAAGTCACGCCGTCGAGCGATAAGGAATTTGAACAGTTTGTCTCGCCGATCTACGGCGCGCGGGCCATGCTTCGCACGCTCCGCACGCACTACCAGCGCGGCGAAAACACGGTCGGTTGGCTCATCAATTATTGGACGCCAGACAACCGCGCCGCGTACGTCGCGCATGTCATCAAGAACGCCGGTCTGACCGGCTCGGGCTTCTTCACTTGGGAGAAGTCCACCGTGACCAAGATCGCTAAAGCTATGGCGGATTGGGAGGCCGGCGTGCCGTGGTTCTCTCTCAATCTGTTCGAACAGGCTTGGGGGATTATGTAGTGGAGCCGTGGGTTATCGCCATAGTGACGAGCCTGATATCGCCGCTTGTCGTCGGCTTCATCAATACCGTTGTGTTAAGGCCGCTTCAATCTGTCCCTGGGAAGGTGGACAGGCTTTCCGTCATCGTGGCGGAAGCGCTGGATGACCTCGAAGATGTCGCCGAACGGCTCTCCCACCTTGAAGCGCAGCGAACTGGAACACTTGCTGTCCGATCTACCAGACGGCGTAAGCGTCGCAGACCTGATATTGTGCCCAGTCGCCAATAGCGAACGTAGTTATGACATGGTGCGCGTGTTGCGCATCAAATTCAAAAGGGAGCGTGCCTATGTCGTGGTTGACCAGCGTACTGAAAACAGTCGGAGTGAAAACGGACAGCCTCACATTGCAAGGGCTGGCCACCGGGGCCGCAGCGTTTGCGCTCTCTAAGATCGCACCGCACATCGACGTGCAGAGCGTGGGCGATATCATCGACGTGGCGTCTACCGCGCTGGCCATTGCCGGCGCTGCCATGACCTCAATAGGGTACCAGCGCCGCAAGGCAATGCCCGCCGAACTCCCGAGCGCACCGGGAGCCTGAAGCCGAAGCCGGTAAGTGCGCCCGGCTAGGAGAACTAATGCATGACCGCAGTCAAAGCCGCAAAAACGGAAGCCCAATCCGGCGCGAAATCCGCGCTGGGCCGCACCGTCATCTACAGCCACTGTTCTGCTGTCGATGGGAAGCTAGAACACAGCGCAGAAAGCGCTGGTGTTGTCATCAACGAACGCGACGGCGGGACGGTCGATATCGACTGCACCGCGTCGAACGGAAAGCGTTTCGTCGTGACGGAAGTCCCGCACGTCGAGGACGTTAAGTCCGACAAGACCGCACGGCACGCGTACCGGTTTACCTCTCGTTAAGGCGTAGGCGGTAAATTCCGGGTTAAGCGCTGCCCGCGCCCTAGCTGGCCCCTCTTGTATGCGACGCCTCATCCGACAGGCAGAAGCACGAGGGGCCAGCGACCCGCTTCCAGAGGCTCCCCATGGCTCGCACGCCAGCCCCGCCACAGAAGAACCCCGAATACATGGCCGCCATGAAGGCGGTCCTTCGCATTCAGTCATACTGGGCAAGCAAGGGCTTCGTCGTGAACGCGTGGGCGGAGCCGGGCGAGTACGTGCCGGCGCTGCGCTGCACGAGCTACAGCGTGAAGACTGACCTTGTGAACGGCATGCCGCGCGGCGTGTCGCAGCGCTTCATCAGCGCGTGATTACGATACCCACGGGTATCATTTAGCCATCCTGAAAACCCGATCGCTTCTGCCTCCGAATGGTACTCGGCGGTAGCTCTGGCGCGTTTGATACCGCGTGTGTGGGTACGTGCAGTGG
>OFRM01000638.1_pt1 | contig 13893 bp, 17 predicted proteins | sample 1543101 | NCBI WGS metagenome assembly OFRM01 (sample SAMN07774223, study PRJEB24372) | wastewater metagenome | isolation source: Exp Tend VB 0WW | collected 2016-02
TAGCAGGTCCGAATCAAAGCCGATGAGCTTCCTGCATATCTCCGGGAAAGATTGGCTTAAGCGGATCCTATGAATAATCCCTATCGGGAGTTCCCTTCTGTGTCTCGAGTGGAATTTTAGGTATACTGAATACTCGATACGTAATACTTGATACTCTGAATGCTATGAAATACCAGAAAATCACTTTGAAGAACGGAATGCGGGTCATTCTCGCGCCGATGCAGGAGACTGAAACGGCGACGGTGCTCGTCATGACCGGTGTCGGATCACGCTATGAATCCAAGAAGGAGAACGGCATCGCCCACTTCCTCGAGCACATGATGTTTAAGGGGACGGAGAAGCGGCCGACCGCGCATGATATTTCGAAAGAGCTCGACGGGATTGGAGCGGAATACAATGCTTTCACCGGCAAGGAATATACGGGCTATTACGCCAAGGTGGCAGCCACGCATGCCGAGACCGCGCTTGACGTCGTGAGCGATATTTTCATGAATGCCAAGCTCGAGCAGGCGGAGATCGATCGGGAGAGCGGCACAATCCTGCAGGAGCTCAACATGTATGAGGACATGCCGATGCGGCATATCAATGACCTCTGGGAGATGCATCTCTACGGGGATCATCCGCTCGGCTGGGAAATCATCGGGACTAAGGAGAATATCAAATCATTCAAGCGGGCGGATTTCGTGAAGTATCTCCGACGCGGCTATGTGGCGGAGAACGTCGTCGTCGGCGTTGCGGGGAAATTCGATGCGAAGCGGATGAAGAAGGAGATTGAAGCCCGTTTCGGCCATATCGGCCATGGTAAGAAGCCGGCAGCCAAGAAAACGCTCGACAAGCAATCGGCTCCTGGACTTTTCATTCAGACCAAGAAGACCGATCAGACGCATATGATACTCGGCGTGCGCGCCTATGATATGTGGAGTCAGGATCGTTTCGCGCTGTCGGTGCTGGCGACGCTGCTTGGCGGCGGCATGTCGAGCCGACTCTTCATCCAGGTGCGGGAGCGGCGCGGACTGGCGTATAGCGTGCACACAGGCGTCGACTCGTATATTGATGCCGGCTATCTCGCGACGCAGGTCGGAGTCGAGCACAAGAATCTCGAGGAGACGATCAGGGTGATCCTTGATGAGTATCGGAAGATCGCGACCGAAAAAGTGGATCAGGAAGAACTATCGAAGGCCAAGGAATATATCAAGGGCAAGATCGCTATGGGATTCGAAGGCTCAGATGATGTGATCGAATATCTGGTCACGCAGGAAGTCTCGCGCGGCGAAGTCATACTTCCGAAAGATAAGATGAAGCAGATCGACCGAGTGACCGCTGATGATATCCTACGGGTAGCTCAGGATATATTCGTCAATAAGAAGCTCAATCTGGCGATCATCGGCCCGCATACGAATCCGAAAAAAATCGAGAAGCTCCTGGAGCTCGGCAGATAATCACGTGAACATGCAACGGAATGACCGCTGATGAACGAGTAGAAGTCGGTACGAAATTGCTTGTCCGGGCAGCATTGCTCTGCGGAGGCGTGTATGCGATTTATCTTTTGCGTGATGTCGTACTCTTGGTGCTCTTGGCGGTGCTGACGGCGGCGGCGCTCACGCCGGCAATCAACAAGCTGCGGGGGAGAGGGCTTTCACGCACAGCGGCGGTGATCATCATTTATGCCGTGCTGTTTCTGGGCGGGGTCGCGATGCTCATGGTTTTTATCCCGGTGTTTTTCTCTGAAATCAAGGAGTTTCTCGGCAATTGGCCCAAGTATGCGGATCGGCTCGGCGTATTCTTCTCCGGCATCGAAGCCTATATGCAGGCGCTCGGCTTCGCATTCGACAAGCAGGCTTTCTTCGCGGATATCGAGGGGTCTCTCGGCAGCTGGTTCGGAGGGCTTTTCTCGACGACGATCAATCTGTTCCAGGGATTTATCCACGCGATCGGCTTCTTCTTCTTGGCTTTGTATCTGTCGCTTGAGGAGAAGGGCATCGAGAAATTCTTCCTCATGCTGACGCCGGACCAGTATCATGAGCACGCGCTGTCGATCGCGTCGCGCATGCAGGGGAAAGTGAGCCAGTGGCTGTTCGGCCAGGCGATACTCATGCTGATTGCTTTTACGATTTATTATATCGGTCTGTCGATTATCGGCGTGCCGTACGCGCTCGCTATCGCCTTCTTCGGAGGGCTGATGGAAATCCTGCCGTATATCGGCCCAGTGCTTGCGGCCATACCGGCCATCCTGGTCGGACTGCTCTATTCCCCGGGACTCGGCTTGGCAGCGCTCGTCTTCTATTCGGTCGCTCATCAAGTAGAGGCGCATATCGTCGCGCCACAGGTCATGAAGCGCTCAGCCGATCTCAATCCGGTCGCGCTCATCATCGCTATCCTGGTCGGTATCGAGCTCGGCGGTCCGCTCGGCGTCATCCTCGCCGTACCGGTAACGATGATGCTCTCGGTGTTCGTGGAAGATATACTCGTCAGGAAGAATTCTTGATCAAAAAACACAAAAGCCGAAAACACAAAAGCCCTGCCTGCCGGCAGGCAGGCAAACAAAACATAAACCACAAAAATAGAAATAAAAGAGTTTGTGTTTTTAAATTTTTGGAATTTGTGTATTGTTTGGTTTTTGTGCTTTGATAGTTGTGTTTTAAGAAACCTATGCAAAATTCAGGGACTCTCTATATAGTCGCGACTCCCATTGGCAATCTGGGAGATATCACGTTGCGCGCGCTCGAGACTTTTCGGTCGGTCGACGCCGTGCTCTGTGAGGATACTCGAGTGACGGGCAAGCTCCTGATGCATTATGAGACCAAGAAGCCGCTCGTCTCCTGCCACGAGCATACGGATGACGCGAAGCTCGGACAGATCATTGATCGCCTGACTCGCGGAGAATCGCTTGCCTTCGTCTCGGACGCCGGGACGCCAGGACTCTCCGATCCAGGCAACAAGCTGGTCTCGCTCGCGCTCGCCGCCGGGGTATCGGTCGTGCCGATTCCGGGCGTATCAGCGCTCGCCGCGCTCGTTTCGGTAGCGGGAATCGATATGCGCGAATTCGTTTTCCTCGGGTTCCCTCCGCACAAGAAGGGACGCGAGACTTTTTTCAAAGGCGTTGCGGCGGCCGAGTATCCGGTCATCTATTATGAATCGCCGCATCGGGTGATGAAGAATCTGGAGCTGCTCGAGAGTCTCGCTCCGGAAGCCAGAGTCATCATCGGTCGGGAACTTACGAAGATGTTTGAGGAGACGGTCCGTGGCACGGTTACGGAAGTCCGGGAGTATTTCCTCGCTCACCCAGAGAAGGTCAAAGGCGAGTTCGTGGTGATTGTCTGGTAGAATGATATCGTCAAGAGATCATACCAAGAGATACTATGTCAGCAGAGAAGCCTTCACAGATTCCATCCGCACCGGCAGCGACGCCGGAAAGACCTTTGAGTCAAGAGGTCGTGGTTGAGTCGTTTGACCCGTCATTATCCCGGGGCGCCGAAGAGATTCTTTCTCTAAAAGAGGAAGCGGAAGCGGTTCCGGAACAGAGACCGAAAAAATCATTTCAGGTTTATTTTGAGCAGCATGATACCAGTGCTCTCAGTCGTATGGATAAATACCTGTTAGAGATCCGAGCGCGTGAGAAGATCGCGCTTGAAGAAGCTTGGCGAAAATTAGACGTATCTGGACCGCCTAAAGCCAGGCAGCCTGCCGCTCCATCTCACGTGAAAGATGATACTGAGGCAGATCGAGGTGCGCGGCGAGAAGCGTACTCAGAAGATATGCAGCAAGAAAAGGAACGCGGGCCGGTCTTGATCAATGAGGCTCGAAAACGGCGCGAAAAAATACTTGAAAAAAAACAACTCCTCCGTCTTTCGAAGGAAGAGTACGAGCAGTATTTTTCGGATGTGCGAGCGAATGATCGCGGTTTTCAGCAGGGCAATGTCGCCAATTGCTATGAAGTCGCCGCTTTGCATGCCATGAGCCACTCACCAAATTTTGAGCTTCTGGTCCGTTCATCGATGCACCGGCGGTCTGATGGAGTCTGGGAAGTCAGAATACCGTTGCTGGATACGAGCGGAAAGGTATTTACGATTTCTCCGGAAGAGATGCAAGAGCAGAAGAATCCAAATTTTGGACAGAGGAAATCGCAGGGCGCCATTGATCAGAGGCCGGTATTGCGTCCTGTCCGGGCCAGCGAGGGAATACGCGTGCTAGAGGCCGCGTATATCAAGGCAAAGTTTGGATCTGTGAATCGGCGGGCAGCGGAATATGGTTATGGGGCGGATGTATTTACTCATCTGGTCGGCCAGGAAAATTGTTTTGAGTACCATGACCAAGCGTCATGGTATACCAACAAGCAGCAAGAGGCGGCATATGCTGCATTGGAGAATCTTCCGGATGAGGAGATGCAGCATCTAGATTCTTTGCTTGAGGATTTCGATTCGGGTGCCTATATGGTAACCGTGGCAACTTCATCAAAGATGAAAATGATGCGGAGATTGAAAATAGAAATAGTGAGGGAGGTGGCTTTGTTGAGGCGCCTGGTACGCGGCGAAGTTCGCGGGTATGAAGATATTGTTAGGGAAGCCTGGATAACTTCCAAGCATGCCTACTCCGTGGTAGCGGTAGATAAAAAACGGCGGACCGTCATGGTGGCGAATCCATATGATACGTCTGTTCAGAGGGAATTCACCTATAACCAATTCAAAAGCACGTTCAGTAAGATAAGCGCGGTACGGATCAATCACGCCAAATTGCTGAGGAATATGGAAACCTTGCAGTGATAGAGAAGACTCGGTAATCAAGAACAACGAAATAGTATGGATTCTCAAGTAAAAACACCGCGGGAATTGGCCGAGATTAACAGCGAGCGCATCAAATCGCAGATAGCGGTGAAGTTCGCTCTTGTGCCGGAAGAGATCGATTTGTTGTCTGATGAAGAGGATGGGGTCTATTGGAGCGAAGACGTGCCAGGATGGTGGTGCTGTTTGGCGGTCGGAGCTCGAGAAGGATTCCTGTATCTCGTGAGTGCCGAGGTGGATGCAGACGGAGTGACCTTGAAAAATTTCAAATGTGAGATCGTGGCGTAGAAAAAACCCGGTCGCGATGGATCGGGTTTGGGGTGGGGCTGCTCGTTCAGCGGAGGATCGTCGTAGCGATCCAGTTGAACCAATCAGCGTTGGCGAGAGTGCAATTGCCGCCGGTAGAACAGTCGGCGCTCAGGATGGTGTAGCCGAGGGCTACCAGGACTACGAAACCCATAAGGGCGAACTTGCGGTCTTTTGCGATGGCGTTGGCCATGGTACTCTCCTCTATGTAAAGAACTATGTTTACCATTATATACTATAAATAGAGTTCTGTCAATACTTGGGAATATGCCCGGTAGTGAAAATTCAATCAAACAAGCCTTTTTCTATGTATATGTACTGGAAAGTATAGGGTTCCAGAATGAGTTATATATTGGTTTTACGACCAATTTACGGGTGAGATTGACCCAGCATAATAATGGGTTGAATCTATCAACGAAAAGATATGCGCCGTGGTGAATCATCTACTCGGAAGCCTGTTGTGATAAACTGGATGCGCAGCGACGGGAGAAATATCTTAAAACAAGCCAGGGCCGGAGATTGCTGAGACGGCGATTGAAGGAATATTTTTATAAGAAAGCATAAATTGAATTTCTACTACCGGGTATGGATAATACTTCAAATAAGCCATTTTATATCACTACAACGCTGCCGTATGTGAATGGACGGCCGCATCTCGGTTATGCGCTCGAGGCGGTGCAGGCGGATGTTTTGGCTCGTGCGGCCCGGGCTGTTGGTGCGTCGGTCGTTTTCAATATTGGTACTGATGAGCATGGGCAGAAGATCTATCAGAAGGCGATTGAAGAGGGTATAACGCCGCAGGCATACTGTGACCGGATGGCAGAGCCGTTCCGTGCGCTCAATGAAACGCTCGATGTGAGTTATACGCATTTCATCCGGACGACCGATGAACGGCATATCTCTGCGGCCCAGGAGTTCTGGCGACGCTGTGCGGCGAACGGCGATATCTATAAGAAACAGTATCAGACAAAGTATTGCGTCGGGTGCGAGATGGAGAAGACGGATTCGGATCTTGACCATGGCGTCTGTCCTGACCATCCGAAGATGGAGATTGAATTGGTCGAGGAGGAGAATTATTTTTTCCGCTTCTCGAAATATCAGGAAGCCTTGCTCGGACTCTATGCGGAGCGTCCGGATTTTGTCGTGCCGGCCAATCGCTTGGCGGAGATCAGGAATTTCGTCGAGGGGGGACTGCAGGATTTCAGCATCTCCCGTCTTGCGGCCAAGATGCCATGGGGCATACCGGTGCCCGAGGATGCGGATCACGTCATGTATGTCTGGTTCGATGCGCTCGTGAACTATATCTCGACGCTCGGCTGGCCGGCTGCGGGATCGGATTTCGAGATGTTCTGGCCGGGGTTGCAGATAGCCGGCAAAGACAATCTCCGTCAGCAATCAGCGATGTGGCAGGCGATGCTCTTGTCCGCTGGTGTTGCGCCGTCTCAGCAGATACTTATTCATGGGCATATCCTGGTTGCTGGTCAGAAGATGTCGAAGAGCCTCGGGAATGTCATCTCACCAGACGAGCTCATCGAGAAATTCGGCAAGGATGGCACTCGCTATTTGCTTCTTTCATCGGGCAATCTTGAAAACGATCCGGATGTGACTCTCCCGCGGATGGCCGAAAAATACAATGCCGATCTGGCCAATGGACTGGGCAATCTCGCCAGTCGTCTCGTGAAGCTGTCGGAACGGATGAGTAGTGGAGAGACGCTGTCGACAGAAGAGAGCGATGAATATCCGGAAGCGCTTGGCCAGCTGATCAATGAGTATCGCCTTGCGGATGCGCTCGAGTGGATCATTGAAAGGACACGAGCTCTCGATAAATCCATCGCCGAACAGAAACCATGGGAGCTCGCGAAGACGGATGTGGTAGAATTTGAGAAAGTGATGGGCGTGTTTCTCAAGGAGCTTGCGCTGATCGCCCGTTGCCTCCGGCCGTTTCTACCGGAGACCGCGGAGAAAATCGCTCGGGCTCTCAAGGAGAAGAAGACAGAGCCGCTCTTCGCTCGCATCTAACGTTAATATACAAAAGCATATGTCGTCGTTTGAAATGCCGATTTTCCGAAAAAAGAATTCCCAGCCCGCTCCGCTGCCGGCGCAGCCTGAGGAAAGAATGCCGGGTCTCAAAATAGTTGAGCCGAAACCGAGGGTAGTCGGGACAGGTTCTGAAGCTTTGCATGAACGGACGGTGTATCGGACTTTAGACAACGTGCCGACTCATGAGGCGGATGATGATAGGTTTCAGAAGTCCTTTGCGCAAAAGGATATCTCGGCTGGGGAGGCGATCTCGCACGAGCAGGCCTGGGTGGCGGATGCCGCGGGGCAGAATGAGACAGATGCGGAAACGACGGCTGATCTCAAACGTATCGTCGCTCTCAGTCAGGAGAAGTTCGCTTTGATCGAGCAGTGGAGGGGGCGCGTCGACCATAAGAATCCGGAATATCTTGAGGCTATGCGGCGATTGGCGGCGATTATTTCTGAATCGGTCCGTCTCGAGATGAAGAGCGCGCTCAGCCGCAAACGTCTCGATTCCTAGCAGCTTTTAACTATGATCGATGTTCATGCCCATCTGCATGATGAGGCCTTTATCGGGGATCTCGATGCGGTCGTCGACCGGGCGCGTGCCGTTCGGATAGAGAACATCGTGACGATCGGGACTGATCCGGAAGAGAATCGGCGGGCGATCGCCTGTTACGAGACGTATCCTGAGGTGCGGGTGAGCGTCGGTCTGCATCCGCATTTTTTCAATGAACGAGAGTGGCAAGCCGAAGATCTGAAACTGCGGATCGAAGAGCTCAGAGAGAGAGCGAAACATCCGAAGGTAGTCGCCATCGGGGAGTGTGGCTTGGATTATTTTTCGCATGATCCAACAGTATCAATCACGGACGATCAGAAAAAGATCCAGCGAGAAGGTTTTTTGGCGCAGATCAGCATAGCGGCAGAGCAGGGCCTTCCTCTTATCATCCATACCCGTCCTTCTGCCGGGACGATGGATGCGTATGAAGACGTATTTCTTATCCTGAAAGCTCGTCCGGCTGACGAGGAAAACCGAAAAGCAGTGATTCTTCACTGTTACATGGGCGATCTCGCGGTCACGGAGAAATTCCTTAGCCTGCCGGATATCTTCTTCTCTTTTACGGGCAATATCACCTACAAGGCCAAGGATGGGTCGGATCGCGATGCGACGCTTCGGATGATTCCGATTGAACGGATGCTCTCGGAGACTGATTGCCCGTATCTCGCCCCGGTGCCGTATCGGGGGAAGCGCAATGAGCCGGCGTATGTGGCGGAGGTAGTGCGATGCATCGCCGAGATGAAACAGATGACGTATACTGAGACCGAGGAGCGGATCGGCAGCAATGCCCGAGCCGCATTTCCTCGGATGTTTGAAATTGTATAAACAGAGAATCGTATGTTCGGAATGTTTGAGAGGCCGGTCAAGGCGGAGGAGTCGACTACGAAGGATCCGAAGATCAATCCGGATGGTAGTGTCGGTACGGCAGCGGAGCTTGCACCGCTCGTCGCCTCGTATGAAGCGGATCGGAAAGCGCAGGCAGAGCGTGAGTCAGCCATCGGGGAGCCGGTGATGTCATCGGCCATCGGAGGGGAGCATATCCGGATGGGCGTCGCGGCGGCGGAAGCGTCGGAAGATGATCTGGCCGTGAAGCAGGCGGAGCAGCAGATGCAGATGAGTATGCAGGAGTTTTTCGAGGCGAGCAAGGCCAAAGCTGCAGCGGAAGCCGAGGAAAAAAGTGATAACAATGCGACGCAGCTTGATTAGGCAGAAGGGATACTATTTGCTAGTATCAAGTGCACATTTTTTTTGCACCCATGAAGAAATCACATCTCATCATCACCGCTCTTTTTCTCATCGTTCTCGGAGCGGGTGTTTTGATATGGCAGAAACAGAAAGAATCCCTAAGAATCATGTCAGCACAACAGTATCAGGTAGAACCGCTTGTCCAGCCCCCTATCATTCCAAAAGACCATGTCTTGGCCCGCGCACAGAAGACCGCCGTCATTGATCTCGACGGACCCTATAAGCAAGTGACTGTCAGCAATGGGAGGACAACCTTTTCTTTTGAAGTTCCTGATGCCTGGCCGACAGAAACAAGAAACTCCGGAGAGGTCGAGATGAACGAAGATGAGCTTCGGGATTTTCTAGCAACAGACTATTTCGAGGATATCCGCGAAAATCCAGCTGCTGTTGGGAATTATAGAGATTTTCATTGGGATGACTTGAAAAATATGTCTTTTGATGAGCTGAAGCGAGTTCTAAAAAATTTCAGCGCCGGCAGTTTTTCTGGTTCTCCTGGTGCGTCTGTTTCTGGAGGGAGATATATAAGCTATATGGGTGGTGGGGATTACCAGATCGATTTTTTCTTGCTTTCTGCTCAAGATGTAAAAAAATACTTCAAGTATGATTCACACTCAGGGACATTTTCAAAAGAATTGCGTACTCCGGATAATACGGTGAGCTCAATCTTTGTTGATGGTATAAAAGCTGCAAAAATCGAGAATCAGAAAAGCGTTATATATAGATCTGGTGGTGCTAGCATCTTCGTTCCTTTGGGTAACATAGATCTTGCTTCTGAGTTTCTGGTTATTAACAGGGAAGGGCGTCCTTCGGATGAGTTTGCGACTGAATTTGATAGCCTGGTAAATTCGATAGCCGTCGTGAGATAGCTTTGCAAGCCTGCCTCTGGAAAACAGGGTAGTTTTTCAGAGGCAGATTTGGAAATATTCGAGTCTGATCGTGTTGTTTAACAACTTATCCAGAAGGAGTAGGAAAATGAATGCAAAAGCTTGGTGGTTTACGCTGCTGGCGATGGTTTTCTGGTGTACGGAGTCTATGGCTGGTTTTTGTAATAACGGTGTTGCTTGTCAGTGTGTTGATTATTGCAAAGACAATGGTTGGAGTAGTTTCGACAAAGCCGGCAACGCAAAGGATTGGTTTCCTGCTGCTGAAGGGAAAGGATACGCCACCGGAAAAATACCCAAGAAAGGCGCGGTATTGGTGCTGGATAGTTGGAGTACTAATTCTTTCGGTCATGTTGCTATTGTTCAGGACATTGTGAGTAGTTCCGAGATTATCGTGAATCATGCGAATTGGTCTCCGAGTGGTTCGATGGATAAAACTATCTATACCGGGGTCTCCGTAAGAGATGTTTCTTCGACTGGAAACTGGTCACGAGTGTCGTTCTATGGATCTGGAAACTTTCCGGTTCTCGGATTCATCTACCCCAAAGGCGTCTCTTCGGAAACGGACACCATCTGTGACTATGTAGCAGAACAATGTGATATCCGTATCCAAGGGGATGTCGGCTGGTTTCCGCCAGTCAGTCTCTGTCAGGGTGCTTCTGAATGGTTCATCATCGATACCGATGCGAATGGCAAGAAGTATCCCGTAGCCTCTCGTCCTGATGCTTCCGCCTGTCCCACGGCCTGTTCGCCCAATTAAGTCAAAAGGAGTTCAAAATGCGAAAAACCCTTTGGGTACTGCCTCTGCTCGTATGCATATCTGCTGCGCAAGCGGATACTTGTGAGACGGAAGTCGTAACGATAGGTATCGGTCCAGAAACATCCGGCCCCATTCCCATCACCGGTGGAACCAATTCTGGTTCCCTCCCGAATCTCATCCCCAACAACTCCGATATCGAAGATGCATCCAGGCAGAAAGTCACGACGCTCCATATCAACGAGCCTGGACACTGTCGCATGCAATCGAAAAATATCGGAACAGCAGCAGCCGGCTTCTTCGAAAGCCGTTGCTATATCTCTGACGGATCGAAAATCGACAACAATCCGAGAGATGAAGGCAAGGAAGATACGCAGGGCTTGGGCATAGGGGACACGCATACGGAGCATGAAGACTTCATCGCTCCGGAATACCCTGGTATTTACAATGCGGTCTGGTGTGTCGATTCAGGGAAAAACGTTACTGAATCCAATGAAGGGGACAATTGTCACGCGGAAGATGTTTTTACAGTCTGGAGCAATCCAGATTTTATTGTTTCTAGCGTGGTATTGGGCGGAGGAAAGACGAGTCTTACGCCGAACGAAGTATTCAGTATCAATACGGTTATCACCAATGCGGGCGAGAATTTCGGCAAGACTATCCTGATCGGATATTACTTGAGCAATGTCTTGATCGGTACTGATCAGATCAAGCGAGAAAACTTGAAAGGAGGTGTCAGTAAAACAGAAACATTGAGTGGCACTATTGCCCCGTCTACCGCGGGATCATATGCGCTCAAGGTGTGCGCCGATTTTGATAATCGTGTCCAGGAGACGAACGAGAACAATAACTGTCTCTCGGTTTCTGTCTCGGTTATCGGTTCGACTCCTCCACCGAATCCAGCTCCCAAGAAGGCCAGTCCAGCAGTTCTGAAGCTTCTCTACAACTGAAACGAAAGGAAGTAAATCATGAAAAAGCTCGTTGCGCTTATCGTATCCGTCATTTTTCTGGCCACAGCCTCCCTTTCTGTCTCTGCGGCTGATGTGTATTTCGATCCCAATGTCCAGTATTACAATATGGACGGGAACGGGACGCTCTTTCTCTGGGGTATTCCTGAAGCCAACGGCAATGCGCTGCTTGCCAATCCAGACTATGGGTGGCCGACCGAAACCGCTATCGCAGCCTGGTATGCCACCATCCTCAAGGCGCAGGAATTGAATCTCCGCGTCGTCATCTCTTACAATCCGGTAAACTTCGAAATCTGGTACGTCGCCAGACCGAGACCGTAATTATCGGGTAATATCGAAGGTGTTCCAAGTATTCTTGGAACACCTTTTTTCTTTTCTCGTTTTGACTTTTGGCAGATGCGGAGTATAATGGGAGGCGTTTAGAGGCTTGTAAACGCCCCTTTTCTTTTTGAAATCGATACTATGGAAATCTCGATCGCGGCAGAAAAACTCTTCACTGTGGGCGCGCTCCCGGTGACGAACGCTCTTCTGATTGGCGCTCTCGTCAGCGCTTTTCTGATCGTGCTGACGCAGCGAGTGCTCGCTTCTTGGCGGGAAGTGCCGCGTGGCGCGCAGAATCTGCTCGAGGCGGCAATCGATGGCGTGGTTAATGTTCTTGATGGCATCATGCAGGATCGGGCACTGTCCCGGAAATTCTTTCCGCTGATCGCGACGATTTTCCTGTTCATCTTGTTTTCCAACTGGGCCGGCCTGCTGCCGGGTCTCGGTACCGTCGGTCTCCAGCATGAGAATGCGGCCGGGCATGCCACGATCATCCCGTTCTTGCGGAGCACGTCAGCCGATCTGAATTTCACGCTTGGTCTTTCACTTGCGGTGGTCATCGCGATCCAGGTGACGGGCATTCTGGCGCTGGGTGTCCGCGGGTATGCGGCGAAATTTTTCATAGCGCCGTGGCACAAGCCGTATGGCATCGGAACGGCCATGGGTCTGCTCGAGCTTGTTTCTGAATTTGCGAAGATCCTCTCGTTCGCTTTCCGGTTGTTCGGCAATGTGTTTGCCGGAGAGATACTGCTGACAGTGATGCTGCATCTCGCGCCATATATCGTCCCGCTGCCGTTTTTGGCTCTGGAAATATTCGTCGGATTCATCCAAGCGGCGGTATTTGCCATGCTGACAGCCGTCTTCCTCAAGATGGCGACGATGCCGGCGGAACACTAGGAGTAGCTTATAGCTTTTTAGCTTCACTCGCTTGTTAGGAAGAAAACTAATGAAGCTATGGAAGCTAAAGAAGCTGCAAGCTAGGAAATGGACAGATAAGCGAAAAGGCTCTATAATGGGTAATCGTTAACGTAAATAATCAATAAAGCTTACGATTATGGAATTCGAAGCAGCGAAGATGGTAGGTGCGGCACTCGCGATCGGTCTTGGAGCCTTGGGTCCGGGCCTCGGTATGGGTATCCTGTTCTCTAAGGTAGTGGAGGCGATCGGACGCAATCCGGAAGCGCAGCCGAAGATCCAGACGTCGATGTTTCTCGGTATCGCGTTTACCGAAGCCATCGCGATCTATGCGCTGGTCGTATCGCTCATGATTCTCTTTAAGTAATCTTCCACGGCGACGGCGGGCGACTGGCCTGCCGTTTGCCGTTTCGGGATGTCTCAATGCTCTATGGACGCGCTCGCTCAACTCGGAATCGACTGGAAACTCCTCCTGGCTCAGGTGGTGAATTTTGGTATTCTGCTTTTCATTCTCAAGCGTTTCGCTTATCAGCCGATGCTTCAGCTGATGGATGAGCGTTCGGCGAAGATCGAGAAGGGGCTCAAGGATGCTGAGGCTGCCGAGCAAAAGCTCCGATCGATAGAAGAGGAAGAGAAATCGATCTTGGCCAATGCACGCCAGGAAGCCAAGGGTCTCTTGACTGAGGCTGATAAGGCGGCGAAGGAGCGAGATGCTGCCAGCGTAGCTGCGACCGAATCCCGCGTGCAGAAGCTCCTTTCCGATGCGGAAGCGAAGCTCGAAGATGATCGGGTGCGGATGATTGAAGACGCGAAGCGCGAGCTCTCTGAGACCGTGATGTCTGCCGTTGAGAAGATCCTCCGGGAAAAAGTCGACGCGGCAAAAGAAAGCGAGCTCATCGCGAAGCATCTCCGATAAACGAATCGCGATATATCTATCGCACAAGCTATGAGGGTATCGATCCGACAATACGCAGGCGCTTTGCTCGATCTCGAGCAGGGATTGGCTCCGGAACAGTTGTCCGGTGCTGCGGAGCGTTTTGCTCTCTGGCTCGGTCGCCGCGGTGAAGCGAAGAAGCTTCCGGCGATCGTGAAGCAGGCTGAGCTCTTAATCAAGGAGCACACCGGTGTCGTCGATGTGGAAATA
>OFRM01000642.1_pt1 | contig 13790 bp, 16 predicted proteins | sample 1543101 | NCBI WGS metagenome assembly OFRM01 (sample SAMN07774223, study PRJEB24372) | wastewater metagenome | isolation source: Exp Tend VB 0WW | collected 2016-02
GGTGAGCGGGCCAGAGACAGGCAATGTGATAGACGACGTGCCGAGATTCACATCAAGCTTGCCACCGACAAGAGCAGCCGGAAGCCCTGCCCCAAGCAAAGTCTTGCTGGCGCTCGCCGTCGCTTCGGTTGCGAGGGTGCTCGTCTTGTTGTCGAGCTGACCGAGAATGCTGGTCAGCGACGCATTGCCCGTATCCTGCTTAGCTGCAGTGGCCAACGTCGAGAACTGGTCCGTCGCGATGCCGACAGACACCGAGCCCGCCGCAGTCGTCGCGCCCAGTGCTGCAGGTAGCTGACCAGTCTTGGCTGGCACGACGAAGGCAGCGCCATCGGTGAGTCGTGCGCTCCATCCCTTTGCTGCATCGCCGTTGGCCGCGCCCTGATCAACCGTACCACCGCCCCCACCGCCTGTGGTAGGCAGAGGATTCAGGGAACTGACGGGAGTGCCGTCGGCAAAGATCAAAACAGGTTGAATGTCAAGCGACATGATACAAGGTAGCCCGCGAACTACGCCGACTTACAGTTGCCGCTGTCGTGCGTCCCATTCGGCGAAGGGATCGTTGCCGTAATCAAGCCGAACCATGTAACCTTGTGGCTGCATGTCGGGTAAGGGTTGCGGCTTGTCGGTCTTTGTCCCACATGCGCACGCACCAGCGTTAGCGTTCCGACAACATGTGTCTTTCTGACAACAGTACTCTGGTGCCTTACATCCGCCGATAGCACTGCAATCCGCCGACAATGTAGGCAAAATGACCGGAGGTTGCCACGCGGCATAGGCACGTCGGCCTAGATGCAGGGTCGCGGCGCCGCCCATGAAGGCGAGCAATAGCAGAATGCCAACGCCACCCTTCTGCGCAAGCAACTTGACGAGCCCGTGCATCGTATCGACCTTGTCATGTACCGCTGACACCCGCTCGTGTACCGCCGAAACCTTGCCGTGTACGTCATCGACGGAACGTGCTACTTTATCGACATCCTCGGCGATGTCTTTGACTTCGCCCGCGATGCCGTCAACGATGAGCTTCTCAGACGCTGCAGCTTCGGCGCCCCGCTTCTTAAGCATCTCGTCGAGAAACTGTCGGGTTCGCTCGCCCTGCTCAACAGCGGTCGCGATGCGACGCTCGGTAGCGTCCTGCTGAGCTGGCCAAGCCTTCATGACGTACCAGACGCCAAAGGCTAGACAGGCAAGCAACAGCAGACCGAACGCGATGGTCACTGGCCATTTGGAGAACGTCTCGGCTGCGGTGATGACGCTCGGGTCAACAACGGGCGCGGCAGCGAATAGGGTTAGAAATGAAAACACTGTAATTCTCCGACGGTACGTGTATGTGTAAGTAGGACGCAGAAGCGGCTCAGCCGCTTGCGTCGGTTCAGTTTGAGCCGGGGCTGCCTTCGTAGAGCTTGAGGAGTTCCAGACGGGCCTTTTCACGCGCCACCCGCAGGTTGAGTTTGTGTACCTGCCGATCCTGCCGCGCGGCTTGATACTTGAGCAAGGTATCCGCGTTCTTAACTAGGGCCATGTGCGGACTCGCGTCAAAGCCCCCCATCTCGTCTAAATCTCCATTGGATTCAATAGCTTGCATGATCTTGCGACGCGCCACATGCAGGTTATCCACGACCTCTTCCAGATCTTCGGCAAGCTGCTCGGGCGGCTCCGCAGTGGAGTCGGCCACGTCAAGCGCCTGCGTCATCGCGCGAAACGCCTGCAGGCTAACGGGACGTTGTTCTTGCTTAGGCCACAGCAGCACGTAGATCTCGTCCGGGCTGTGTCCCGCGCGCAGAAGCGCGAGCACCAGCGGATCATGCGTCTGCGGTTGCGGCGATGTAGGTGTAGCGGTCATTCTATGCGCAAGGTAGCGCAGCGGGCGGCGACCGCGTAGCACCAGCACCGAGCCCGCATTTCTGCCGTTGACTTCCGTGCAGCGATGCCTTACCTTAACGCAATGCTTCGCGCAGTGTGGTACTTGCGTCTCGACTTTATCCTACATGTACACACATTTGGCAGTTTCGGTGACAGTTTGAAAATCGAAAAAACCTAATGATTACACGGTCGAATGTAGGTATTGCAGCTTTGCAGTGACTTCGACCGCCAAAATCGTTCAAAATTTCTTCGCGATCCCGCAAAAACCTGCATAACCTGCATCAAACTGCCTGCCACCGACGGTGAGCAGGACTGCACAGTTCTGTCTAAAAAGTGTCATCGTGTATATCCGTAGTCGAGAACTATGGGTGTATACGTATGTCTCGAATTGGTCTAGTGGTCATACCAGTATCTTATATACCCCCCCCTAATAAAGGAAACAAGGAGGAGGGCTTTTCTTATATATAGGGGGGTATAATACGAACCCGTATGATGACCGGATGGCCCGACCACTGCCGGTGAGCAATGTGTAGCTATACCTAGTTTCGGCAGCACGCTCGACGTGCAAAATTTCACGGCAAAAGAGGCGACATGCAGTGGGGTGGCTAGTCCGCTATGGCAACGCGTCTGAAAGGGCCTAGGTTGACGCGGTAGGCGCTGTGGTGAAGCGGCGGCCGGTGTTGGTTGCGGGAAGCGAAGGCGGAAGCCGCGAACACAGCAACGTTCCGCTTGACAACCAGCAACGTCCCGTGCGATGATGGTTGGCATGCAGACGTTCCTTCGCTTTCTAGCCGGTCGCCAGGTGCTCAGCGTGAGCTTGAGCCACACTGGCGAGACAGCTATGCCAAATCTTGAGCTTCTCTTGCGAGGCGCGCTACCCGGACACAATGTCGCCGTCGAAAAACGATCAGGAGCTGACATCAGAGGGCAGTGGACGCAGGTTCGATATGAGGTGTTATTGCCCTGCACTGCGGACACTCTACACACAACAGTCGTGACCGCGTCACGCGCTCTGCGTGATATCTGCCTGACACCCGAGATGATCTACAGCTAATGCCTACCATCCTCCTCGACATCGACGGCGTGCTGGCCGACTTTGAGGGCGCCGTTCGCCGAACCTGTGCCGAAGTCGGCCACGACCTCGCCGCAGTCACTGTACACAACTTCACCGACAACCTACCTGCGCTGGTATACGCGCACTATGTAGGCGCAAGCACACAATTCGGTTGGTGCTCAGCCATCGAGCCATATGTAGGCGCTTACGCCTTTGTCGCAGACTTGCGCACACTAGGCGACGTTGTCGCCGTCACCGCACCACTCATACATTGTCCTACATGGGAGTCTGAGCGGCGCGCTTGGCTACTAAAGCATGTCGGTATCCGTGATGTAGTCTCGACGCGCCGAAAGGATCTGGTGTGGGGCGATGTGCTCGTCGAAGACAACGAAGATAACCTGCGTGCGTGGCATGCGAGGTGGCGGCGCGACAGCTACGGTATTCTAGTGCGACACACATACAACACGTCCGCAGACTGGCCTACATGTGTGCCAGCGCGTGACTTTAATGCACTGTATGAGGCAGTGCGGAGGGCTGTGGGGTAGCCGGTACCTATCAAACATGAACAATCAAGTTCATACGGAGCAAACACACATGAGTACCTCAAACCTCGCAACTTTAGCTTTGCAGGCGCAAAAATGCGCAGCGATTTGCGCAACCGAAACGCCTGCCATAGCGGAGGTCGGGGCTGCCATTCAACGCGCCTCTAATGGCTTCGCCGTTGCGATACAAAACGCGAACGCGGACCTGGGCGTTCTGCCTGACGTAGACGCATCGTTGGACATCATCGCGCAGCATCGGGCCAATCTACAGACGCTCGGGGCTTCCTTTGCCGCACAACGTGCGGCAACGCTTGCTCTTGCTTCAGCTTTGCGAGCGCGGAGTCGCTTTCAGGCGCGGCCACAGCTTATCTGGTTTGAAGTACCTGCCCTCATTTCCCTAGGGGCTCTCTGTCAGCGCCTCTACGGTGGGCGCGCTCTCACAGAGAAGGCTCAGATCCTGCGCTTAAATCGCATCACCCGACCCTACGCCATTCCTGCGGGAACTCGGTTGAGAATTACTGACCCAAAATAATCACCGCCGCACTGACCCAATCCGCATCGTAGGCTTCACGACGCCACCCCTGCGCCCGAATGGGCCGGCGATAGCAGCCATCAATTGATCCTTCATAGGCGACGACGCCGTCACCTGGCTGAAGTTAGACCACACCGGGCTGTCGCGGCGCCAATTGAGCATTTGACTGCTCGAATCGACGATATCGTTTCGGCTACCCATCGGGAAGTGACCCATCTCCGTCAGAAACTCCTCAAGCCAAGCCGGCGCCGCGCAACGTACCGCAGCGATGTCGGCACACGCACCCTGCGCCGGAATGTAAACCTGTCCCGCGCGAATCTGTGGCGTGGCGACGCTCATGCGCGTCTCCTTTGGCCCAAACGGATCGATTGGCGTGATTGGGGTCTGCACCCAGTTTCGATGCTCGTGTAGGTCGCGAATCAGCTCGACGCCCGCAGCCTTGTTCTCGATGAGTAGATCGGTGGGTTTCCAGTTCGCACACGCATCCTTGACCGCCTGAATCATGTCGGGGTAGATCCATGGCGACGCGATGACGTCGATCAGGTACAGCCGGCCATCTTCCCACTCAGCCCAGACTGTGATCGCGGTACGTGACCCGTAGGCGCCACTTCCGCGACTGTGCAGCTTGACGCCGCCGCAGTCCACCGATACCACGACTCGGGCTGCTTGCTTCACAATCGACATCACGTCAGCGTAGTCGTAGCGACGGAACCAAGAGACATCGACCATCGCGCCGGACGCGGGAACCGGGCGGCATTGAAACTGCCCCCACCACTTGTGAGGCGCGATCTTGAGCAATGCAGCTTTGAGCTGCTCGGACGACTCAGCGCTGAACCGATCAGGCCAAAGAACGTCGCCAGCCTTGCGCGTATAGACTCGACGTTGAGCGGGACGTCGTGCTGTTGCCGGGGTGGTAACTACCCATTCTTCATCGGCCTCTGCGAACTCAGGCAGCGTAATGACGGTCCATTCGCGATCGTCGGCAAAATCGCGCTTGACAACACCGACGACATCGTCTTCGTGATATCGCGTGTTGATGACGATCCAGATCGCGTCGGGGGCGAGGCGGGTGCGGAAGGCGATGATGTCGTCGAGGAGCTTCGCTCTTTCGGTGGCAGAGTAGGCGTCTTGCTCGGACAAAAAGTCGTCGAGAATTAGGCAGTTGTGGACGAGTATTGATTCTGCAAAGAAGCAACTATGGTCTGCCACTTGGATGTCATAGACATCGACTTCTGTGTCGCATAATGGCCGAACCATGGAAACGGTGTCGTCTTCGATTTGTGATGAAGACCATGACACTCCTCGCAGAGCGTCACCAGATTTCCCGGCAGGTTGTTCCTCGGATTCTGATCTATGTGGTGTATGACAAGCTCCGACCGTCGGCTTGGCGTACCCCGTATCACACACGAACGCCAGGTCTCTGGCTTGCCACATCCTGCGCAAGTGTGGGCATCTCTCTCCAAAATCAACGGGCGCATCTTCACGAACCAGGCGTGGTAGCTCTCGCCGTTCTTGAAGTGTGAATTGCCCGACCCCATCATCCGAATTGAGTGTGCTTTCGACGCACACGTTCGCCCGCAATATTGGCGCCGCTCGGACATCAGCGGGAAATCCGTTCCGCAGAACAGACAAGGCCGCGTCGGCTTCGGGGGCATCGCCGCACGTCGGCAGGCGTGAGAGCAGTAGCGATTGTTCCGCAGCCCCTTCTTGAACTTGCCGCACTGCGGACATGGCTTGCTCTGCTTCGTCTCGTTGTGCTTGTTGCAACACGCTAGACTGCAATAGAAGAACTGGAATTTTTTGCGCAGATTCTTCTCGACTTCGCAGCGGGGTCGAGCAAATTCCGCGTTGCATACATAGCAACTCAGAATGTACTTGACATCGCGAGCTGGTGCCTCGCATTTCTTGCATAGGAGAGAGTTGCAATAGCGATTCACCCCGCACATCAGGCAATCGCGCCATGCTTTGGATAAGGACTCTGTCTCCAGGTTGAAGATCCTTCGCTTCTGTCCAGGTTCCGGCCGAATACACAAGATGTTCAGAGGTAGCCACGACTCGACGGCCAGCACTTGTGGTAAGTTCAACGAGGCCCTTTGCTCGTCGTTGAGACGATGCAAGAACTTTGGCCCAGACAGGTGATTTGCGTTTGTGGTCATATGATAATACCCTAGGGGTATTATACCCCATTTGAACCAATTGTTCAATAGGGATAAGACCGATTTCTGTCGATACCCGCGTACCGGCTGGAAAGCAGTTAGCTCCGCTGCCTGCAGGTGCCCCGCCCCGACCGAAGGCTTTGAAATTACCGCGACGCTGTCGAGCGGATGCCGTTTCATCGACGATTTCAAACTGTGCTGCTGCGCTGCTGTCCTGCGCGACGCTGATGCTCTCAAACACGCGGCGATACTCTGCCGCCTGAATCATGTTGCGAACTTTGCGACCCAAACTGTCGGCGAAGTGCTGGCTGTGCGTTCCGACGATGATATCCCAGGTCGGATGTCGGCCGAGCAGCCAAGCCGGAAACAGCTCTGTAGCGTTTGTGGACTTGGATCGCCTGGGGGGCATGTTGATGATTAGGCCCTTAACCTCCCGACGCTCGGCCCGCATCAACGCATCACAAACCACCTGAACGTGCCATGGGGATGTGTAATCGGATTTCATGAAGTGCCCGAAAGCGATCAGATCGCTACGCGCATCCTCAGCATCCCCCGCAGTCAACGCCTCTTTCTCAAGCTGCGCCTGAATCTGCGCGTACCCCGCGACAGCCCCGGCGACGTCGCTGCCGATGCGATGACGTCGCTTAAAGTCCGCAGTCGCATCGGCCTCTCGCACGGTGACACCGGAGACGTGATGACGGATTCGAGTCTGAATCGCGGCAACATCCTCTTTGTCAACGTCGGGTGCCTGAGCGACGAGATAAAGCAGCCGCACCAGCTCGAAAGCGTGCCACAGCGGCATAGCCAGACCGTCCGTTAGCGGTGGCTCTGTCGCATAGGCACCGGCGACCGGGACGCGGTCTCGCTGCTCACGAGCCTGCAGCAACAGAGCAACGTCCCGTGCTGTCGCGCGACACCGCCCGAAGGCTGCGACCAGGGCTTGCAGTGCCTTGTGCTTCTGGGGCTGGTGCTGCGCCAGATCGATGGTCTGAAGATTGAGCCGGTTGATCCATCCGACGATTGCGTCAACACCTTCAACGATCGGCGGCGGGCTGAGATCGAGGGGCGCAGAAGTGGAAGCAGGGGTTGCTTTGATCGTCGTCGGGCGGCGACGCGGGGGAGCTTGCTGAATGCGCTGGGCCATGTCGGAAGGTGCGGTGAATGTTGTTGACTTCGTGAGGGTGGCGCGGTAGGATGAGGGTATGAATGACAAACCGGCTGCGGTGCAGTCGGTTCGCGCTGCGTACTCGTCTCACAATTGGAGAACTAACCTTGGCCAAACCTACCGAAGTCACAATCAAATCCTACTACGACCCACCCTTCACACTGAGGGTCGGCGACACCGTATTGCAGGAGACTCGACACAGCGGCTTTGACACAGGCCCACCCATCGTCGCTGCACATACCGTAGCTGCGCTCTGCGGTGGCGCCGTGCGGCAATGGGTGCGCCTCAGCAACGGTCAAGAGTTCGACCTACAGGGGCACGCCAAAGGCGGGGCGAGCTATGGGCATATTCGCGCGTATGACGCTGCATACCTAGTCAAGGCTCAGGCGGAGCGGGCTGCATTTGAGTCGCTGCGTGTGCTTCGATATCGCGTCGAAAAGCTCAATTGGCGCGAAGTCATCGCCAAGCCGGGCGTAGCTGAGAAGCTGAGAGACCTCCTCGACGCGATTGAGGGGAAGTCGTAGTCATGTCAACCACACTCACACGAACCCAGCTTAAGCATCAGACCTATCTCGCAATGGCGCAGCAGCTAAGTGGCCTGTCCACCTGTCTGCGTCTACACGTGGGCTGCGTCCTGCTTCGACTAGACGGTAGTGTGGCTGGTGTAGGCTACAACGGTGCATTGCCACACAAGCCACACTGCACACCAGAGACGTGCAATCCCAACGTGCGCTGCTATCGCACAAGGCACGCCGAGCGGTCGGCACTCGACTACAGCACCGGCGACATCGCGATTGCGTACACCACGCACGAGCCTTGCCTACGATGTACGCAAGACCTGATCGCGCGCGGGTGTCTTGAGGTCTACTACCTCACACCCTACCTGGCAAAGGACCCAGCCGAGACAGTCGCACGCACGCAGCATGTGCGCGAATCGGGTATGCGCTGGACGTGGGCCAATCCAGACGGAAGCGCGCGAGCGTGGTGTTGTAGTGGTTCGGGTATTGGTAACATCGCAGATAAGGCACTGTTTCCTTATGTCTAAACGCATCATCGTCGGTATTGCTGGCTTTCGACGCAGCGGCAAAGACACCCTAGCCCGAGCGATCTCAGAGCTGGCACAGGCACGAGGCTTCGCGGTCGCAACCCTCGCGTTCGCGGACCCCGTGCGCAAAGCAGCGGCTGCCGCCTACGATGTCCCTGTGGCCGAGTTCACTGACGACAAGCTAAAAGATGTTGTCGTTGAGGCTTGGGGTATCACGCGACGGCAGATGCTGATTAACCTCGGCGAAGCGATGCGCGGCATCGACCCCGACCATTGGGTCAAAGCGTGGCAGCAATCAGTAGCGCAGACGCCGTCACCACACGCCTACCATCCCGTTCTTATTCTCACCCCCGATCTTCGCCGGGTCAACGAAGCGCAGGCGATTCATGCCGCCGGTGGCATCAACGTCCTACTACGTCGCGACGGCGTGACCTGGGACGGCCATATCAACGAAGCCCTGGCCGAGGTCGCACAGCACCGCAATGAAGCCCTTGCCGCACAGCTTCAATGCGAATACGCAGCCTCTAACCCTATGTCGATATCAGCCGATGGTCATCGCCTCTTTGATTGCGTCGTGGATAACCCGGTAGCCGCCGGCTGTACGGCAATCCCTGAGCAACGTCAACAGCTATACCAGATCGCCGCTCAGGTGCTTGATCGTGTGCTCATTCGGCCCAGCCTCAGCATCGCAAAGGATTAGCCCATGCCTTATCGCGTCGAAGTAATCGCTGATTCTATCTCACCGCAGGCTGTCCGCTTGACGACGCTCGCGGTGACGCTGCCTCGCATCGTGCTCGCCGAGCTGAATACCCACCGTATGCTGAGCCGCAACTCGGCGTCATCGCGGGCGATTCCGATTCAGCGAATGATCGACAAGGTCATGATGGACCCGTTCATTCCGTTCTACTGGGGCGCGAATCAGAAGGGCATGCAGGCAGCCGTCGAGATCGACGCGGCATCGCAACAGCAGGCCGAGCGGACCTGGCTACTCGCACGGGACGTTGCGGTGGAGCAAGCGTTGAAGCTCTCGGCACTAGGCGTGCATAAACAGCTTGCGAATCGACTACTTGAGCCGTGGCTATATACAACCGTGCTGGTGTCAGCGACAGATTGGGACAACTTCTATGGTCTCCGTTGTCATCCCGACGCGCAGCCCGAGCTTCGACGCGCTGCCGAGATGATGCGCGATGCGATGGCCGACTCGCCACCGCGACAAATCGCATACGGCGAATGGCACGTCCCGTATGCCCGCGACGAAGACGCGACGGTGGCCGCGACCGCGCTCGACAATGTATGGCCCGATGCTGTCACGCCGCAGACCTATGCGCGCCTGCTGCTCAGCGCCGCACGCTGCGCCCGCGTCAGCTACGACGCTTCAGCATCGGTGCGCGAGCAGACTGAAGACATCGCACTGGCCAAACGGCTGGCGTCCTCGGGACACTGGAGTCCGTTTGAGCACATCGCCACACCTACACGCCGATTAGGTTACAGTGCAAACTTCTGGGGCTGGTGTCAGCTTCGTCGGCTACATCGCGGTGAGGCGGGGCAGGTGTAGGTGGAGTAATTACTATGCGCACATTCTTTACCGCTGACACGCATTTCGGACACGGCTCTGTCATTCAATATAGCCAGCGACCATACCGCGACGTATCCGACATGGACGCGCAGTTGATCGCCAACTGGAATGCAGTGGTCGGACCTCGAGACGTTGTCTATCACATCGGCGACTTTGCCCTGTGCAAAGCTCCGCAAGCAATCGAAATCGCAGCCAGACTGAACGGACGAAAGTACATCGTCTGGGGCAACCACGATAAGCATCTGCGCAAAGGCGCAGCCCTCGACGCGTTTACTAAGCATTTCACACCATTAGAAGCGCAGACGATGATCAAGATTGAAGACCCTGACGCGGGCGCTGCGATGGGTGGTGTGCAACGTATTGTTTTGTCGCACTATGCCATGCTAGTGTGGGATAGGTCACACTATGGCGTATGGCACTTACATGGTCACAGCCATGGCAGTATGCCTGATGACCCGACCACTCGACGACTAGATGTGGGCGTTGATGCGTGGGAAACGCAATGTAATGAAATTGATCATGTTGCTAGGATCATCACACATCCGATTCGCAAGCTCTATCGTCCGGTGGGCTATGATGAGGTCAAGGCACGAATGACACTGAAGACTTGGCACCCAGTTGACGGGCATGTGGAGAGGTAGTCATGGCTATTACACGTCGCAGCTTTCTCGCAACTTTGAGTGCAGCATTCGCTGCAACAACTATGCCAGCACTTCCGGCGCTTGGCCGGACCAACGCGGCACAGCATGTCATACAATGTCGGTATCTGCGCTCACTTGTGCTGCTGTCGGATGACGTAGACCTCGTAATCACAGACGGTCCCTTGGTGCTGATGCGTGTCAGAAAGATGTTACCTGGCATGCAGATGCTTCATTGTCACTTTGCGGGTGACATCTCTATCTATGTGCGACATGGTAGCATAATTGCGCATCGCGGCGACAGCCCATTTGATGACATTCAAAAGTGTACAAGTGTAGGGCTAGCCCCGACCCGAGTGGTTTCAGATTTGATCTACATTTCCGCCACATAGCGTCACCGTCGGTGAGTACCATTTCGCCACATAGCTGTGTGGCGTTTGTGCTGCATTCCGACATGCCACGGCGACAGCTTCCGAGTGAGCCGGGTTTGGCATAAGGCGTGCTAGGTGTTGGAGATATGAGCAAGACATTGGTTGATTTGATTCACGAAAAGGCTGCGTGGGAACAGCAGGGCCAGTGGATTCCAGCAAACGGTGGAACAGAAGTTCCATTTCTGAGTCGATCGGGTGTTCGGTTGTTGTATTGTTATCAGCCACGTAGTGGTAAGCATGCCTACTTGAATGTCGATACTGACATCGTTCTGACCTCAGGGGAAGCAGACCTCATACTAGGAAAGTATTGAATGGTTCAACCACATCAAATAGTTGTTTATGTCGTTTTTCCTCGGTCGAATCAACGAAAAGCAGTATCATGGCATCCGGATTCTGCCGATTTACTGCAGAATCTACTGCTCCAAGACGGGGCATATCAAGCTGATACTTTCGTTGTATGGCAAGGTGACACAGGGTATGTGCGAAAAGGTAACGAGCGTTTTGTGTATGCGCGGCTAAAACCGTATATGTTACCGGATGGTCCAGCAAACCCGCGAATGCCGTAGCTAATCCACCCTCTGCGCCACCGCTCGCAGGCGCCCCAGCGCTGCAGCTAGCATCGCCCGCCGCGCGACCTCGCCCTCGGGTAGTGGCACCGTTGCTGCTTCCAAGTCTAGCTCAAGCCCATACACCTCTCCCAGCACGCGACGATACTTCGCCGGCAGCCGCATATAGGCCGCGTCGATGAGTCCGCCCCGCTGCTTTGTCTCGACGTCGTCCTCGTGTTCGGCCTGCAGCTCGGCCAATCGCTGCGACACCAGCGTCTGTGAAATCGCCTCTTCGGGGTTGCGGCTGCGACCGTAGGTCTGCACTTCGGGGTGCTCGTGGCCTAGATGCAAATGCCGGTATTGCTTGACCTTTTCGAGCGGCATCGAGAACAACATCGCGACGTCGTCATCGGTGAGGCTGTCGGGGCTGCGATTCAGCCGAGCAGCTTCGGTGTCGATTCTTGCGCGTAGATCGGTTGCGGTCTTTTTTGCGGCGGCCGGAATCTTGACCAGGGACTCGTCCTCAAAGAGCTTGCCGATCTCGCAGCGAACCCACCAACGCGCATAAGACAGAAACGAGGTCACAGAGCCGGACTCGACGAGACTGGCATTGAACTTGTCGAGGGCACGCAGTCCGCCGATCTTTGCGGTCTGCACGAGGTCTTCAAACGGAACGTGTCTTGCTTGTGCGCGATGCGCTATCTGCTGAAACCACCGCTCGTGCGTCGCCAGATACGCGGCGGCGGCTTTCGGATATGGGCCACCGTCAAGCGCCTGCCGTTGCGGTCTGGTGAGCTTGTCGCGGTCCAGCGGACTCGACAACCCCAGCCGCTTCACCTCAACGTCCCGTATGGCTAGCACCCGTTCAAGCTCACCTCGCCGCTTGCGCGCTGCAGCGATAGCACGTGCCGATGTCGCAGGTTTGGCTACACGTCGCCTCTTCGCTGGTGTCAGAGCGGATGCTGGTGTGGTCGATGATGGGCTGATGTTCATGGTGGTTGGCATTCGATTTGCTAGCGATGTGCTAATGGTGTAATACTACATAGCCTACATCGTGTGTGCAACAACTTTCGCTTTTCCCTTGACGCGCGCAAGGGTTGTGGATACACTGAATTCTGACCAATTGCAAAAGCACTTGCGGACGCGGGAGATAGACCATATGCGCTTCGACACTTGGGCCGAGTTTCTAGACTATCAGCGACGGCAACCGTACATGCGCGAGATCAGCGAGGCTGTGAAGCTGGATCGTCAACGCGGGCCTGTCTATCCCGCGTCCGAAGATGTTTTCCGTTTCACCGAGACGCCGTTGGCTGATGTGCGCGTCGTCATCCTCGGGCAAGATCCGTACCATGGGCGAGGGCAGGCAGATGGGCTGGCGTTTTCGGTGCGCGAAGGGGTTGCGCTGCCTCCGTCGCTACGGAACATCCTGCGCGAGCTATCCGATGATATCGGCCTCAAGAAACATGCCAACGGTACAGCCAAGAGTGTGCCTTATTTCGGCAACCTCACCCCGTGGACCCGTCAAGGCGTCCTGCTACTCAACACCGCGCTGACCGTGCGCGAAGGCGAGGCGGGCAGCCACTGCGACATCTGGCAGCCGTTCACCGACGAAGTGATTCGGGCGGTGTGCGACTCGGCGAAGGTGGCACCTCACTTCATCCTGTTGGGCAAAAAGGCAAAAGACGCCTCCGAGCGCGTTCTGGGCGGCTGGTGTGGTCCAGCGCTAGATACAGGCGTTCTCAGCACACGCACTTACCGCAAGGGTTCGACGGCAGCGGCTACCGCCACCTACAGCGCCCATCCCTCACCCCTATCCGCAGACAAGGGCTTCTTCGGCTCGCGCCCATTCAGCCGCGCCAACCTGGCCCTGACGCTCAACAACCCTGGCTGCGCGCCGGTGGATTGGAGACTGTCATGACCACCGAATACCGTCGAGGAGTCCCCAGCACTGCGCATGTCGAAGCGGCGACGCGGCTGGGGTTAGAGTGGGAGGATGATGACGTTGGCCCGATGAAAGCGCGTTGGCGCCTGGTGGTACATGAGGAGTCCATACGCGGCGATTACGCGACAAGTAATACAAATTACTCTAATTGGGACTCCAGCCCGTTTGACCGCGTACCCTACCAAAACTCATCTTACCGCCCCATCCGCCCCGATGGTACGCCCGTCGATTGGGAGGTGCTCGATCAGGAAGTGGCGAGGGTGGGGCAGCCGCAGACTATGGCGTGCAACCTGACCGCGCC
>OFRM01000643.1_pt1 | contig 13784 bp, 32 predicted proteins | sample 1543101 | NCBI WGS metagenome assembly OFRM01 (sample SAMN07774223, study PRJEB24372) | wastewater metagenome | isolation source: Exp Tend VB 0WW | collected 2016-02
GGTTGTTTGGGGGGTCTGGGGGGAAAGAAGGGGGGCGGGGGAAAGGGGGTTTGTTACGATAGCGTCACTCGTTACGCTTTGTGACGCTTTGTTACGCTCGCGGTAACGTGCTTGGCGCTTCGCTCCTGTTGAGCGTGTATCCATTTCGGCTTCCATCGCTTCGACTGCATTAGCCACCGCATCGGCATCCATGCCTGCGGCAAGCATATGGCGAACGGCGACGGCGATAATGCTCATCCCTTGCACTCGATGTTTTGATTTGGTATTAGAACCACGTTCACTGGCTCCTTTCACAAGCCTTTGGACAGGGCGGGTTGATCGCTGCGATACGATCCCCGCCCGCCTTCATATCAAAGCGGCACATAATTGCAATGACTGGGATAAGAGGATGACGGGGATAATCTCGGCGCCCGCTTTCCCCGTTTATGACATGCCCATCGTGGGAACATGTTATATTGAAATTCAGCCGCGCGCTTGATGCCGTGCAGGATGGTTGAGTGATCACGGTTGAACACTCGCCCGATCTCGCTCGCGGTCATGCCCCGGCTGTATAGCTCGGCATAGCAATGGAACCTGGCCCATGCGACGGGACGGCGGCGCTGATCGCTCAACAGGTCTCGCAGACCTATGTTATAGCGCTCCCCGATTTCGCGGACGATTTCCAGTGTGCGTTCGCGCGGCGTCATGGCCTCATCCCGCAATAGACAGCACCCCAACCATGAGGGTCGGCCCAATGCCGCTTCCTGTATGCCGCGTGCATCGCGTCTCTCAGGCGCTCAGAGCCGTCTATCATCCTGTTCTTGTGGGTTGCGTCATGACCTATGGCTTCTTCGTTCGGACGATGGCCTATGATGGTCTTCTGTGGCTTGGGGCGCTCAAGTTCCACAACCAGAGGATCGAGGTTATAAGCCCGTGCCACGCTTTCGGTTGAGAGATGGAGGGGAAGCTTTTTCAGCACCGCGCGGGTTGAGTTGGTGAGCTTGTCGTATTTCATGACCACCCCCATTCGCCAAGGGTCTGCGCCATGTCGTCGATCGATCTGACAACCGCGTGCTTGTGGCCGAGATTGACCAGCCATTCGCGGCAGGCGATCTGGTTCGCATTGTTGAACCTGGCCCCTTCGTCCTTTATCTCGATATGGCCGATCTGGCCGCTATGATGGTATGCGATGATGTCCGGGAAGCCGACATGAAGCCCTGCCCGCTTCAAGGCGTTCATCTGCATGGCGCGCTCTTTTGGGCCACCAGCAAGGATCGATCCGTTCGGCACGGCAACGGGCACAATGCCCCGCATGCGGAGATAATCGACAACGGCGGACTGGACATGCTTTTCAGCCACGCCAGGCACTCCAGCTATGCCGTATCGCCCACCTTGCGAACTTGCGCTTCTTCAAGGCGATCCAGATATCCATGCGAATGGTTAGAGAGCGGATCATGCTGCCACCGCGAACAGTCCGCCGCCCTCATTTTTAAGCTGGTCAAGATTGCGCTTGGCCTGCTCGAAATATGATGGCTTCAACTCAATGCCGACGCCATTGCGGCCCATCTTGGCAGCACAATAAACCTCGCTGCCAATACCAAGGAAAGGCGTCAGGACAGTATCTCCGGGGTTGCTCCATAGATCGATGCAACGCTCGATCACATCGAGCTGCAGCGGGCTTATATGCTGTTCGTCTTTCTCGTCTCGACCGCCGCGATATTGAAGAGTTCGCGTCTGGTTTATATCCATCCAGACGGGCGATGCGTAACGCTGCCAGACTTCAATTGAATACCAGTTGCGGCCATCGGTGGCAGTCGTGTATTTGCTATAATCGGGTTCGGTCCCTTCCTTGCCGTAATAGGCATCGAAGCATCCTGAGACGGGTTCGGGATTTTCGCCGGGCTTGCGGAATGAAACGATATAATCCGCCAGCCCTTGGCCTGACATGCAGCTATCCTTGACGATTTGCTTGTGCAGGAGCCGAAGAGATTTCGTCCGCTGCTGCGCAACTACGGGGTCTTTCCAGATGCAGACTTCGCTATGAAATATCCAACCGGCATCCTCATAGGCGCGGATGATCTCGCCGCGAAAATCGCGCATCCCGATAAAGCCATGCCGTATCTTGCTTGTCGGCAATTGCATGCAATGCACTGAGTGCAAGCGCCCCGGCATGGTGACGCGCAACAATTCCTGAATAAGAAACTGATAGTGCGTCCAGAATCCATCGCCCTCGTTGTTAGATATGTCGCGGTCGTAGTTGCTGAATTTGTAAAGACCCTCAAATGGCGGCGAGTGAATACCATAGTGGATGCTGTCGCCTGGTATCTCGCGGATGATTTCACATGAATCACCCTGATAGATTGCGAAGTTGTCGCCGTGCGCTTGGTCGACGCATTTGAAGGTCATGCTGCCATCTCCAGAAATGAGGGAAGTTTGATCGGTTGCTGCGGATTATAGGTCGGCACGTCCCGAACCTGTCCGCGCACTAGTTTTGAGGATAAGTCGGCCATGTGCATGACCATTGCCGCCGCCATACGATCCGCATCAGCCTCTTTGCGGCGGATGTTGGAGACAGTCGCCCCTTCCGTTTCCGCTGCGATGATATGGCAGTTTACGGGCTTGGTTTGGCCAAACCGCCAGAACCTGCGGATGGCTTGGTAGAATTGCTCGAAGCTGTCATTCAGCCCGACGAATCCGGTATCGGCACAATGCTGCCAGTTCATGCCAAAGCCGCAGATCGATGGTTTGGTCACAAGCACGCGAATATCGCCCTCGCTGAATGCGATCAGCTTGCGCTCTTTGGCTTTGTCATCATCAGATCCCCGAACCTCGACGGCATCTGGAATTGATTTGGCAAGTGCCTCGCTTTCGCTGTTCAGATTGCACCACCAGACATGGGGTCGGTCTTCTGGCGTTTGTGCGACCGCTTCCGCGACACGCTGATCAACCGTATCGCGCCGCGCCGAGATGCGTTCGGAAAGCGTCGCGGCCTGAATTGGGAACAGGAATCCTGTTTCCATCGACGGCGCATATTCCACGTCAACCGTATGTTGATGATAGATCAGCGGCGGCAAGTCATAGCCATCGTTCGCATAGCCAAGATCGGAAGGCTTGCGGAGCATGACCGCCCATGTTGCCATCCATCGCCAGAATTCGTTTTCAGCATGCCCCTTCAATCGCCAGTCTTGCGTCGATCCGCCATCGTGGACAAAGAATGTCGCCAGCATGTCGGTATATTTCATCACGCCAAGGAACTCGGCATGATTGCCCAATTCCATGAAGTCGTTCGGAGCCGGGGTTGCGGTCGCTGCCAACCGGAATGGAATTGACTGACAAGCCTCGATCAAGGCCGTGCGGTAATGCCCGCTAGTTGATTTGAGGATGCTTGACTCGTCCAGAATGACACCACCGAACCGCGAAAGGTCGAAATGATCGAGCTTCTGGTAATTCGTGATGTTTGTGCCTGGCCCGCAATCAGCCTGCGTTGCAACTACCTTCGCCGCTATGCCGAACTTGTCAGCCTCGCGTGCCATCTGGTTTGATACTGCGAGCGGGGCGAGGTGCAAGATATCCTTGCCGGTCGATTGTGTGACGGCTTGTGCCCATGCCAGTTCCATAAGGCTCTTGCCTAACCCTGTGCCGGCGAACAGTGCTGCACGGCCCCTGCGGAGCGCCCATGTCACAATGTCATGCTGGAATGGAAACAATGCGGCTGGTAGATCGGGGATGTCGGTCAGACCCGTCATCGGATCGTCGATTGCCTTCTGGGCAAGGAAACGAGCGTAGGCGTCCATCACCCCCGCCCCCTCTTCTTGTCATGCTTGGCTAGCGATTCCGTCAGAAGGCGGCGCAATGCCATAGCGTCCCACCAAGCGTTATGTTGGACAGCGCCTTCAAGTGTCGTCGGGTAGCAATCGACATTATGAACTTCAAACGTCATCAACCGGTATTCTGCAGATGCCCATCCGCCCGTGGGGTTCGTCGTTAAGGCGTCACAAAAACGGCCAATATCAACCGGGCTGTCGGCGATGACGACGGGTTCGGTGCTACCGATAAATTCGCGCAGTACAACACCCACATCGTTCAACGGAACGTGCCAGTTTACACTCGCATGATGCTCATCCATAAGCGGGATTACATTTGCGATAACCCAAGGATCGCGGGCTTCTTCAGTTGTTTTGATATGGATGCTGCGACCGTCGTCTGAGACCATTGCAATACTTAGCAAAGGACCATTGTGCCCGTCGAACTCAGTGTCGATGTAATATCTCACCCACGTCCCCTCTTCAATTCATAAGCTGCTAGGCTGGCCTTGCGCTTGAGGGCGTAGGCGATCAGGGGCTGGGCTGCGGTCAACTCGGCCCGCAAATGCTTGTTGGCATAGCGAAGCACCTGGTTCTCGAACTTGAGCGTTTCCATCTCGTCGTTGATCCGGTCGTTGTGACGCCGCGCGGAGCCGATCCAGTCGATCAGGCGAGAAAGTTTGCCGGTGCGGGCGAGAGTGGGGTTCGTTCCCGCACCGGCTCCCATGGCGAGTGCGACCAAGCCGAGGGAATTTGTGATCATGCTGCTTGCTCGGTATTGGCTATGGGATCAAGAAAGCCATCGGGCAGTTGAACCCTTGCCTTGCGCGCCATGTCAGCTATCATTGGACGAAAGCGCCATGAGACGCCGCGAACGCGCCACATGGAAACAGTCGATTGGTTTTGGCCTGTAGCCTCCGCCACTTTCGCCGATCCGCCGAGCGCCTTGATAAGTTCATCGTGCATGGGCGCTATATTTCACAAGGCGAAAAGGGATGCAAGAAAATAATTTCACGCTGCGTTCATTTTCCGCTTGCATCACAAAACGGGATGTGAAATAAGAGGTCATCGAAACGAACCAGCGTAGGACATACGATGCCAGCACAGACAGACAAGCCGAAGCGCGCGAAGAAGGTGGCACCTGTTGCCGCGCCTGAAAGCCAGATCATCAAGTCGATCAAGGGCACGGACGCAAATCTCCAATGCCGTGGCTTTCAGTTCGAGTTTGGCAAGGAATACTCCACCAAAGGCAGGATCGTTGCTTGCGGGAATGGCTTCCACGCCTGCCCTGTCGAGCATCATCCGTTCAGCGTTTTCGATTATTATGCCCCGGCGGGCAGTCGCTTCTTCGAGGTATCGCAATCAGGCTCTGGCAATCCTTCGGGCAACAAACTCGCCTCCGCCACAATCAGGATCGATTTCGAACTGACCATAGGCGATCTGGTCAAGCGCGCTTGGGAATATGTGTGGGCGCGGGCCACAAAGACCGATGAGGCTCATGTCACCGGAACCCAAGGCGCTGCGTCCAGCACCGGAACCCAAGGCGCTGCGTCCAGCACCGGAGACCAAGGCGCTGCGATGGCATCTGGCTATTATGGCCGAGTCATGGGTGCCGCTGGCAACGCTCTGTTCGCGGTCGAACGTGACGGCGATTACAACATCCTGTCTGTCGCGGCGGGCATCGTCGGCCAAGACGGCATTGAGGCTGGCAAGTGGTATCGTGCCGCTGGCGGAAAGCTGGTGCTGGCATGACCGCCGTCCGCCTAGCCCAACTGGACGCGCTCCAGATAGCCATCAACAATCTGCGCTTTGAAGCAAATCGCGGGAACGTGGATTACGAGACCGCTGACATGCGCGAGTTCCTGCTTGCTGCTTATGCCATGACGGAAATCGACGCGCTGTTGGATGCGGCGCAGGACATCTTTGTCCCCACCGAAGACCTTTATGGCAACCCCATTCCTTCGGCTGCGGCAAGGGCTGCGAGCCATGCTTTTGACGAGGTATCGCTATGAACAGGAGCAACATCATGAGCGTCAAGTACTGCACCACGCACTTCCACGCCTGCGACTGCCGAGAGGCGATGTTCGCGGAGATGCTGGAGGAACTGAAAGCGTCGCTTGGCCACCTGTTGAACGCCAAGATCGACCTTGAGACCGGCGCGACAAAGGCAACGGCAATTCGCACGCTCGACGGCGGGATCAACCGCGCCCGAGCGGCAATCGAAAAGTGCAAAGGAGATGCATCATGAACATCGACGACGCACTGCGCAAGATCGCAGCCGAGAACAATTTCACGCGCTTGGACGTTGGCATTGTCACTGGCCATGACGGCGAGACATACTTCTCGGCAACGGCTTGGGGAGACGGCATCGGCTTGCACGGCTGCACCTCCATGAACGGGGATACGGTAGCGGAGGCTTTTGCCAATACGGTCCGCGATGCTGGTAAATTCCGCGCCTCATCCATACCTGAAATTGAAGTGGAACTGGCCGCATGACCAGACTTTCAGACGAAGACCGCGCCTATACGGCAAGGATGCTTGGCGGGTGTGGAAAGGTCGTGGTCGCAATCGGCGGCGCTGCCCTTGTCATTTATTCCGGCATTCGCTGGCTTTGCGGGAGTTGCTGACATGAGCGCGGGGCACACGAGCGGACCTTTTGAGGCTTGCGATCCGATTAAACTGGACGGCGTTTTTTATTCTGACGGAAAATCGTCAGTTTGGGAAGCTGAGGTTCAATGTGGCCAAGGTTATGCCACTCACGCTATAACGTATGGCAAAACACCAGAAGAGGCTGGTGCCAACGCCCGCCTGATCGCCGCCGCAGCTGATTTGCTGGACGCCTGCATTGCCGTCTCCCAATCCTCAATGAGGAATGAGGCTTACGACAAGTGCATCGCCGCCATCGCCCGCGCCACAGATCAGGGAGAGATGAAGTGACGAAGGCGATTCAGCTTAAAGCCCCGCGCAAGGGCGACCTTGTGAAAGGACATCGCGTTTTCGCAATGATGCCAGACGGACTGCCCGCAGTTCCGGGCGTTATTATCGAGGCAGGCGATGCGGCGGTTGTGATGGAGGTCGATCCGCTGTTGGCGGCCTTTGGACTTCCACGTCGCAGTAGGTGGACGTGGAGGCGGTCAGTAAGTGCCTATCAGCAAAAGGGCGCGAAGACGCAAAGAGGTTGCGGCCTATGCCTTGACCCTCGCCCGAAAGCGATCAGCAAATGAGGCTCCGCCAGCAAGCCAGCGTCATGCGCAGCGTCGAGGCCGAACACGTCGCCCGCCGCCGCATCGACCCGACGAACGAAGCGCGCCGCGCGAACCTCGTCCGCCAGCATGGGCTTTCCATGCGCGAGCATCCGTTACTGCGCGTCCTCCCGATGAGCCGCCGCGATGTCGCCAAGACGTTCTTCGGCGCCGGGCTGTTCGTGTTCGCCCTGGTTGGGGTGATGGCGGTGGGAGGCGGATTGTGAACGCGACAACGGACGCCCTATCGCCGAATGCCCAATACGCGCTCGACCGCCTGCGCGCTGGCTTGCATCTGATCCCCGGTCACATGGCAGGCGGGATTGAGCGCTATGTCATGCGCGGCGTTCCTTGCGGGAATTTCCTTGCCGCGTTGCTGTCGAACGACTTCATGGAGGCAGCGGCCCGAGGCGACGATGAAAATCAGGATGCTTTGGTCGGCTGGGCCAAGCTCCTCTACAATTACACGCCTTCTGGTTGCTACGGCTCGCCCGAAAAATTCAAAGCATGGATTGCCCAAGGCGGGCTGATCGGGGGTGAGGCGTGACGCCCGCTCAGACAGAGGCGCTGCGCTGGATGCAGAAGCATGGCGGAGATGCGGCTGTTGCGCGCGTCAACGGCGGTGGCCGTTACATTCTCGCAGAAGGTGAGACTGGCCCGTTCACGTTCGGCACGGCACGCGCGCTGATCAACGCGGGGCTGGCAGAATACGTCGACATGAACGGCAAGAAAGCCGTGCGGTTCCGGCTGACAGAAGCGGGGAGGTCGGCATGACCCGCTCTTCAACGCCGCCATCGCCCGCGCCACAGATCAGGGAGAGATGAAGTGAGATGTCCGCACTGCAACGGAACCGGCGAACTGGAAACCACCGCTGCGCATGTCGGCGTGATGATCCTCGTGGCCCGCAACGCCGCTTGCATGACGCAAGATGAACTAGCCTCCAAAGTCGGCAAATCCAGAGCGCAGATCGCCAACATTGAGGCTGGCCGGTCAAGTTTTGATGTCAAGATGCTGACCACATTTGCCGACGCTCTCGGCGTTCCAGCGAAGGATTTAATTCCATGAGCAAGATAGGAAACCATATCGTCGGGTTGCAGGAAACCGAGGATTACAAATTCGGATGGCAAAGCGCAGAACGTGGCGAGCCTGAACCAAATTGGCTTGATGACCGCGAAGGCAATTGTTGCACTCGATACCAGCGGCAGATTTATGGCTGGCAGGCATACCACGATCAGGAGCGCTCACTGTGACCCGCCTCCGCCAGCAAGCCAGCGCCATGCGCAGCGTCGAGGCCGAACACGTCGCCCGCGCCACAGAACAGGGAGAGATGAAGTGAGCATCAAGTTGAGAGCCAATTACACGATTGAGCGCGAGCCGGTTTGCTATGAACTGGACATTTTTTACACATACCACCCATATCAGCCGATGCGCGGGCCTTCTTATGCCTGCGGTGGCGAGCCAGCCGAACCGGAATCTGTCGAGATAGACCGGATTGAATGCGATCAAGTCGATGGTCCATTCGAACTGGACGAGACGGCAACCTGTCGGGAATTCCGACAGGTTCGCACCGAAGGCGTTCTGGATTGGCTGCTTTGCGAGGCTCAGGACGAAATGAACGCCCGTGCCGATGATGCCGCAGACTATCGCTACGAAAGGCTTCGGGAGGATCGCCAATGACCCGCTCTTCTACCCGCACAACAGCCGCCTGCCTGAAAAGCGTAGAGGCGGAGAGCGTCCAGCACATGTTGCGGACAAGCTACAAAGACTTCCTGCGGCCACGGGTGAACCCCGTCACGGGCGCTCCAGTATGGCCTATTCAGAGAATTGGAGATGGACGATGAACATCATCCGCACTGTTCGCTTCGACAGCGACCGCGACCGCCGCGCCCGTCATGTCCGCGAATACGACGAAGGAATGCGCGAACTCAATGCGCGGTATCCAGAGCAAATGGAGGCAACGCGCGGGCCTGACCCCCTGCATGACGACATATCCATGATGGCCCGTATTGCTGGCGTGATCGTTGGCGGGCTGGTGTTCGGGATCTTTCTCTATGCCTGGATGGCAGGCCCAATCGAGACGAGCTTTTAGGAGGATATGATGGGCGAACTAGCAATCAAAAATGAAGCGGAAGTCGTGACCGTCACCGACATGGCTGGTGGCTTGCTTGACGTCATCGCCAGAGCGGCCCGCGATCCGAATGTCGACATCGACAAGATGGAGCGGCTGCTGGAAATGCAAGAACGCGTCCACGCCAGAAACGCGAAGGCGGCATATTACAGCGCTTTGGCGGATATGCAACCGAACTTGCCCGCCATCATTGAGAGGGGTGGCATCAAGGACCGGACCGGCAACATTCAAAGCACCTATGCGCTTTGGGAAGACATCAACGATGTAATCAAGCCGATTCTGTCCGCAAGCGGTTTTGCCCTTTCGTTCAAGTGCCGCCGCACGGACAACGAGATTATCGTTACAGGAATTCTGAGCCATCGAGAAGGTCATAGCGAGGAAACCGAGCTATCGCTTCCGAGCGACACGAGCGGGAGCAAGAACGCCGTTCAGGCAGTTGGTTCCAGCACTCAATACGGCAAGCGATACACGGCTTCCGCATTGCTAAATCTCACTACTGTTGGTGCGGACGATGACGGCCATGATGGTGGGAATGCCGAACTTGTCAGCATTGAGCAACTCGATGAACTTTTGCGGCGTGCTTCCGAGGTTGGGGCCGATCTGGAAAAATTCTGCAAGCACATGAAGGTGGTCGGCTTGGCACAGTTGCCCGCGAGCAAATACGAGACAGCGATGAAGGCGCTCGACGCCAAAGCGAGGACAAAATGATTGTTCAGGGAACGCCAGAATGGTTTGCTATCAGGGCTGGCAAAGTTACGGCCTCTAGGGTCGCTGACGTGATTGCCAAGACCAAAAGCGGGCCGAGCGCCTCGCGGGCCAACTATGCCGCTCAATTGGTCGCAGAGCGCCTTACGGGCACTGTGGAGCCGAGCTTTACCAATGCTGCAATGCAATGGGGAACCGAGAAAGAGCCGGACGCCCGCAATGCATATAGCTTCCGGTATGATGCGGAGGTCGAGGAAGTCGGCTTTGTCGATCATTTCTCGATACCGATGGCTGGAGCTTCTCCGGACGGGCTGATTGGCGATATTGGCCTGGTCGAAATCAAGTGCCCAAATACGGCAACCCATATCTCCACACTCTTGGACGGCATTGTCCCGTCGAAATACTACACACAAATTCAGTGGCAACTTGATTGCTGTGATCGGGCATGGTGCGACTTCGTTTCGTTCGATCCACGCCTTCCCGACGAAATGCAATTATTCGTTAAGCGTGTTCACTCCGACGCTGATTATATTTCCAGGTTGAGGGCCGAAGTTGAGGAATTTCTGGCCGAGGTCGCATCAACAGTTGACCGGCTACAAAACGCTTACGGATTCCGCCCGGCAGGCAACGGCAACACGATTTTGGACGCCGGTTGATGAACTACACCGACACCAGCATTGCCAACCTTGAGGCCATAAGCCGTTCGCGCGAACTGACGGACGCGGAGAAGGATGAAATGGCTCGCCTGGTAAAGCAGCAAAAGCAGAACACCGCCCGCCGCTGGTATTACGCAACGCTCCCATCCTACCGGAACAAGCGCAAGAAAAAGACGCCGGAACAATTGAAGCGCAATGCCGAGCGCCGCCGGGAACGGGCAGCCAATGATCCTGCCTATCGTGCGCTGCGCAATGCCCAATCGCATACGGGGAGGAAATGATGCTACCGCCTCGCATCTCTCGTAAATCTGACAAGGCCGAACGCGGTAAGCGTTGCCCTGCGCACAGAAAATGGGTTCGCGGCCACGCCTGTTCCGCCTGTCATTCGGAGACAGCCATCGAATGCGCCCATGTCCGCACCGGCACAGACGGCTCGATGGGCAGCAAGCCAAGCGACCGCTGGACGATCAGCCTTTGCAAGGACTGTCACCAGCGCCAGCACGCCATGGGCGAGACCACGTTCGAGATTGCCTACGGGATCGACATGAAGAAGCTGGCGGAGGCTTTCTACCGGGCCAGCCCACATAGGGGGAAGCTCGATGCCTAACCTCTATCTCCGCCCTGTTCGCTTTCTGGACGCGGTAACAATCGCTGTCCTGCTCAAGTCAATGGATGAGGCCAGGATGGCAAGGGTATCGGAAAGGAAACGGGCCAATGGCTGATTTGATGAAACTTGCGGAACGGGTCGAGGCGTTGAGCGGGCCGGATCGTGCGGTCGATTGGGAGCTTCACGTTTTTGACGGTCTCGTTGGTGTCGGCATGTATGGGGCGCATCCCCACTACACCGCCTCACTCGCCGCGGCCATGACGCTTGTGCCGGAAGGGTGGGACCACGGCTATACGGCGAACGGTCAGTGCTGGACACATAAAGAGGCCAGCACGGTGCATGGGGACGCAGCCACCCCTGCCCTAGCCCTATGCGCCGCAGCTCTCAGAGCGAGGGCGAGCAATGGCTGATAAACCGCCGCTCTATTTCGAGAAGCGCTTGGGCGGATTATTTCCTGCCTGCAAAGCCTCACAGGACGCCCTAGAAGCGGTGCAGGGACGTGTTAGGGTAGAGATACGCCAGACACGGGGCAACGTGCGCAGGAATGGCTTGTATTGGGCCTGCCTGTCGATTGCGGCTCCCATGCTTTCCGAGCGGATCGAGGGCGATGCACTGACAGTCGATTTGCTCCACAAGATATTGAAGGATCGCGCCGGTCTGGTGCGGATTGTCAAGCTACCAAGCGGGCAGGACTTCAAGGATTACGACAGCACCAGCTTTGCCAAGATGACCGAGAACGAGCGCGCCGAATTTATCACATGGGCGCTGGCTACGCTATCGAAATGGCTTGGCGTGGACGTTCACCAGTTGAGCCGTGAAGCGGAGATCGCAGCATGACACACGAATCCACAGGGAGCGCCGGAGGGGATCAACCAACCTCCGGCGTAGTGGAATGACGCTTGACAGGGTCTCATGACTATGGTTATATCGTCACATGAAACATGAAGCCTATATGACCGAAGGTGATCGGACGGAACTCCAGAAAATCCATCAGGAGTTTGAAAGCGCCAGACTGGCACGGCGGCGGGTTATCACCCGGATACGCAACAGGGCTTGGCGCGCAAGAAAAACCCTTCCATCGCGGGGGATCGCGTGATGCTTGTCATCGTTCCAAATTACCTATCGGCGGAAATTTACCGGAAAGTTGATGAGGCTCTTGTTGGGCATCCCGACGCAGTCCCAGATCGAGAGATTTTCTACGAAACGCTGCTTTCATATTTCAACGAGCACGGCATCATTCCTGAATTTGAGCTTCAGAAGAAGACCACTGGAGACCCCTCATGACCGAAGCGCGCTGCGAGAATTGGCGGTATGCCGATGTCATCAGACAGAGTCTTGAAGTGGACGTCCCGATGTGGCGTCAACTCGACGTCCATGATGTGCGGCAAGTGCCAGTTCCATGCCTTGTCGGCGTTCATATCGACGTTGCCAAGCTAATCAAATTGCTTGGCCCGAAAGCCCTAAAGTCGAAGGGTAAAAAAGCGACGATGCTCTACGGAGCAATCGTGATCGCAGCGAAAGAGCGCACCGGCGAACACCAGCCGGCGCTCGCGCTGCAGGACGGAGGGAAGTGATGGGCAACTATTTCTCACAGCATCGCCCTTGGATGAACAAGGGGGAATGGTGCGGCGAATATCAGGAGCAAAACAATGACTGAAGACAAAGAGCGCGATGAGGCGCTGATCGCAGAAATAGCAGAGGTGTTTCCTCCTGATACCGTTGATGTGCAAAGCCGCTATGTAATTGTTCACCAGTTGCGCGCGAGCGCGGACATTCAGGACGCACAAACAAAGCGTGAGACGGGATGGGCTGACACAAGCGACCGGGCCTGCTTGATGCGAAAAGCTGCTGATACACTCGACGCGCTCCTCCATAAGCTGCAACCCGCGTCAAAGCCGGATCGTGCTGAGGTGCTGGCGGGTGAAGTTATCAGCGCCGCGAATATCGTTTCGTATGACGGCTATTATGAATTGGATGAAGAGGCAGTCACCACCATTATCCGCCGCCACTTCGACGGACTCCGCGCGGAATGGGAAGCAGAGCGGCCTGCGGTTGTTGTGCCGTTCGGGGATGACGTGATTGCTGCTGCGAGATTTTATGCTGACGTGCCGGTGGCAGAGTCTAGAATTGTTATCATGGCAAACGCCATTCTCGACGGCGCGAAGGGAGGTGAGTGATGGGTAAATACCGCACCTGCTATAACTGCGCCGTGGACCAGACCCATTGCGTGACGCGCTCTCTCCTTGTCGAAGCGCTCGCTGGCCTCAATGTCACATCGGTTAAACATCGATGCCCCGATCGTAAGCAGCTTTTCCAGATCGGGCAGCGCGTATCTGTCACTTGGGCCGTTCCCGATGATGATGGACACTATGGCGAGGCAACAGAAGAAACTTGGCCCGCGACGATCATCGCGGAAAAAGGATCGAAGTTCAACATATGCGTTGACGATGTTAACAGCGACTATGAAACGCCCGCGCGGAGTTGGCTCAAAAACCCGACGCTTTACGCCAAGGTAACGGCCAACAAGTTGAAGCCCCTAGATGAGCCAAAGCGGGCAGTCTGCGAACTGTGCGGGATCGTGGAGAACAACGGGTTCGAGGGGTGCTATCAGAAGGGTTGCGTGTCGCACCCGAAATGCCTTCGCATGCTGGGTCAATCTCCCCT
>OFRM01000645.1_pt1 | contig 13759 bp, 17 predicted proteins | sample 1543101 | NCBI WGS metagenome assembly OFRM01 (sample SAMN07774223, study PRJEB24372) | wastewater metagenome | isolation source: Exp Tend VB 0WW | collected 2016-02
CAAAGGTTGTTCGCCGTACCCAGTATTCCGCTGCCGCCATTGGCCATCCCCGCCGCGCCCTGCTGCCCGAACGCGGCTTGCGAAACACCAGACATCCCCATAGCGCCTGTCACAGATGCAATCACATTCAGCACGAACGGCTTGGCGAGTTGCTTGTAGATATATTCGATGATGTCAGTCTTGAAGCTAGTCTTAAACTTGTTCAACATCTCCTTCCAGTTTTTACCACCTTCTGAAGCCATGCCGACAAATAGTTCCTTGAAAGTACCTTCAATCTTGTCTACGGTTTCTTTGGCATCTTTGAGTTCTGCATTTTGGCGTTCGGCACTAGCGATCTTGCCGATTTGGGCAGTTCTATCAGCATGTAGTTTCTCAAGAGTAGCTCTAGAGTCCAAAATCTGCTTATACTTGTTCAGTTGTTCTTCTGTAGCCGTACCGCCTTGAAGTTTTACTGTAGCGTCTAACACCTGCTTCTGCTTTTCAATGGCGTCAAGAGCCTCATTCTTTGCGATCTCTTGCATCTTCTTGGCGCGTTCTTCACGATACTTAATCTTCTGATTTTCAGAATCCATGAACATCAGCAAGCCTTCGGCTTCGATGTCCTCAAGTTGTTTGGCTCCAGCAACATATTCGCCGTGCATCTTATTGATAGCTTCAGCAACCTGCTTACGGGCAAGTAGTTCGACATGAATCAGTGCCACAGCCTTATGATGCGACGACAGAGACTCATCTAACATTACCTTCTCGTATGCCAAAGCAGCAGCGGAACCCTTAACAGACTCACCGTAAAGCATCGAGACCCTAGTAGATTCTTCAATCTGTTCAATCTCTTTCTTCAAGGCCTCGTTGCCTTCGGTCAGGTGCTTAACGAAAATCTTTTCGGCATCGGCACGTTCTTTACCCCACTTAGAACTATCCATCGTCTTAGCAGACAGTTCGTCAATCTTCTTGATGCGATTGTTGTATGCTTCTGCGAACGTTACAGCACCTTCTTGGACAAGTGTGTCTTGTTCTGTTGAGTAGGCTTTATAGGCGTCGATGGCTTCTTTTAGGGCGTCTTTTTGGGCTTTGTTTTGATCTTTTAGAGATTTTTTACCCAACATCTTAGCAAATCCAGACTCAATTTCTGGGATTAACTTGTTCAATTGCTCCGCCTGTTGTTTAATCGTCTTAATCTCTTCCGCAGACTTACCTGACGGGTTAGCTAGAATAGTGTTAAGTTTCTCAAGTTGATCTTTCGATGTCTTGATTAACCCCTCATAGAACTGTTTCTGGTGTTCGGCGGCATTGAGTTTTTTCGCGGCGTCTTCGGCAGCTTTTACGATAATGCTTGTCTCAGCGGAAGTCATTTTTGCTACACGCGCAACTTCTGCCTCAACTTTACGTGAGGCTTGAACCTGTGCATTTGATTGGGTTTCTGATACCATGCTCCAAGCAATATCAATCTTGTTTGCAGACTCGATGTTTACCTCAGCAATGTTAGTTGCTGCTTGTGACCAAACGTCAGAGAACTGTTGTGCACGAGACTTTTGGCGTTGTGCTAAAGCATCAATTTGGCTATCATATTTAGCTGCGGAATCTGAGAAAGTAAAGCTACTCATCAACTTCTTAGCAAAGTCGCCCGCACCCAATTTCTCAAGGCCGCTTGCAATCCACGACATAGCTGAAGTCACGACCATCTTAATCATATCTGGGATAGACTTGGCACGAGTAACAACGGTGTCAATCAGATCACCTATAACTAACCCTATAGAAGCAACAATAGCTCCGAATAAATTTTGGATGGCGTTACCTACCTGCGTGGCACGTTCTGTTACTTCAACAAACGATCCAACGATGATTGCGCCTGACTTGCGTACAATCTCGAAGTTTTCGTAGGCCCAATCTCCAAGTCTGAAACCTGCTAAGAATGCCGACAAGACACCAAAAGCTTTTGTTAGCATGCTTACAGCACCGACAGACTTGAATAGATTGTCTCTGGCAAGCGCAGCAAACAAAGCTAGCCCAGATGCGTTTTCGATTAGCGGGAGTAGGTTTGTTTGAGTGCCGAATATATCTACTTTTTCACGACCAAGTTCTGCATACTTCTGAACAAGAAGTGTTACCGTATCTAGGATGGTTGAAAGCGTCCTATCCATCAGGGATAAGTCTTCCATCAAGGAATCGTTGAACTTTATCTCGCCTGTCTTACGATCAATTTCACCAAACACAGAAGTTGCTGCGTCCACGAGATTCTTGAACGAATCGAATGTTCCAACAAAGGCTTTAGCCATTGTCTGATTGACAACTTCACCGAAGATCGTGATCTTACCCGATAGAGTCTTAAAGGTTTCGTCAGTCATTTCGGCAAAACCTTTTAAGCGATTCATCAAGCCAACAAACAGACCTTCTGCCGACTCTCGCATTTCTTTAATATCTTTATCTTTTAGCCCCAATGCGGTTGCCAAAGTTGATGATGCTGGTGTTATTCCTCCAGCCACGAGGTCCCTAATCTCTTGAATTTGTTGGGTTACTGGTAAACCGATTGCTTTAACAGCAGCACCGCCAACAATAGCGACTTGTCTAATTTGATCGATGTCCATACCAGCACCAAGTCCAGGCGCAAGGATACTTCTGAAAGTATCAATGAGGGCTTTAGAGTCGTTACCAGTTCTCACAGCCTCCTTACCAAGCATAGCGATATTATCAGCAGCAATCTTAGACGCTTCGGCAAAGTTAAGAGTCCTACCGTCTGCTTCAGCCATAGACACCAGAATACCTGCTATACCGTTCTGCGCGGTTTCCATTGCAGAAAGATAGCGACTACCAAGAATTGCAGGCAGCCCAACAGCACCTACCACTAAACTCAAACCGAAAAATGCTCGTGTCAGTTCGGTTGTCAGGAGCGCAATCTTCTGAAATGGTTTGTTAATTCGTTCAAGAATAGGCGGTGTTTTGCCAAACTCAGCGTTCATCATCGACGCCCGCTCGTGCAACTTAGCCATCTTTCTAGTGGCGTCTGAGTCGCCTGTCATCATACCCTGCATCAGATTTTGGCTGCTGAAAGACTTAGGTAGCTGTGGGCCTACGAACATTGAAGCAGCGGCTTGTTGCTTGTTGAAATCCTTGTTCATACGCAGGGCTTCGGCGTGCTGTTGGTTAAGCCACTTAACGTAGTCGTTACCGAAGGCCATCTGAGCCTGTAGTTTTTTGCGGGCTTCTGCTGTCGCTGAAGCAGTTATGGCCTTATCGACCTTTATGGCTTCGGCGTGCTGTTGGTTAAGCCACTTAACGTAGTCATTACCATAAGCCATCTGGACTTTAGACATCTCTGCTGATTGGCGCTTTTGTTCAGCTAACCTGTCCCTACCGGCCTTTTTGATTGCCTCCATCTGCTTTTGGAGTGCTTCGAGTCCGCTTTTCGGGGGGTCGAAATGGACAGCATGGTGTAGAAGTTCTCCAATACTACGCCCCTGAGCCTTGACCCGCGACTTCAAAGACTCCATAGACACGCCGACACTGCGTTCGTCTAATCGAACCTCAATCTCTACTGGAATCTTGGAATCTGCCATCGCCGCACCCTCTCATGGTAGCTGATAGGTCTATCAGACTTTTAGGAGAATGTCAAGGGATGAACGTAGCGAATCTTGGTGACATGATGCGAAAAAGCCCACGTAAAGTGGGCTTGGGTTGGTTTAAGATGGCTACACTCTAGCTTCAACCCACTCCTGCTTAACTAACAAGCCAATAACCTTCTGTAAAGTATCTTGGCACATCTCAGACTTTACATCAAACGTAGGCAATTCGTCATACTGAGCGTTGAACTCGACGATGCAGACAATCTGATTATACCTTACGAGTTCGATTATAGCCAGAGCTAGATCAGAGTCCATAAACTTCTTTGTGATGAACTTCCTAATCGCACCATCAACTTTAACGGTCAAGTAGAACTCTTCATCTTGCTGAATTTTCAGATTGACCTGTTGTAGTGGCAGGTTCTTAGGAATTCCTAGATTATCTATCAACTTGTCGTAGTCGGTATCCACAGGCCCGGCCAGATCGCTTGTGTCTAGCTTAACCAAACGGTAGCCGATACGGCTTAGAAGTTTGTTAATCATTTAGGCCACTTCTTTACATCATGGCGACCCATAGCATCAATAACAAACTGACGGGTGTCTGCACTAATCCCACCTGAAGAAACGAAACCAACCTTGTTACAGATACGCTTAATATGTTCATCAGTCATCTCAACTTTACCAATCAGATGACAGATCATACGAACTAAGTTGCTTTCAAACTTAGGCTGACTGCGATCAGCAACAGCATTGATGACTTTACAGACCTTTGCAGCATTCTTTACCATATCAGCAGAACTCATAGCCTTCAGATAGTCAACACGTTTGTTGAATGTAACAAAGCACTTAGATACCGTACACAATGCTTGTGCCGCATCAGTAGCACAAATAGAAGTCGCCGTACTTCTACGAGAACTCACATCAATCCCACACTTAGCGAACGCTACCAACATCTTCTTAGTTAGACCTGACACATTCAAGATATGGTCTGGTTGTACTGGCTTAGACTTATTCCAGTCAATGAACACCTGAGTTCGTTCAGCCTCCTCGATTCCCCACACAGCAATGATAGTGTTGATACCTGCTAGTTGTGCTGCAAGGCTGCGGTTCTGACCATCAACCACCTCAATCTTATCGCCGTGGCGGACACCATTGATGACAGGGAAAGTCCAAGTGTTATCACGGACTGCTTGGGACAGTTCTTCAACATAAGATTTCACTAGGTTCCGCTGATAGCCTTCACCTGTCACGGGGTCGTAACGCTTGAACACAAGAGTTTCTTGGGCTTGTTCGGGTGTCAGAATGACAGTTTCTACATAACGCATTATTTCATCTCCTTGAGGACTTCGGTTAGATTGACAAACTCGGACTTCTGTTTCTTGATCGGACGTGCCTGAACACAACCGCCTGCGGGACGATTATACACCAAGTAGCCTTTCGACTTCAACTGATCTTTTGCACGATCTTCACTAATGACGTGGTCACATTGTTTAATCAGGTCTAGGATAGGCGTGAAACCGTCAGCAAGTTCGTAGTTGGCCTCAAACCATTCTAGGAACGGTGTGGTTGGGGTAGGTTTGATGGGCTTAGGTGGTGTTTTGCGGTTGATAGTTGTTGCGTATCTCTTATGTTTAGTTGGTTGTTCTACATCGCACCCATTAGGAAACACTACCCACATTTCCACTTTGCACGAAGGATCGAGATATTTTGCTGACGCGCTATCGCTGGCAGAAAGTTTCTTAGCGCGTGGATCACTAGCAAGAACATTAGCAACCGTATCTCTAGATACAGAAACGCCAATAGACTCGAAGTGCCTCAAGATATCATTTGTCGATGCAGGTACAGTCACACTGTTCACATAGTTTCTGACCATGCTTCTTTTGCCAATCTGTTGCTTACTACCTACTTTTGGTTTCTTTGTGAAAACTTCAGCCTTCCACAGTTCCGGCAGTGTCTCCCACACAACTTGATCGAACTCAAGTTTGTTCTGCATGGTGAAGGATGCTTGGAGTCGTTCGTAGACGGTTTTGAGTTTGGTGATTGTGGTGGTGGTCATTGGTTGTTTGCCTCACGAATCATCTCAAGGGTGTCTACCAAGTTTACTACATTATGAGATACTTCAGAAACAGCCTCACAAATTCTCTGAAAAGCTATAAATTGACTTGAGTTCCTAAAGTCACGCTCTGAGATAGACGCAAGGTTTATTACGTCGGATGTTGTGAATTTCAAACCACTGTTAGTCAAAGTAGATAGCGCATGGTTAAAGTATTCATCAGAGGTCATACCTGCTTGGCGCATCAATGTTTCCCAACTTGCTGTAATTGTATGCTCCATCATGCTCCCTTATAGAAATCAACCAATTTCTTCAAACCATCCAAGTGGTATCCGTCACCTCTTCCATCAGGCCAGTCGTAGTGATTTATTTGGTTGTAACCAATGAACAGAGTATGAGAGACCGCAAACCCATCAACAGTCCCATACTCTACCAAAATATTTACCACATGTATTAACTTACCTTTAGCAAATTCTGTGAACTCGTCAATATTCTCAAAGTAATCACCATAGCAAGTTGTGGTATTTGTACATACAACTGAACCATCCGGTAGCAAAATAGGACCAAATACAGGCTCATCTACACCAAGAACAATCGCTGATTGCTGTGTTGGGTCTTGATCCAAGCAAGGGTAAATATCGTAAGCAATGACAGGGAATTTCTGCCACACTAGGCTGTTTATCTTACCTTCATCTGATTCGATCTTAACCAACTTCAACATCTTGTGACCGTTGCCAGCGGATATAAAACTGTTACTCACTTTCAAATCTCCTCATATAAAAGAAAACAGCCTACATTATACGTAGGCTGTTGGTGAAGTCAAGAACTATTTCAGAGTTTAGTGAGGTCGAACACCCAACACATGATCTTACCATTCTCAAACGGCGTTCCAGCAAGCAGCGAAACCTTCTCGAAGCCTAGACAGTATCTGTGACTACATAGAAGGTCTTTAATTTTCAAGTGGCGGATATTGGTATCCTGTTTGGTTTCTGCGAACTCAGCAGCCCACATATCTTCAAGAACCCATTCAGCAACGTAGGCTTTGTTGGCTGTTTTATCCAAACGAACAACACAATCCTCATTAGGTGTGATAATAGGCTTACCATTCTCCACAACTACAGTTCGACTGATATGACCATTCATCAAACCAACAACGTTCTCAACATATTTAGAAGCCTGATATTGTGCTTCTAGCCTCTTCGTGTTCTCTGATGGTTCAGGTGGTGCTTGAGTCAAAGTAATCGCAATAGCAGGCGGCTCTGCACGCCCCAAAGTAATGTTGGTATTTGGTGATTGAACGATGTCACCGTTAGTATCTGCTCGTTTAGGCTTCTCAGTAAGTTCATAACCGGATACATCAGCCATGAATTTAAGTACCGAAGTCTTCAAAGCAATACTACAATCGCTTGCCAAAATCTTAGGTACAACATGTTCCAAGAAGAACTCAAGTTCCAACATTTCAGTACGCATCTGATTCTCCTTTACGTCACTCGTTCCACCAAATACCCCGCATCAACCTTACGCCCTGCAAACTTCTTGAAGGTTGCAGACTCATTAGCCTGGAACACAGACTGACGCCCATTGCGGACGTTCTTAGGGTCTTTGACAACGAAGTAGTCACCTACAGACTTCAAGGCATCCCAAGGCCATACGAACCGCTTACGGCCTTCGGGGATGACCTCGCTGATTTCGATCTGTGTCATGTTGAAATATCCTCGTCAGGATAAACGTGATCTTTCAGAATGGCTGAATGTAGATCACATGTGAGTTGCAAAGACTTAATCTGTTTCTGCATCCTAGTGATGGCCTCTACGAATTCACCAATATCTGATAGTTTTACTGCAAGTTCTACAGGTTCTGTCATTTCCTACCTTTCCCCTTAGCCGCCAAAGCAGCTACGGCTTTAGACTTCCCACCATCATCTTTAGGCTTGTCTTGTTCCTGCTTCTCTCGATGGAACTCAAGGTAAGCATTGTCGATCTTTTGGATCACGTAAAGAAAGTCCTCAGAATCAGGTATCTCGAAGTGTTCGCAGAACTTTAGTATCTCACTGACAGGAATTGCACCTAAACCCATACCCGATTGTCTTGACGACGATAAGGTATAAAAGTCCTTTAGGTACAATTCCTCGTCGAATGTAAGCTCTGGACGATCAGTGATTGCTGATGGAGTCTTCCAGTCGGGGAGATGCTGCTTTTTCTCATGTTCTGCTACAAGAAACTCATACTTCTCACCCCACCGGAGACTCCACTTTACATAATCACTCGCTTTTGGTGGCGAGTTCCGCCAGTGCCTCCTTGCGGAAGAGTTCTTGTTCAGAACAAAGCGACATGATCAACTCACGGAAATCAGCCATCTCGGGGTCATTCAGGAGTTCCAGAGCCTTTTCTGGACTGTAGTGGATCGGTTGATCGTCCTCACCGAACATATTGCGCCAATCGAGCAGAAGATATTTAGCAGCAATCTTGTTCTGAATCTCAGCGAACTGTTCGTTCGACATGTTCTTCAGGGTGCGCTGGTAGGGCTTAAGTGCTACGCGAAGAGCGTCTGTATACTTGCGGCTATCGGTGCTGGCTACTTTGACATCAAGGTCATCGAAGCACTTGTTGACCCACACGCCAGCATCAACAGCATTCACGTCCTTCTTGATCTTGGAAATCTTCATTTGTTAAGTCCTCTTGGTTAAGTTGGTTCCGACATGGAACTTTTCGTATAGTACATGGTAAATTAGATTTGTCAAGTGTTGGAACTTTATACATGATAGTCGCCTAAACCTACAGGTTAAGTAAGCGTTTCACAGAGTCTTGCCAAGCAAACCCTTGCGGATCAGTTGGGCTTACGAACCCTCCACGCCTGTGATCGACCGACTCAGCCGATAAATCAGATAAACCCCTGTTGTGCACGTTGACCGCAGCATTCAAGTCGCGGTCTATTATAGCTGAACAGGACTTACATGTCCACTCTCTGTCCGGCAAAGTTAGTTCTTGATTGACGTGGCCGCAGCAAGAACACGTTTTGCTGGATGGATAAAACCTGTCCACCTTAACCAACGTGCGTCCCCGCCAGGCCGACTTATATTCAAGTTGCCTAACTAGTTCTCCAAAAGCCGCGTCACCAATTGACTTAGCCAGACAATGGTTCTTCATCATGCCTGAGACGTTTAGGTCTTCAACACAAATAACCCCAAAGTGCTTAACTAAAGCCGAGCTGATGTTGTGAGTCAGCCAAGACCTAGCGTTCCTTGTGTCACGATGAACCCTTGCGACCTTAATCCGCTGCTTGGTGTAACGTGATGACCCACGCTGCTTTCTGGACAGATGACGTTGAGACTTACGTAGCCCCGTTTGGCTTTCGCGGAACCACCGGGGATTACTCAACCTAGCCCCGTTACTTAGAACCAACAAGTCTTTTAGACCTAAATCTATGCCTACTGTAGTTCGACTTGGTGGGTATAGATCAATCTCGACCTCAACACAGACTGAAGCAAAGTATTCTCCAGATGCATCTTGGCTTACGGTGACCGACACTAATTTAGCATCGGCAGGAACCTGACGGTCAATAACGGCCTTAACTCTACCTAACTTTTCCAGTTTGATCCACTGATCGCCTAGTGAGAACTTCTGATTAGGTAGTCTGAACGACTTACGTGATTTGTGTTTTGACTTAAATTGGGGCTTACTTAGATTTTTACCTTTACGCTTACCTGCTATTGACTTAAACCAGCCTTCGTAAGCAGACTGTAAGTTCCTTGTAGCTTGCTGTAACGTAGCTGCACTAACTTCACTTAGGAACTCGTGTGTCTGCTTCAGATCAGTGGGGTTAAACTCGTTCTTCCAAGTCTTACCGTGCTTTTTGTAGCCATCTAGGTTCCGCGCCAACATGGTGTTGTATACTAGCCTACAGCAACCAAAGGTTTTCTGCATCAACTCGGCTTGTTGCTTTGTCGGGTACAGTCGGAACTTGAAGGCTTTATGTTGGATAGGCATAAATAAAGTATATCTAACTGACGGAAGACTGTCAAGCACCTAAAAGAAAACCGCCCCGAAGGGCGGTCAGATGAAACTTAAACTACTTATGCAGGCAGGCTAGAAACCTGAATCACATAACCAGCAGTGCTATCGTACAGGGCAGTGAAACTTAAAGATGTCATGACATCGGAATTTTTGCTCACACCTGTGATGGTGCCGGTGTTGAACTTGCAGTTAGGCATATCAATAACCATCCAGTTGCCGTCAGCATCACTGAAGCTGTATGACAGACTAATTGCTGTACCCGCCAAGAACTTATCAAGCAACGTATAGTCGCTGAAATATAGTTCTGCTGTACCAGTCACACCGAGGGTACCCAAGTTAATATTCGATGGGAACAGGCTGCCGAGGCACTGGGTATTGCGGTTATTGTTGGTCGTCGTCAGATTCAACGAACGAATACAAGCCGAAGAAGCCGTACCGTCAATGTAAATTACGCCAAGACTATCCGTAGGGTCAAAGACTTGATTAGCGGTTGCGGCTACATTCGGGCCGGTGCCGATGGTTGTTGCCGCATAGGCTGTCGTGGTTCCAGTGAAGCTGAACGAACCATTAACAATCGAACCGACGGAGGCATTTAGATTCATACCATTAACTACACAGCCTTTGTGGGAAACGAATACGTTGGTAAGATCAACAAATCGCTTCTCAATACTGAAGCTCTTCTTGGTGGTACCTGATCTCACTGAAGAACCTTTAATAGTTACAGATTCACCAGCAGCGTCATTAACAAGAGTGATACCGCTTACAATGATCTTGGAAGTCGTAACACTTACAACTTTGCATGGTACGCCGTTCAGACCGACGCTACCACCAGTGAAACCAGTGAACTTGATCCAATGACCGGGGAGGATGTTTGCAGTTGAAAACCCTGATCCAGAGTCATTCAGGCTATTATCTGCGTTAGCTGCTGAGATGGTTGACGCAGTATAAGCTACAGCAGTAGTGAAGTCTCCACCAAGCGCACCTTCAACGAAGTCGTTATATGCACCAAAGGACCATTCGATTCCAAGATCGCCTCCGGTAGTTCCTTCAGTACGAACGAGGTCGCTTTCAGAACGGTTCGGGTTAATTTGGTTAGATACGGTGGTGCTGATGTTGCCATCAAGCGAAGACGACACCACGTTAATGTTAGTTAGTGCCGCTGCGGGCGTGACTCCTAGAGTTACCTCTGGGACATAAGAATGAAGTACCAAGTCTCCTGCACTCATGACAAACTCCTTAAATAAAAATTAAACAAACAAGGGCGTTCATCACGCCGATCAAAACAACTTAAATTACAACAATTCATCATACCTAAACGGCACAGCCACAATCGCCTGATATTGCTGAGACGTTGCAGGAACCCCAGTCCCACTATTGGTATAATACTCAGGGCCGATTACACTAGAACTTCCTTCGTGGCAGATCAACCCACCAGACCTATAGTCCCTAAAGACTGCTTTAACAGCATCAACCAAATCCCGTGTAGGCTTTGAACCTTGACCTAGTGGAGCATAAGTCTCCACAAAGATCGTTCCAATCGTCCTACGAACCTGAGCACCGCTACCTAACGTAATCTTCCTAGATGTACCTTCACGAACCTTGATTGCAACCCAAGAGCTTCCGGCAGTCGGTGAGAAATCTACGCCTTCATAAGCAATAGCAGTCGTTGCACCCCACACGGTTGCAAAACGATTTTCAACAATGGTGTTAAGGGCAGCATGGCTCATAGTTAGCCAATGCTATATCATACTTTTGACGGGATGTCAAGTATGAATACTTTAGCCGTTATTCACTGTTCAGTGAATTAGAAGAACTTCATCTTACCCACAACATCATTAACCGCATAGTGGGCTTGCATCCAAGGTGAAGGATGCGTTGGGGTTCCGTCCAGTTCGACGGTGCCTGCGTGAGGAACATAGTTGCTAACATAGATCGTATTGACCTTTTCGGCCCCAGAAACACCTAGAACCGGATCAGGTGCATCGTAAAGGTTCTTGTTCCAATACGGCTGCTTGTAGGACGTGTTAGGCGAACCAGATTGAATAGTCCATGAAGCAATGTAGCTACCTGAATACAGTGGGTAATCAGCGCCTTCTGAACCAGTTACGATCTTGTTATAGATTCTGACAGCAGTTAGTTCCATGATGTCACGGGCTTTGGCTTCTACGGCGGCTTTGATAGATTTCATAGACGCTTCAGGGATCGTAACGTCGAACTTCAACATCTTACGAAGGGCTGCGAAGCTGAAGAATGTGTAGACTCCGAACAGGGTCTTGGGATGTTCTGATGATGTTGAACACTTTGCCATCGCTTAGGCGAATTACACGGTCTGTGGCAATCACTGGGCTTATGGACAGTTCGGATTGTTGAATCAGTAGTTTGATGTCCGTGGCAAGTATGTTGATCTTGTCGATTATTGAATTGTCATAGGCCGCGAAGATAGCCTTTAGGATCGGGTAGTCTGTATTGGTGACTACGTTAGCACCTGTAGCTGGGTTATAGACTGAAGCGACCCTGCGATATGTCGCGGTCTCTGGAATGTCGCCCAAAGCGGTGTAAGCCGAACCGACAGCCTTGATAATAGCGTCCCTGAGTCCCATCAGCCAACCCTAACTGTAGGTGCATTGTACTTGGAATTATTCTTCAGATAGCGCCATACCAAATTGCGCGTTGAGTCCGAGAACCAACTGAGGCGATCCTTAGAATCCATAACAAGTTTGATACTTTCGACCGAAATTTCTTTGAAGCCCTCAGTACCCGTAGGTGCCGTTGAATCGCTGACAGTCAGTTGAATAGCTAGATCGCAGCAAGCGTCCCGAAGGAATGGGGGAATCGTAGTTGCGCTGAACTGCATCGTCGAATAGATCGCATCATCGCCATAACTATAAGACCGACCATCACGCCAAATACCTGTGCGCGGGAAGTTCATGGGTTGCGCTGGGTCTGTCAAAGAACCTTGAAATTCCAGAACATCCAACTGACGTGATGCCCAAATCAATGAGGCTTCTTTGGTTGCATTAGGCAGCAAAGCCCAAGCCGAGTTCAACTTAGACGTAGCAAAGTCTGTGCATTCCGCGACGGTAGCGTAACAGTTGAAGCCAGCAGTGCCGGGAACCGCGTTCAGAACTAGAGCCATACGAATCTCCTAATGGGTTACATAGGTCTATCACAGTTGCCTGAAGTTGTCAAGTCACCGACCCCGCTGATAATAAGCCTGAACGATCTCACCACAGATGCCTGACCGCACTACATCCTCGATCCCAAACTCAATCACTTTAACTGACGGAATGAACTTGATGATATCAATGGCTTCCTCAAGACCTGACTGACCTTGGATGTCCTTTTGGCTAATATCCCCTGAGACGATCATTTTGCTACCGTACCCTATACGTGTTAAAAGCATCTTCATTTCTTGAGGTGTTGTGTTCTGCGCTTCATCAACCAAGATAATACTGTCATCCCAAGACCTACCGCGGCAATAGGGGATCGGGATAGCCTCAATGCTACCATCCTTAATCAGCATCTCGGTATGTGATTTACCCATAGTCTTTTCCGAGATCGCTTTAAGTGGTTGAATCCAAGGCGAGAATTTCTCTTCCTGTGTGCCGGGGAGGAACCCAAGACCCACACCAACCTCAACAGCCGGTCTGGTAATAATGATACGTTCAGTCCTTCCAAAAAACAACTCGCCTAGTGCCCACCCCATGCTACAGATCGACTTACCCGTTCCTGCCGGGCCTAGCCCAAACGTGATCGTGAAGTTATTCATAGCACTAAGATATTTCTTCTGCATATCGTTCTTGGCGCTAATCGGCTTGAACTGAGTATTAACAAACTCCTTCTCAGGATTAGCACGAGCACGAGGAGTAGCTTTAGGTTTTTGTTGGGCCATAATAACCGTTCATAAAAAGTTAACTTGCGCTAACAGTTGTTGATTTATCTGCACTTGGTTGACGTGATTGCTCACACAACTCAAGCCCGTTGACGCTCGGTTGCGCCGGATGGTGGTTTGATCCGCCCGATGAACGAGCCAGTAAGATTCTACGCACTTCCTTGTAAGAAGTAAAGCGAGTGATCTCGCTGTCGCCTAATCTAGCCAGCACGTATAAACCCTGCCGCCCGGTTAATCTCGGCGGTCT